>MDTD01012279.1_pt1 | contig 10367 bp, 10 predicted proteins | sample 811221 | NCBI WGS metagenome assembly MDTD01 (sample SAMN05326646, study PRJNA326480) | marine metagenome | isolation source: seawater | place: Pacific Ocean: South West | collected 2011
ACGCGCCTCCGCGACGACCTCCGGGCCGGGCGGCGGCGTGACGTCCTGTTGCGGCCAGGCCGCCGCAAGGAGGAGCGAAGCGAGCATGAAAAGGCTCAGACGTGAGAAATCTGCTCGGCGTCGTGCGGGGTCCGCTCGCCGGTCTCGCAGTCATAGACGTGGAAGCTGCCCATCTCGGCCCCGTAGAGGTGCAGCGAGACGGTGCGCTTGCCCTGTTCCGGCGATCCCGAACGATGGACCAGATCCGGAGGCGCGGTAAAGCCCACGACGCTGCCCGGAGACAGCGTGACCCGGGCGTGGCAACGCAGCCCCGGGCTTGCGTCGCCGCAGGCCGAAGCCGGACAGAAAGACTCTTCGTGCAGCTCGCCTTCGAGTACCCCGACGATGCCCCAGGCACCGTGATCGTGCACCGGAGTCCATTGCCCCGGGCGCCACACCATGGTGTAGAGCGAGAACGGAGGATCCTGCTGCTCGTGAATCAGATGGCGGGTGTAGCCGGCATCGCTGCAGTCGAAATCGTCCGGCTCTCCGCCCGCCGCGATCAGATCGCGCAGGATCGGAACCAGCCGCTCGACCGCTTCTTCGGGAGTGGGTTCGCCTTGGAGGGCCACCCGACAACGTTCCACCATGTCGGGGAGGCCGGGGAGGGACTGGGAGGGAATCGGAGGGGTCATCTCTCGTCCGGGGATGCTGGCTCTTCCTTCGAGAAAGGAAGAACCCCCAGGATACCAGCCGAGGCCGATTTCGCGTTTGCCACCGGCAGCCCGAAGTGAACCCTGCCGTTCACCGGATCGATGGTCCAGATCAGGACGTCGAGGGATCGCCGGCCCAGGACCGCGTGCCGATAGCCCTCGAGGAACTGCACCCCGGGCGCCGGGAAGCGATAGCCCGCAAACTCGAGGTCGAGATCGAGCCGCCCGGTATGGATGGCGCCGCCCGGACCCAGCACCGTGCGCACGCTGCCCGTGCGCTGGGCTTCGCCGCGCAGCGGGAGGGTCGAACGCAGCCGGTCGGGCAGCGCCAGCGCCCCGTCGAATCCCGAATCGAGCAGCAGCCGCAGGTGCTCGTCGCCGACTCGAATCGGACAGAAGGGAACGCCGCCGCTGCGTCGCATCGCGAGCACGCCCGCCTTGCCGACCTCGGGCAGCGGAGCGTCGTCATAGACCCGGAGCTCCTTGGCCGCGGCATCGAGCTGGAAAGTGCGGCGGCCCAGGAGAGGCAGTCCGAGCACCAGCTGGACCGCCTCGCCGGTGTCGGCGCGCAGGAAGGAGAGGTCCCCGCGCAGCGCCCGGATCGATTCGGCTTCGAAGGCTCCCCAGCGCAGCTTTGGCAGGGTGGTCCCCCGCTTGTAGCCGCGGCCGCCGCCGCCGTCGCGCGACCACAGCCCCCGCTCGAGCGGCAGTTCAAGCTCCTCGCAGAGCGCCTCGTCAATCAGCGCCCGCACCGACAGCCCGGTGTCGTAGGCGGCCAGGACCTCGCGCTCGCCGATCTGGACCCGCGCCAGCACCCAGCGCGAGTCGGCATGCAGCGGCAGCCGCAGCGCCGCAGCCGGCAGCTTCAGCGCGGCCGCCTCCTGCAGCGGCTCCGGGCGCAGATCCCCCGGCAGCTCGCAGCGCGCGGGCGCAAACGAGAGGGCGAGCAGCGGCAGGTGGCGGAGCCCGAGCACGGACCGAATCCTACGCGGCGGCGCCGAAAGCGCAGGGATTGCTGGGCTGGGCGAGGGAAGGACTGGAATTGGTGCTCTCCGCCTCCCAAGTACAATGCTGGGAATGTCGGGGCAATCCAACTCCGTACTGGACGACATCGTCGGCGCCTTCGCGAGCGTGGGCCGCACGCTGCTCGCCGTTCTGCTGGCTGCAGTGGGGCTCGTGGTCGGCGTGTTCCTGCTGGCGATCGGCGCGGCGTTCTGGCTGGTCTTCTGGCTCGGCTACAAGCTGCGGCTCAGCAAGATCCCGCCGCGCGCGCGCTTTCAGCGCCTGCAGATGTGGCTGGTCGGCAAGTGGGTGCAGCGCAAGCTGCGGAAGGCCGGGATGGCCGGGCCTCCGGGCGCCAACCCCTTCGCCGGGGGCGCCCCCGGCGGGCCCGACATGAGCCAGTTCTTCCAGGGTCCGATGGCCGAGATGTTCCAGCAGATGCAGCAGGACGCCGAGCGGGTGCGCGGGGAGCGCGCCGCCGGGGTGCGCCCGGGCGAGTCGCAGCACGGCGATGTCTCGATTGAAGAAGCTCCGGTCGCGGCCTCTGCCGAGGACGAAGACGATGCTCCGGAAGTGGTCGCCGAGGAAGTCGGCGAATACCAGGGCTCGGTCGAAGAGCTGATTCGTCGGCGCCGCGGCTAGGCGTTTACCACCACAGCAGCTGCGCCAGCCCGGGCGTCCACGGTCGCGCCTGAACTTCCCAGTCGCCCATCGGCTGGACCAGGATGAGCCGGCGCGGTGGCACTTCCCAGCAGAGCTGGCCGTCCCGCCCGGCGCGGGCGTCCAGCGGCATCCAGCCTCCGTCCTGCCAGGCGCAGAGGACGTAGCTGTGGTCGGTCTCGACCTGCACCGCTGCGGTCGCAGGCAGCACACCCTCGGCGGGCTGCTGCGGGGCGATCCGATCCAGCTCGAGCAGCGCGCCCGGGGTCTCGAAGCCGATGCCATCGAGCACGCGCACCCGCCCCTGCGACTGCAGCACGAAAGGCGGGCCCGCGGGCGTCATGCCTTCTTCGCTGTACCAGGCCGGCAGGTAGGCTACCCCGACCCCGAGGTCCTCGAAGCGCACGTAGCTGCCCTCATCGGAGACCTGACCGGCGGCGACCGGCGTCCAGTTCTGGCCGTCAAAGACGCAGGCGAAGGCGAGCACCGAGCGGCGCGTGTGCGGGCGCAGTGCCACCCCGATCGACTGCGTCTCGGTGTAGGTGGAGGTCACGTCGCGCATCCGCGCGTCGGCGAGCCAGGCCGGCATCGGCTCGTCGCCCGGCACGCGGGAAGCCCAGGCCTCGGCTTGCGCCGCGAAGGTCCGCCGATAGACCTTGGCCAGCCGACCTTCAGGTGCGACCGTTGCCTGACCGGGAATCATCAGGCGCGTCCAGGCGAAGTTGCCGCGCCGCGCCGCCCACGCCGGCGTGTAGTCGAGCACCGCGGGGATGGCGTTGGCGCGCAGAGCCATCAACTCAAGGTGCGCCAGGTCCTCGACCCGGCCACGCTTGCTGCTCAGCATCTCGCTGAGCGACTGGTCGGTCAGGTGATAGGAGTAGGCCGGCTCAAGCTGGACCCAGCTCTGCACCGAACGCCGAATCCAGGCCGCGGCCTCGACGGGATCGCGCGGATGGTCCAAGCGATCCTCCAGCCCGACGAAGGTCTCGAACAGCACGCGGCGCCAGTCGTCCAAGGCCTCGTCGCCGACGCGGTGCGGCAGGACGGCCTCACAGAAGGTCTCGAAGTCGAGGCCTGCGGTCCACGGCCGCTCGCGCCAGGCGCGCACCGCGAACTCGACCTGTTGAACCAGCTCCTCCTCGCGCAGGCTGAGCAGATCCCCGTCGAGCCGTACGACGCCCGGCCGCAGTCGCCCGCGCTCCCGCTCCAGTTCCGCCCAGATCGCCGCGCGCTGCGTTTCGCTCTCGAAGGCCTCGAGCGGGATCTCGACCTGGCGCCCGGCCTCATCGAACCAACCCATCTGGGCGTGGCCATGGCGGTCCAGGTGGATCAGCAGCCACTCCATCGCGGCGTGCTCGAGCGGGCGCTGCGCGGGGTCGAAATGGTTGAGCGCCGCTTCCAGCTCGAGGCGGTTGGCGCGCGCCGCGATCAGCACCCGGTCGAGGCCGGTCGGGCGGCTGGCGCTGGCCGGCGTCGCCCGCAGCGTGCCGCGCTCCGGCAGCGGTTCGATGGCGGTCTCCTGTGCGGGCAGCGCGGCGCCGACGGTGCTCAGCCCGAGCAGCAGCGTCAGCCGGCAGCGTGCAGCGATCGCCATGCCCGGAGCATAGCGATTTCGTAAGGCCTACGCCTCCATCGTGCGGTGTCGGTAACGATCTACCGCAACCGCCGCGACGATGATCACGCCGATCAGGATCTCCTGGACGTAGTTCGGCACGCCCGTGAGATTACAGCCGTTGGCCAGGAAGGCCATCAGCAAGGCGCCCAGGATCGAGCCGGCGATCCGCCCCTCGCCCCCCGCCAGGCTTGCGCCGCCGATCACCACGGCGGCGATCACGTCCAGTTCCTCGCCGATCGCCGTGGTCGGGTCGCCGACCGTGAGGCGCCCGAAGGTCATGACCCCGGCGAGGCCGCCGAAGATCCCGCACAGCACGTAGATCCAGATCTTGGTCCGCCCGACGCGCACCCCGCACAGCCGCGCCGTGTCTTCATTCGAGCCGATCGCCAGGGTGTGCGAGCCGAGCACGGTGTGGCGCAGGACCAGCCCGAGCAGAATCGCCAGCAGCAGCGTGAGCCAGACGGCCTGCGGCAGACCCAGGATGCGGTAGTCCTCGGCCTTGCTCATCAGGTTCTCGAGCCAGCCCGCCGGTGCATCGATCTTCTGCTCGGAGGCGAGCCACTTCGCGACGCCGCGCGCCACCCCCATCATGCCGAGGGTCGCGATGAAGGGGATCACCCCCAGCCTGGCGATCACCAAGCCATTGACGAGTCCACAGACCGCGCCGGTGGCCACCCCGGCCATGGCGCAGAGCATCGGGTCGTAGCCCGCCTTGGCGACCGCAGCCGCGACCACCGAAGCGAGCGCGATCACCGAACCGATCGACAGGTCGATGCCGCCGCTGGCGATGACGAAGGTCATGCCGATCGCGCCCAGCCCCACGATCACCGTCTGCACCGAGACAGTGCGCAGGTTGCGGGCGCTCAGGAAGGCGTCGGGTTCGAGGAACCAGAACAGACCGAGCACCAGCAGCAGACCGAGCAGCGGCCCGGCGATCGGGCGGATGGCCGGCCAGAGCGGCAGGGACGAGCGAGTGCTTGCGTTCATCGTGCGGTCTCCGTCGCGGCCAGCACTTCGCCGACGCCGCGCGTTGCCTCTTCGAGCAGACCGTGCTCGGTACATTCTGCCACCGGCCGGGCGGGGCCGAGCACCCCGCGGTGCATCACGGCAATGCGATCGCAGACGCCGAGCAGCTCAGGCAGGTAGGAACTGACGACCAGCAGGGCCTTGCCCTGGGCAGCCAGCTTGCCCATCAGGCGATAGATCTCGACTTTGCTGCCGACGTCGACGCCGCGCGTGGGCTCGTCGAGCAGTAGCACCGGGACGCCGGCGTGCAGCAGCCGCGCGAAGGCGATCTTCTGCTGATTGCCCCCGGAGAGATCGCCGATCGGCTGATCGGGGCCGGCGCAGCGCACCGCCAACTCGTCGATCCAGGTCTGGGTCAGGCTGCGTCGCCGTGCATGAGAGAGCCAGGGGCCCTGCAGCAGCGGTTGCGCATGCCCGAGGGTGAGGTTCTCTCCCAGCGAGAGGTTGATCGCGAGGCCTTCCTCCTTGCGGTCCTCCGAGAGCAGGCCACTGGGAGTCTTGGCCGCCGCGAGGTACTCAAACCTGCCGCCCGTCGCCGGCACCAGCCCCTGCAGGACGCGCAGCAACTCGGTGCGCCCGGCCCCGACCAGACCGGCGATCCCGAAGATCTCGCCGGCGCGCAGCTCAAAGCTGGCGTCTTCAAGCAGGCGGGGCCCGCGCAGGCCTTGCGCACGCAGGGCCACGCCGCCGGCCTCATGCGGGACCTGGGGAAAGACCTCGTCGAGCGAGCGGCCCACCATCATCTCGATGATCCGCTCAATCTCGACCTCGCCGATCACGCCGCTGCCCACGGTCTCGCCATCGCGCAGCACCGTGAAGCGATCGGCGATCTCCTCGACCTCCTCGAGGAAGTGCGAGATGTAGATGACCGAGACGCCGTCTTCGCGCAGGCGCTGCACGACCTGAAACAGACGCTCGGTGTCTTTGCGCGACAGCGAGCTCGTGGGCTCGTCCATGACCAGCACCTTGGCTTCGCCGACCAGCGCGCGCGCGACCTCGACCAGCTGGCGCGCCCCGGTGCTCAAGGCCGAGACCAGGGTCTCCGGCCGGATATCCGGATGCTCCAGGCGCTCCAGCGCGGCTTCCACCGCCGGCCGCATCGCCTTGCGATCCATGCGCCCGAAGCGGCCGCGCTTTTCGCGTCCGAGCCAGATGTTCTCGAGCACGCTCAAGTGCGGCGCCAGCGTGAGCTCCTGGTAGATCATCGCGACGCCGTGCGCGCGCGCGTCCAGAGGCCCGCTCGGCCGATAGTCGCTACCGTCCAGCTGCATGCTGCCGGCATCGGCGCGGTGCGCGCCGGACAGCACCTTCATCAGCGTGCTCTTGCCGGCGCCGTTCTCGCCGATCAGCGCGTGGACTTCGCCCGGGCGCACTTCCAGATCGACCCCGGCCAGGGCCTGCACCGGCCCGAAGGCCTTGCGCACGCCTCGCATCGCCAGACGCGCCGCCGAAGCCGCTGCTACTTCAGCCACTTGTCGAAATCGACATTCCAGAGCGCGCGGATGGCCTCGGTATCGACATTCTCTTGGGTCGCGACCGTCACGCCGGTGTCGACGAACTTGTCGACCGGCTTGCCTTCGAGGTGCTCGACCATGCGCTGGACCGCGAGCTCGCCCATGCGGAAAGGATCCTGCAGCACGAGGCCGTCAATCTCGCCCGCGCGCAGGCCTTCCAGCAGCTTGTCGGTGGCATCAAAGCCGACGAAGCGCACCTTGCCGGCGCGATCCGAATCCTGCAGCGCGCGCAGCATGCCGAAGGTGGTCGGCTCGCAGGCGCAGAAGATGCCGTCGATCTCCTGATGGTTGATCAGCAGGTTCTCGGCGGTCTGGTAACACTCATCGGAGGTCGCACCACCAAACTGATTGCCGGACACCACTTCGACCTTCGGGAACTCATCCCGAATCGTGTCGAGGAAGCCGATCTCGCGCTTCGAGGTCGAAGCCGAACCCTCGAAGTAGCGCATCATCATGACCTTGCCTTCGCCGCCGATCAGCTCGGCCAGATGGCGCGCAGCGACCACCCCGCCCTGGCGGTTATCGGTCGCGACGAAACTCTCGTAGCCATCCCAGTTGACCCCGGAGTCGACCACGACCACCGGGATGCCTTCGGCCTTGGCCTCCTTCAGCACCGGGACCAGCGCGGTGTCATCGAGCGGGCTGATGACGATGCCATCGACTCCTTTGGAGATGAAGTTGTCGACCACTTCGATCTGCGCGATCCGGTCGTCCTCTTTGGACGGCCCCATCCAGGTGATCGAAACCGGCAGCTCCATTTCGGCCTTGCGGGCGCCGCTGTGCACGGACTTCCAGAACTCGTGCGAGGTTCCCTTGGGAATGACCGCCAGCTCGTACTTGGCTTCCTCGGATGAACCGCCCTCGGCGTCGCCGGAACCGCAGGCGGTCAGGGCAAGCGAACCAAACAGCAGGGCAAGGGGAAGGAGGGAGCGTGGGATCATGCCTGGGGAACCGGGTGCAGCAGCTGCCCGCCGAGAGTGAGGGTGAGTTCCGAGGCCGTGCGCTGCACGACCGCCTGGGCGCGTTCGAGGCTCGGCGAATCCCCAACCCGCGCTAGGTAGGGTACGGTCAGGCTCGCCATGGCGCAGCCCGTGTGGTCCAGAACCGGCGAGGCAATGTCGGTGATGCCATGGGTGATCAGGCTGGGCACGCGGGTGCGGCCGGTCTGGCGGACGCGTTCGATCTTGGCCAGCAGCGCGACCCTCTCTTCGTCGCTGCGCTCGACCTCGTCGTCGACGAAGATCGCCTCGTCGTTCTCCCAGCTGGGGCGGAAAGCGAGCAGGGTCAGCCCCGAGCAGGAATCGAGCATCGGTGCCCGCGCGCCAACCCGCACCGAGAAGCCGATGAAGCCGGGCGGATCGACCTGGGCGATGACCACGGCGAAGCGGCTGAAGCGCACGGAGAGGTGACAGGACTGCTCAATTTCTGCCGCCAGGCTGTGCATGACGGGGATCGCGGCGTCCAGCAGGCGACGGCTGGGCGGATGCTGGTGCGCCAGCTCGAAGAGCTGCGGCGAGAGGCGGTAGAGCTCGTCTTCGCTGCCGCGGACCAGGTAGCCGCGCTGCTCCAGCACCGAGATCATGCGGAAGACCTCGCTGGGCGTTCGACCCAGCGCGTGCGCAATCGCCGCCTGGCTCATCGGCTCAAAGCGACTGGCCAGAAGTTCGAGAATGTCCAGCCCCTTTTCGAGGGCCGGAGCGGTATACCGGGAACGATCGGACATGGGGGGAGCGGCAAGGGGGGGGCTTGCCAGCGCCGAGTTTATGAGTAAAATCCGATTTCATCAATGAACCAGCCTCCCCATTTCGTCCTGGATGCTCACATGCATTGCTGGGACCAGTTGAGCGGCATGATCGGCAACCAGAAGCCGGTCACCCCGCTGAAGCAGGGACGGATCCGCGTCGGCGAGGAAGTGATGCAGGGGATGCCCCCCACCTTTCTCGATTGCCGCGCGACGGCCGAGCGGGTGCTCGCCGACTGGGACTGGGTCGGGGTCGCCGGCGGCGTCCTGGTGCAGGAGTACATGGACGGCGAGCAGAACGACTACTCGCTGCAGATTCTGGCCAAGTACCCGGATCGCTTCCGCGCCTACTGTCTGCCCGACTTCTTCCGCACCGATGACGTCGCCGATGAGGCCATCGGTTTGATCCGCAGCGGCGGCTTCTGCGGCGTCAAGATCTGCGGCGGCCACGTCGAAGGCCAGGTGCGGCTGGATGACGAGCGGCTCATGCCCATGTACGCCTACCTGGATGAGCATGATCTGCGGATCTCGCTCGACTTCGCCGAAGGCGAAGCGCAGGTGGCCGAGTTCGAGCGGGTGCTCGAACGCTTCCCCGAGCTGCAGGTCGCAGTCGGGCACTTCGGTCTGCCCACCCGCCAGGGCTGGCCGGCGCAGCTGCGCATCGTCCATCACCCACGCGTCATGATGGAGTCCGGCGGCATCGTCTGGCTCTACCGCCATGAGGGCCCGGAGTTCCCCGGCGCGCTCGAAGCGATTCAGCGTGCCCGCGATGAGGTGGGCATCGAGAAGCTGATGTGGGGCTCGGACTGGCCGCGCACCATGTGCGACTTCACCTATGCACAGAGCCTGGACTTCGTGCGCCGCACGGATGCTCTGAACGAGGAAGAGAAAGCTGCCTTCCTCGGCGGCAACGCAGCCCGTTTCTACGGGTTCCCCTCACCTGAACCGCAGCGCCAGCCGATCCCCCCCATAACTGCCGGCTAGGCGCGAGCGGGCTGCTTGCCCGTCCTTTCCCCTCTTACCGTGTCCCGTACCTACTTTGTCACCGGAGCCCAGGGCTGCATCGGCAGCTGGGTGGTGCGCCTGATTCTCGAGCAAGGGGATCGCGCTGTCCTGTTTGATCTCGACCACCACGACAAGCGGCTGGCTCAGGTGCTGAGCCCCGAGCAGCTGGCGGCCGTCGATCGGGTGCAGGGCGATGTCACCGATACCGCGGTCGTCCGGCAGGCCATCGAAGCCTGTCAGGCCGACGCGATCATTCATCTGGCCGGGCTGCAGGTACCGTTCTGCGCCGCCGATCCGGTGTTGGGCGCGCGGGTCAACGTGGTAGGCACGCTGAACATGTTTGAAGCAGCCCGCGCGATCGGCCTGCCGCGGCTGGTCTATGCCAGCTCGGCCGCGGTCTACGATCAGGCCGAAGGGCTGGAGCAGGTCGATGAGTCGGTCACTCCGGCGCCGGCCACCCACTACGGGGTCTACAAGCTCGCCAATGAGGGCAACGCGCGCGTCTACTGGCAAGACGCCGGCCTGGCCTCGGTCGGACTGCGTCCGCTGACGGTGTACGGCCTGGGCCGCGACCAGGGCCTGACCTCCGGCCCGACGCGGGCGCTCAAGGCGGCGAGCCTGGGCCGCGCCTTCACCATCGGTTTCTCGGGCCCGACCGACTTCCTCTACGTGGCCGACGCGGCGCGCGCCTTTGTCGAGTGCGCGACGGCCCCGCTTGACGGCGCGCGGATCTTCAATCTGCACGGCGAGTCTGTCGATGTCGCTGCGGCGGTTGCGCTGATGGACGAAGTGCTGCCCGAGCCGCAGCGTGGCCTGATCCAGGTGGACGGCCCGGTGCTGCCGATCGCCCCGCGCTTGAGCGACGCGGCGCTCCGCGCGGCGCTGCCCGATCTGCCCAGCACTTCGCTGCGCGAGGGCTTCGGCGCCACCCTGCAGCACTTCCAGGAGCTGGCTTCCGCCGGCCGCCTTCCCACCGACGACCTCGACAGCTGATGAACGAGCACCTCCGATTCTCCGACGCGGCTGTTCTGCTGAATGAGCGCGACAACGTGGCGGTGGCGCGCCGGACGCTGGCTTCCGGCACCGTGCTCGAAGACGCGCCGGGCGATGCC
>MDTD01037011.1_pt1 | contig 10367 bp, 11 predicted proteins | sample 811221 | NCBI WGS metagenome assembly MDTD01 (sample SAMN05326646, study PRJNA326480) | marine metagenome | isolation source: seawater | place: Pacific Ocean: South West | collected 2011
GAACTAACGACTCTCCTGTCAAATCATCTTTATCAGTAACAGAAGGTGGGTTATAAATAACATGATAGGTTCTTCCCGATTCCATGTGCACTCTTCTGCCTGACATCCGTTTAACTATTTCATCGTCTTCCACGACCAACTCGATAACTATATCTATCGAAGCCTTTAAGTTCTCAAGTCCTTCTGCTTGAGGAATCGTGCGTGGAAAACCATCAAACAGAAAGCCATCCTTGCAGTCAGGCTGATCTAATCTGTCCTTCACCAATGCCAAAATCAAATCATCAGAGACAAGTTCGCCACTTTTCATAATAATTTCAGCTTTTTTGCCAAGCTCAGAGCCCGCTGAAACAGCATTTCTTAACATGTCTCCTGTTGATATTTTTGGAATACCATATTCGTTGCAGATAAAATCACCTTGTGTTCCTTTTCCTGCTCCAGGGCCACCTAAAAGTATTATGCGCATTGTAAATCCCTTTTTTCCAAATGGTATGTTAGATTCAATATTAATCATTCGCAACTATAATTTAAATTAAGCCTAACTATAAAATTTGAGGAAGAACGATTCATATGAACCAAACAATCTTTAGTTTAGAAAAACCATACGTTCAGTCTTACTCCGATGACTCACTTATAATAGACAATAGAGAATTCTATTTTCCAATCATTTTGACGACTCGCAAAGTTATAATAGACACTCTGCCACGGAAAATTGAGGAGTTTTACCCAAATAATATTTCAAAACTTCTTGAAATGAATCCAGAATTAATTTTAATTGGAACTGGAAAAAACCATCGAATAATGGACGCTCACATTAATCAGAATGACATTGGAATCGAGATAATGGCAACAGGTCCAGCTTGCCGGATTTATAATGTAATGATTGAGGAAAGCCGAAACGTCTTGGCTGCATTATATTGAAATGACGGCTTTACTGTTATATTTGGCTCTAAATTTTTGGCAGATACAAAAGAGGGTTTACTGACTTACCATTTTGCCTTATCTCAAAATAAAGCATATTTCTGGTCACTCCGGTTGACCCCATGAGACCAATAACTTGATTTACTTTAACCATTTCACCTTCATCAACTAAACGTTTTTTATTGTGTGCATAAGCGCTTAAAAAAGACTCAGAGTGCTTTACAATTACCAGCTCTCCATATCCTTTAAGTCCATTTCCGCTATATACAACAATACCTGGAGATGCAGACTTAACTTCCCTTCCAGAGGACCCATAGATTTCCAAGCCAATTAACCTGTCACCATCATAAATTTTTTTAAACTCCCCAGTCACCGGCCAATTCCAGTCGTGCCGAAAGGAGTGAGGGCTAGATTCTTGCTCATCCCTTAATTTTTTTTGATTAACAGAAGAGACGGATTCTGAGGATGTGCCTATAGAGTCCAATCGAAGAATCTGCCCCTCGAATATCAAGTTTTTGTTTACGATATTATTTAATTCGAGTATCTTACGATGATCAATACCGAATTTCCATGCTATAGCAAATAGAGAATCACCTTTTACAACCCTATATTGACCCGGATTTTCTATCACTCCTCTACGCCAAACCTGAACTTGCTGGACAATTGAGAAGTTCTTGTTTTCAATTGGCGCCAAAACCTTCGAAGAGCAACTGATTAGCCAATTAATCCCAAAAAAAAATAAACAAACGATTGACAAAACCGTAACCCTTCGCATTTAAACTTTCCCTGGAAGTAGAGGGACAAATTTTACGGCTTGAATCTCTTTTTCAATTATCTCATTTTCAGTCTTAGTATAAAGCATTAACTTTTGATCCTCGTTAATTCCTATTGGAATAATAAGACGTCCGCCCTTGCATAATTGATTCAATAATTCTTGTGGAACGAAACTCGGTGCGGCGGCAACTAAAATTGCATCAAACGGAGAATGACGCTCCCACCCCAGCATTCCATCTCCATGCCGAAGATGGGTATTATTAATTTTCAGCGCCCAAATATTTTCTCTGGCTTTTTCAACTAATAGGCTTAGTCGTTCGACCCCAAATACCTGCTCGCTCACCCTTGAAAGAATCGCCGTTTGATATCCACTGCCAAACCCTATTTCTAAAACTTTCCTCATCTGACCACTTTCTACAAGGACTTGTGTCATAAGCGCGACGATAAAAGGTTGGGAAATCGTTTGCCCATAGCCTATTGGCAAAGCACTGTTTTCATAAGCCTTCGTTGCTAAAGCTTCTTCTATAAAAATATGCCTAGGAGTTTCCGCTACAATATTTAATACCTTTTCATTTTTAATACCCATATCTCGCAACTTAGAAACAAGTCGATTTCGCGATCTTTGGGAGGTCATACCTATTCCCTGGATTTTGTTGGGGCCAGACATAGTTTTTTATTGAAATGAAATGAAAATAGTCATCTTTTCGATGAGTTTAATAAAAATTCGATCAAAGCTTTTTGAGAATGCAACCTGTTCTCAGCCTCATGCCAGACAACACTGTTATTACCTTCCAAAACTTCTTCGCTGACTTCTAAACCTCGATAGGCTGGAAGACAATGCATGAACAAAGCGTCTCGATTAGCGCGATCCATCACTCTTTGGTTAACTTGAAACTTCATAAATGCTTTTTCCCTATCCTTTTTTTCTGATTCGTCACCCATACTGGCCCAAACATCGGTCACAACTAAGTCTGCGCCTTCAGCGGCTTCATACGGGTTCTCAACAAATCTACAGTTATTTGCGTCTATACCACACGGCTCAAAACCTTTTGGGCATGCAATCGCTAGTTGGAAATCCATAATCTGAGCTGCTTCTATATAACTGTTGCACATATTGTTACCATCACCAATCCAAGTTACTTTTTTATTCTTAATACTCCCTTTAAATTCAAAATAAGTAACCAGATCGGCAAGGATCTGACAAGGATGCAAGGCTTTAGTAAGTCCATTTATAACTGGTACATCGCTATATTTTGAAAAAATTTCAACGGCTTCATGCGAATGGGTACGTATCATAACAATATCTACCATCCTCGATATTACTCGAGACGTATCAGCAATCGATTCACCCCGCCCCAACTGGGAGTCTTTGTTCGTCAGGAATATTGCTCCTCCACCACCTTCTATCATTGAAGATTCAAATGAAACTCTAGTCCGTGTCGAGGATTTTTCAAAAATCATCCCCAATACTTTCTTCTCAAACAAGTTGGGCCGGTGTCCTGTATTTTTCCATTTTTTTAGCTCAAGCGCTCTTTGAATTATAAAATCTATTTCTAACTTTGATAGATCTTTTAATGATAAAAAATGTCTTCTCATTGTTAAACATTTCCATTAAACGATTCAATCAACGACGATACTTCTTTAACAATTTTTGCTCCTTCATCCTCTGACAATATTAAAGGTGGTAGTAATCTCACGACATTTCCACTAGCGACGTTTATTAAGAGTCCTCGATCCATGGCTTCCTTGACTAGTTCACCACAATCTCTATTAAGCTCTATTCCGATCATCAGACCTCTACCACGAATTTCTTTAACTATCGGAATATTATTTAATCTTGCTTTAAATTCTGAGAGCATTAGGGCTCCGATATTTGCTACATGTGCTAAAAAGTCTTTTTGGTTTATAATGTTTAACACACCTAATGCCACTTTACAGACAAGCGGGTTTCCCCCGAACGTCGAGCCGTGTGTACCAGAACCAAGGATGCTAGAATATTTACTATTAACTAAACACGCTCCTACGGGCATCCCATTACCAAGCCCTTTAGCGAGTGTCAGTACATCCGGTACTATGTCGTCTAATTGGTGGGCAAACAAAAAACCAGTTCTACCGATACCGCTTTGCACCTCGTCGAGAATCAATATTTTGCGATAATCCGTACACAATTTCCTTAATTTCTTTAAATAGTTCAGTGGAGGGATTTTTATGCCCCCTTCTCCTTGAATGGGCTCAACCATTAATGCAACGACATCAGGATTGCACAAATGATTTTTCAAGACTTCTGTGTTACCAAATTCAACGTGTTTAAATCCAGATAATAGTGGACTGAACCCGTGATGGACTTTTTCATTACCTGTGGCACTTAGAGTCGCCATGGTACGCCCATGGAAGCTACCTTTCATTGTGATGATCGTTGGATTTTTTATCCTATTATCAAATCCAAATTTTCTACATAATTTAATGGCCGTCTCATTAGCTTCAGCACCCGAATTACAGAAAAAGACACTATCCATTCTGGCAGAATCAGTTAGTGCCTTCGCCAAAGTCTCTTGATGCTCAATACGATAAAGGTTAGACGTGTGCCATAAGTCTTTAGCCTGACCCACTAGTAATTTGACTAACTCGGGATGTGCATGCCCCAAGCCACACACTGCTATTCCAGATAAAGCGTCGAGGTACTTACGACCTTTATCATCAAATAAATAAATACGGTCACCTTTAACAAAACTTACGTCGAGCCGTTGATAATTGCCCATTACACTGTTTCTTTGCTTAAGGTTCATGATTAATATAATACCAGATTACGTTTTTTGATGCTGTTTAGCGTCGCACAAGGCTGATTAGCTTAAAATAAATTTATATTTTACTTTACCTCTTACCTTAGAATACTATAATAAACTAACGTTAGCATATCGTAAAAAATGGTCGTGAAAAAAGAGGTTTACAAATGGATCCAATTGATAGAATTAAGACAGTAATCAGTGAAAACGAAATAGTTTTGTTCATGAAAGGTACTCCTCAGTTCCCCCAATGCGGATTCTCGATGAGAACGGCTGAAGCATTAAAGGCTTGTAACATTCAATACGAACATGTCGATGTGTATGCGGAACCTGGAGTGAGGGAAAATCTCCCAAAATTTTCAGATTGGCCTACTTTTCCTCAATTATTCGTAAAGGGTGAACTAATAGGGGGGTGCGATATCGTTATGGGTATGTATCAGTCAGGCGAGTTACAAAAAATTACCTCGGAATAACAATCTGGAAAGTCTTCAACTTTTGTCTTTCTGTAATAACAATTGCTCAGAAAAAAACCTTGCATCAGATTCTATATCTTTATTAGAAACTGAAGCCTCAATGAAATTGTTTTTTAAATATTGAATAGCCCCTACATTTTGGGTATTTAAATCCTCTTTATTTTCTTGAAGCTCCATTGTTGTTTGCCCTCCTGTCATTGCAAGATAGACTTCTGCTAATAAATTAGCATCTAGCAAAGCGCCATGCACGACTCGATTTTGATTGTCGACGTTATACCTTTTGCAAAGTGCATCCAGACTGTTACGTTGTCCCGGATGTTTTTCTCTTGCAAAAGTCAAAGTATCGAAAATAGGGCATTTGGCATCTATAGGACTAATACTTTTATCTAAGATATCGAATTCGGCATTTAAAAACCCTAAGTCAAATGGTGCATTGTGAATAATCAGTTCTGCCTCAGCCACATAATCAAGAAATTCGTCCGCAATTTTCGAAAAAACTGGTTTATCGGCTAGAAACTCGGCAGTAATGCCATGTACTTGTTGAGCCCCAACTTCTATAGCCCTGCTTGGGTTGATATAAGTATGAAAATAACTCTTAGAAACTCTTCTATCGAGAATCTCCACGCACCCAATTTCAATTATTCTATGACCCTGTGTCCAATCTAAGCCCGTTGTCTCCGTATCCAGAACAACCTGTCTCATTCTTAACCTCTAGTTCATAATTTAATTATTTTCATCAATTGCAAGATTAGCCAAATAGTCAGCTCTTTCATTTCCTTGATTCCCTGCATGTCCTTTAACCCAAACCCAGTTTATTTTTCTCGAGTGGATTAATTTGTCTAATAAAAGCCACAAATCTTTATTCTTAACTGATTTTCTCGAAGCTGTCTTCCAACCATTTTTTTTCCATCTAAAAATCCATTGGTTTATTCCGTCCATTACATACTTTGAATCGGTATTAATCACAATAGAACTTTCGACAGTGGTTGTCTTAAGAGCCTCTATCACTGCAGTAAGCTCCATCCTGTTATTTGTCGTTTGAGCTTTGTAACCTCTAAATTCCTTTTCGTCACCGTTGTTATTTATTATGTAACCCCAACCGCCACAGCCAGGATTTCCTCTACAGGCGCCATCAGTATAAATTTGAATAGGATCTATGTTTTTCATTATGATAAATATTAGTTTTGCGTATTCTTAGGTTTCTAATATTTTAGACTTTATAACTTTTTTCTCTCTACCAAATAATTTGCGTAAGGGTGTAACTGGCATCAACTTTTTTTTCGCCAATATTAAGTATACCTCTCCGAAACAAATTGCCAGACTCTTATTTAAACAATTATTGCTCTTTTCTCCAATATCTTTGTGTTGGAAAAATCTCCCAAAATATTTTGATTCTAATTTTTCAATAACTAGATTGCTGTCAGCTAGTTTAGATTTTAGATCTGCAATAGTAAATAGACCAAGGCTTCTACTTGGAGTCAACGAATTTATCTTTGAAAAAAACTTATTTCGCCCAAAAGACCATCTAGCCACACCAATAAGGAGCAAATATCCGTCCGTGACAAGCAACTCGGTCATTTCCTTTAAAACTTCACAAGGCCGATCAGACGACTCTAAAACAAACGGAAGCACGATCAAATCAATCTTTTCCGGGGCGACACTCATAGGACATAAATCAGAAATAAAATCAAACTTCTCGCTATTTAGGGGGATTTGAAAATTCTGAATCACTCTCCATTTATTGGCTATTCTTGATGTTCTCAAAAAATTATGACCAAAAATTTCTCCAACTAAAAGGGCGTCATAACCAAAAATATCTACAATCAACTTTTTAGCAGCCCACTCCGTGTGCTCAAAAATTTTTTCATCTTCTTTTAAAAAAAAATTCATATAATAATCTAAAATGATCTGAGGAAAAATTATTCGTTTTTAACAAAAATAGATATACTAGGATATGGTAGCATAAGTCAATATTACCCGATGGAAAACCAATAAACATGAAAAAAACCTGCAAACGCTAAATATGAGACTTCAAGCACTAGCGAACCTTATAATCGACATTACTGAGCCTGAAGATAATCAAATTAAAGAGGCAACTCTATTCATTACGAATAGAATTTCTTTTTTTAATGCTATTTTAGTTCAAAGTATTTTAGGTAAAGATACCCTCTTAGTAGTTGAAAAAAAGTCATTTTTTAAATCTCTCTTCTCACTTATCTTTAAAATTAGAGTTATCGAGCTCAATGAAATAAGTAAAGTAACAAAAGCTACAATTAAACACTTAATGTTTGTTCCATTCTCCGAAAATAACTCAAATAATCTAACGCAACTATCGGAACTATATGGCAAATCGGAAATTAGTGCTATTCAAGGCATTTTGATTAAAAAAGAAAATAATTGGGTAAAACCACGTAAGTTGGCGGCATGTTTTATTCAAGAAAAGCAAAAACTTACTAATTTAGCAGATTTACAAGAAAGGATTGATTCTCTTTTAACCGATTTGTCCTGCCGTTCTAACTATTCAGAAGAAACACTGATTTCATATCTTATTAAAAAAACACGGAGCCGAAAAATATTTTTCAAGATCATTAAAGATGCAACAGGGGCTGAAGATTCCTATTTCTCCTTGTTTTTGAAAACAATTTTGTTTTCTAAATTAATCAAGAGCCTCCTAACTTCAGAGCAACGGGCGGGCATATTATTACCAAATACAAACATAGGTGCGATAGTATTTTTTGCATTTCAACATCTCTCAGTCACTCCATGCATGTTGAATTACACCGCGGGACTCACCAAGCTACGCAATTGTTTGCGTCTCTCGAAAACAAAAACAATTCTTACATCGAAAAACTTTATAAAGAAAGCCAACTTAAGCCACGAAATCACCGATTTACATATCGATTATCAAATAATTTATTTAGAAGATCTTTCCGAAAAAGTAACCTTTTTTTTAAAAATGAACTCCATTTTAAGACTCATCAAATTAATGATTTCTCCGAAGTTGTTCATAGCCGAGAACGTAACAAGAAAGGAGGCTTGCGTACTTTTTACAACTGGTTCAGAAGGCTCTCCAAAAGGTGTAGTGTTAACTCAGAGAAATTTAATTGCAAATTACTGTCAAACCCAGCATATGCTGGAAAATAACACCAAAGATAAAGTTTTGAATGTTTTACCTTTTTTTCACTCCTTTGGCTTAATGGCAGGATTGATCCTCCCAATCCTAAAAGGAACAAAGGTATTTCAATATCCAAACCCATTACACTATAAAGAAATCGTAAAAGTTTGTAGAAAGGAAAAGATTTCCATACTATGGGGCACACCAACTTTCTTAAAAAGTTATTCTGAGTATGCAAAAAAAGAAGATTTCAAATGGCTGAACTATGTTGTAAGTGGCGCGGAAAGACTCCCTGAAGAAATTAAAGATTTCTGGATAAAGAAATTTGGCATTACGATTCTGGAAGGCTATGGCGCTACAGAAGCTAGCCCGGTCATCTCAGTAAATACTAAATTTTTAAATAAACAAGGAACTGTTGGCAAAATCCTTCCTCTTATCGATTTTGCGTTAAGACAGGTTAATGGCATCACTGAGGGCAAAGAGCTCCTTGTAAAAGGACCAAATATCATGAAATGTTATTTAGATTTAGAAGACCCAACTAAATCAGTTTCAACGGGAACTGAAAAAGTGATTTCGAAACAAGAATCGCATCCAGCAAAAAATGGCTGGTACGAAACCGGGGATCTAGTCAACATAGATAAAAACGGGTATTTAACGATCGTAGGTCGGATCAGAAGGTTTGCCAAGCTAGGAGGTGAAATGGTTTCCTTAAGTGAAGTAGAAGCATTAGCCACCAAAATTTGGCCATCAAGCCAGCATGCTGCTGTAAGTGTAACCAAGAATAATGATCGGGAAACAATAATTTTGTTTACGACCGAGAGGGACCCTGACCGAAAAAAAATTCTTGAATTTGTAAAACAAAATAATCTTTCGAACCTCGTGATTCCCAAAATGATAGAATGTGTAGACCACATTCCAATTTTCGGAAGTGGAAAGACAGATTATCAACAATTAATAGAAGAAATTAAAACAAGGCATAGCAACAAAGAGCACGTTCCCTAATTGCTTGTCCTCATTAAAATATAGACGAAACAATTATGAATCATGATATTAAAAAAAAATTAGAAGCACTTATTTTAGACGTACCAGACTTCCCCAAAAAAGGGATTATTTTTAAAGATATAACGCCACTGCTTGCTGAACCCGGGGCATTAAAAGCGGTCGCGATACAAATGGCATCAGCTTTTAAAGGACAAAGTATCAATTACGTTGCGGGTTTAGAGGCAAGGGGATTTATAATTGGTCCTTTGGTAGCAAGTATTCTAAATATTGGCTTCATTCCAATCAGAAAATTTGGCAAATTACCAAGGGAAACGCTTAGGGCAACGTATCAGCTTGAATATGGCGTAGAAACCCTAGAAATACATAAAAATAGCATCGATAAAAATCAAAATGATATTCTGATAGTAGATGACGTTCTAGCAACTGGTGGCACCGCCAGAGCAGCGGCTGACCTTGTGATACAATCTGGTGGTAATATAGTTGGCTATTCTTTCTTAATTGAATTGCAAAAATTAAACGGAAAAAAACAACTTAAGAACGCACAGACAAACAGTCTTTTTGTATTCTGAAAATGTGCATAGTACTGATAGCGAAAAATACTACCAAAGATTTTCCTCTTATAATTCTTGCTAATAGAGACGAATACTTCGAGCGTGAAACTAAAAGTTTAAACTTGTGGGGAAAAGATAAAAAGATACTCGCGGGCAAAGATTTGAGTGCAGGAGGGACATGGCTAGGAATCACAAGTAGCGGAAGAGTGGCAGCCTTAACAAATTTAGCCACAATTGAAGATCTACCTAAAAATAAAAAGTCGAGAGGCTTGTTAATAAAGAACTTTTTGACCTCTAATATATCCCCGCTCGACTATGTTAAATCTCTTAAAAAAACAACAAATCAGTTTTTAGGTTTTAATTTAGTCATAGGAGAAAAAAACAGTCTTATTCATTATTCAAATGCGACGTGCGAAAATTCGATTTTGAATGATGGAATCCATGTTATGACCAACACTACTTTTAATGATAACTGGCCAAAAGGTAATATTCTTAAGGAGAAAGTAAAAAACATTCTTATCGAGAGACCTATAAATCTAATTGAAAGTTTTTTCTCAATTCTTGGGCCCTCCTCGATAATACAACAGTCAAATAACTCCTATAAAGATTCGATTTTTGTAGCAGGTAAATTATATGGCACTAGATCCTCTAGTGTGTTACTGTTTCACAAAGATGGAAGTTGCAATTTTAACGAAAAATCTTATAGCAACCGCCAAAAGGTCTTAGGCGAAAAGAAATTCTATTTGAAAGA
>MDTD01116701.1_pt1 | contig 10367 bp, 10 predicted proteins | sample 811221 | NCBI WGS metagenome assembly MDTD01 (sample SAMN05326646, study PRJNA326480) | marine metagenome | isolation source: seawater | place: Pacific Ocean: South West | collected 2011
GTTATGCAGCGGACTGCAACTCCGTGTACATCGGTTCGATTCCGTTCTCAGCCTCCAAATAATGAAAATTTTTGTTACAGGTTCCTCAGGCTTTATTGGTTTTCACTTGATTAAGGAGTTACTTAATGCTGGTCATGAAGTTGTAGGGATAGATGATCATAATGATTATTACAATCCTGCTCTAAAATTAAAGCGATTAGCTTTACTTGACTCAAAAAATTTTACCTTCCATAAGATGGATATAAACAATATTTGTATAGATGATGAAAGTTTTGATTTAGCGATTAATTTAGCGGCTCAGGCTGGAATTAGAATTTCAAAAGAAAAAGAATATTTATATGAATCTTCAAATATTTCAGGTTTCAAATCCTTCTGTAATTTTTGTGTAAAAAAAAATATCAAAAAGATCTTATATGCATCTAGCAGTTCAGTATATTCAGATATTAGTGAAGATAAATTCTGTGAGATATCAACATCTCTGAAGCCTAAATCAAAATATGGTGAGTCAAAACTTTTAAATGAAATCTATGCATCTAAGCTTATCAAATCATATGATGTGTCAATGATCGGTCTCAGGTTTTTTTCTGTATATGGGCCATTTGGAAGGCCTGATATGGCGTATTATGCATTTTCTAAAGCGATAAAAGAAAAAGAAACAATTAATCTTAATAATAATGGCAACATGTATAGAGATATGACCTACATTGATGATATTGTTGAAGGCATCCTTGGAGCTATTAATTTTGTTTTCAAAGCAGACAGCAAGAATAAGAATGAAATTTTCAATTTAGGCAATGATGCTCCTATTAAAATAAGCTACTTATTACGTAAAATCGAAAAAATTCTTGGTAAAAAGGCTTTAATTCAGCACAGCACGACAGAAAATGAGAGCATAAAAACACATGCTGATATTACTAAAGCAAAAAATTTATTAGGATATGAACCTAAAGTTAATTTTGATGAAGGTATTGAAAGATTCTTAGATTGGCATAAGCAATATGAAAATATATAAAAAACTTAAGTTAGGAATAGTTGGACGAGGTGCATATTTTCCAAAAGATAGTTTAGCTCTTACCAAGTATGGCGATAGTTTAGGCATAAACTTAAAGTCATTAATATCAACTGTTAAGATTAATAACAAGATTAGATCAAAATGTGAAGATCTTGAATCAAGAGAATCTCAGCAAAATGTATCATTCGATGATAAAATTTGACGTCATTGCCCAGGTGGTGAAATTGGTAGACACAAGGGACTTAAAATCCCTCGAAGGAAACTTCGTGCCGGTTCAAGTCCGGCCCTGGGCACCATTGCATTGAACATGAAAATTTGGCTTGTAGCGACCTACAAAATTAATGAGGTGAAAAGACTAGAGAGCAATTTATCAAATCAAAGATTTGACTATTATTTACCAAAAATAATAATAAAAAAACATAATTGTAGTCCTAAAGAAGAAGTAATGTTTCCTGGTTATATTTTTATAAATACTGACATCGATAATTACTCATCAGTTAAGTACACAAAGGGCATAAAAAATATCATAAAATTTGGCAAAAATATCCCATATATGTCTGAGGAAGAAATTAAAAGCATTAATTTATTAGAAAAATCATCACAATTGGACCCCTTGGAACAGGATATTGAAATTGGCCAGGAAGTAAATATTGTAAACGGTTGTTTTAAAGGGAATATTGCTAAAATTTGCACTCTGCCTACAAAAAAAAGAGTTGGCATCCTTCTACGTATTCTTGGTTCTACAAAAAAGATCGAAATCTCAGAAAACGACATTCTCTATTAAAACCTTGCCATAAAAAAAACACATATAATATAATATCGATAGTTGAACGGTGTAATATTAAATCAAAATATTTGATTAAATAATCCGTGCGGTAGCTATTCCTTTAGTGCTTATAAATAGCGGTTCTTATCCCATTTTAAAGGGTAGTTTTCAGAGTTTCTGAAGCCTATAAAAAGAAACAAAATTCTTAAGTAAATTTCCAAAGAAAGGTAATCGATTTAAATTACATTAAAGGTCTAAATATGACGAACAAAACAAAAATAACGGTTGTTGGTTCTGGCTATGTGGGCATGTCCCTCGCAGTGCTTCTTGCCCAGCATAATGATGTGGTTGTGCTTGATGTGGACGCTTCAAGAGTTGATAGAGTCAATAAAAGGCAGTCTACCATGGCTGATGCTGAGATAGAGGCCTTCTTAGCCGAAAAACAGCTAAGTCTTACAGCGACATTGGATAAGCAGGCTGCCTACATGGGCGCCAACTTTGTGGTGGTGGCAACTCCCACCAACTATGATCCTGATACCAACCGCTTTGATACCAGCTCGGTTGATAGCGTAGTAAGTGATGCCCTAGAGTTAAATTCAGATGCCCTTGTAGTGATTAAGTCAACTATCCCTGTAGGACATACAAAATCACTGCAAGAAAAGCATGCAACAGACCGTGTAATTTTCTCACCGGAGTTCTTACGAGAGGGTCAGGCGCTCAAAGATAATCTTTACCCATCACGAATTATTGTGGGTAGTCAGTTAGAGGCTGGCAAGGCGTTTGCTAATCTCTTGGTTGAGTGTGCTGAGAAAAGCGAAATAGAAACATTGTTTATCCGATCAACAGAGGCTGAGGCGGTTAAGCTCTTTGCCAACACCTATCTTGCCATGCGCGTGTCGTTTTTTAATGAGTTAGATTCCTACGCACTGGCACATGAACTTGATATTAAAAGCATCATAAATGGCGTGTGTCTCGATGAGCGAATAGGTGAGGGGTACAACAACCCATCCTTTGGGTATGGTGGCTACTGCCTTCCTAAGGATACTAAACAGCTTCTGGCAAACTATGATCAAGTTCCGCAGACATTGATTCAGGCGATTGTGTCGTCAAATACCACCCGTAAAGATTTTATTGCAGACTCGATTATTAAATTAAACCCCAAGGTTGTTGGTATATACAGGTTGGTAATGAAGCAGGGCTCAGATAACTTTAGGTCAAGTGCAATTCAGGGCATTATGAAAAGGATAAAAGCCAAAGGCATAGAAGTTGTTATTTATGAGCCAACATATAATGAGCCTGAATTCTTTAAATCAAAGGTTTTGAGCTCACTTGATGAGTTCAAGAATAAGTCAGATGTGATTATCTCAAATCGAATGAGTTCTGAGCTTGATGGTGTTGAAGAAAAAGTTTTTACAAGAGATTTATTTGGAAGTGGTTGAGTGAATCTATTAGAAACTCGTCTTGTGGGTTATATTAAATCGTATTTGAAATTATGGAGTTATAGCTTATGTTAGTTAACTGGGTGCATTTCCCAGCTTTGGGCGATGATCGTGGATCGCTTGTTGCATTAGAGTCTAGCAAAACGATTCCTTTCGAAATTCGCCGGGTTTATTATATTTTTGATACAAGATCCGGTGTGACAAGAGGTATGCATGCGCATAAAAATCTTAGGCAGGTCTTGGTTTGTGTATCAGGAAAATGCAGTGTCGTTCTCGATAATGGTATTGAGCGAGAAGAAATTATTTTAGATTCTCCTCTGAAGGGGTTACTTTTAGGAGGAAATATTTGGAGAGAAATGAGGGACTTTAGTACTGATTGCGTGTTGCTTGTTTTAGCGAGTGAATTATACGACGAAGCTGACTACATAAGAGACTATAAATTATTTAAAGAAACTATAGCAACTTCACAGGTATGAGCAAAAAAATTAAAGACACTTTGGGAGGAAATGTGAAAGTTAAATTTTCAGATTTAGGACGTGTTAATGCTGAATTTCAATCTGATATCTTAAAACAAGTGAATGAGGTGCTTGATTCTGGATCTTTTATAAACGGCGAAAAAGTTGATATTTTTGAAAAACAATTCGCTAACTATTGTGAAGTGGACTTTTGTGTGGGGGTTGGGAATGGATTAGATGCACTTAGGTTGACACTTGAGGCATGGCAGTTGTTGGGTATTGTTGATCGTGGCGATGAGGTCATTGTGCCTGCAAATACGTTCATTGCTTCCGTCCTCGCTATTACGGCGGCAAATTTAAAGCCGGTATTGGTGGATATTGACCCAAACACTATGCTGATGAATTTAGAGGATGTAGAAGCTAAGATATCGTCAAAGACGTCTGTGATCATGCCAGTTCATCTCTACGGACGGGCTCAGGATTTAAGTAGCTTAAAACGTTTGCAAAACTCTTATAATTTCAAAATTCTCGAAGATGCGGCTCAAGCACATGGTGCAAAGATTGATGGAATGAAAGTTGGTAGTTTAGGTGATGCAGCCGGGTTTAGTTTCTATCCAGGGAAAAATTTGGGCGCTCTCGGTGATGGGGGTGCAGTCGTTACGAATGATAAGGATCTTGCTGAAATTATTCGCAAGCTCGCCAACTATGGAAGTGACAAGAAATACGAACATGCGCTAAAGGGCTGTAACTCTAGGCTAGATGAGTTACAGGCTGGATTTCTGAGCTGTAAGTTACCAAAATTAGATGCTTACAATTCTTCAAGAGTTAAAATAGCTGAAAAATACTATAAAGAAATTCGTAATCCAAATATTCGCCTACTAGCTAAACCCTTTGACGGTACACATGTATTTCATCTATTTGTAGTTGAAGTTATCAACCGATCTGCCTTCCAAAGTTTTATGACAAAGAATGGTATAGAAACATTGATTCATTATCCTAAATGTATACATGAACAGATATGCTACCAAGAATTAAAAAATACTGACACGGAGTTCGCCGAAAGATCAGCAAAAGCTATCGTAAGCTTACCAATCCACCCTTTTATGAGTGATAGTGAAATTGAGACTGTAGTCATAGCGTGTAACAAATACGCGCCATGAAAAAGCTTTTTGATAGCTTTAGCTGGGGTTCTATCTCAGCATTTATGAAAGTAGTAGCTATGCTATTTTTTAATAAAACTGCTGCCGTGACTTTCGGCCCAAGCGGATATTTGTTTGTAGGAAATTTTCAAAATTTTGCGCAGATCGCTCAAAACTTGTCTCTGCTCGCGACAAATAATTCATTGGTTTCATCTGTCGCTAGAGAAGATGATTTAAACAGTCAAGATAAGGCTATTGGAACCGCGCTAACTATTGTTCTTATTGCCTCAATGGTTGTTTCTGCTGCATGCCTATTTTTATCTGACACTCTGGCAGACCTTATTTTCAATGACTTAAGCAAAGCCTTTTTACTCAAAATTTATTCTCTAGCCTTAATTTTCAACTGTTTATTCCATATTTATATGAGCAAGGTAAATGGGCTTCGCCTTGCTCATATATATGGCTTTTTCAACATTACTTCCAGTGTAGTATTACTTTTGCTCTGTGTTTTAATGTTGGTAAGTGGGTATGAAACGCTCGTTATAATATCTATTGGGGTCTACCCTGCTGTATCGTTCCTTATTTTAGTCTGCTTGCCTAGGAAATATACGCTAATAAATATCCCTAAAAGCTTGTTTACAATAGATAGCCATTATTTGGGTATAGTTAAAAGTTTTGCCGCGATGGCTGTAATTTCGGCAGTCTCTGTTCCAGTTTGTCAGTATATAGTGAGAAATATGATTGCTGAATCGATCTCTATTGATGTTGCTGGTGGTTGGGAGGCTATGATGAGGCTCAGTGGAGCTTATCTGATAGTTATAATGGCTACCTTCAACCTATATTTTTTGCCTGCCTTTTCAAAAATAGAATCTACTTTTGACTTTAATAAAGAGCGCTGGAATGGTATTCGCCTTTTAGTCCCTCTTTATATTGTTGGAGCCGTATTTTTATATCTATTTGCAAAACCGATTATAAGTGCACTTTTTACAGAGCAGTTCTATGACTTGGTTATCCCTTTCTTGGGTTGGTTTTTGATGGCAGACCTAATTAAAACATTCGGATTATTTTATGTTTATTTAATGTTTGCAAAAACAATGACCTTGCGTTTTTGTATAAGCGAAGTATTTGCATCGGTAAATCTGGTAACACTTATTTACATTGCTGTGAACTATAAGATTAGTATTGGCGCAGCTTATTGCTGCCATATGGCAATATATTTATTTTTTCTACGTTTTTTAACAAACAAAAATAAGGTTTTTTCTCAAAATGAAATTAATTGAAGTGTTGATGCTTTCTTATAATCATGCAGAATCCATAGAAAGAGCGATCGATTCTGTGGCAAAGCAGAAATCTCCTAAACACAACGTAATGCTTTCTATAATCGATGACGGTTCTACTGATGGCACTGTTCAAAAGATTCTTTCTAAAATAAACTCTTCGGGGATCAAAATAAATTTGATTCAGAAAAAGCATGGTGGGATTACGACTATTTCAAAGAATCTACAGGAGCTAATTGATAAAGCCGAGGGAGATTACCTGGCATTCTTGTCCTCCGATGATGAATATCTTCCAAACCGATTTTCTGAGCAATCTAGTTATTTGGATATGGATTATGTTATCACTTACGCAAATGGCATTAATAAGTTTGGTGTTAATAAAACTAAGCCGTTAATATCAAGTAAAGAATGCGAGATCTACCTCAGCCAAGACGCAACTAAGGTCAAGGACCATCTTACTAGTAACGTTCCTACTTTGTACATTCAAGGAACTCTCATGAAACGTAACTTTATTCAAAGTTTTCAGGCTTTCGATAAATTAATGATAGCTGATGACTGGGTTTTCAATATTAGAACATTCACACGCTTGGCTAAGACACAAGAGAAATTTAGGTTTCTTGACATACCAGTTTTTTATAGAGGTATCCATAGCAACAATACATCTACAAATCCTTCAGCACATTATCAAAGAGTCTTACAGGTGGCTCAAAAGTATTGTGGAGGTGGTGACGATTTAATGGCAAATTTCTGTGCATTTCAGACCCTAAGTGCTTTTAAACGTGGCCAATTTTTAACTGGATTTTGGTTTCTAAGGCGCGGGTTATCATCGCAAGGGTTTTTCAAGAAGCTGATAAGTAAAATAGTGAGTTAAAATAATGATAAGTGTTTTATTTGTTGGCTATGGAAATGACCAGAGTTATTATGAGAAGCTAAGGTTTAAATTTGGATCTGGGGTTCAATTTTCTTGGTTTGACAATAAGTCAGGAATTGGAAAAGTTGGTGATAACCAATTTATTTTTTCAGATGGAAATATACTCTATGAGTTTTCAGGGTATCTTTACTTATTACAAAAATTTTCTGAATATAATCCAAAAAGTTCTAGCTCCGTTATTTGGCTTGTAAACGACACGTTAGTTAATCATCATGCTTTTCCGCTTTGGAGGAAAATTGTAAAGAATTCGATAAGTCAGCTCTTACCTTTTTCTATACTTGCAGATGTAAGGTCTGCCAGAGATTCATATGGTCCTTATAAGTATGCAGCCTCCTGGATGTATATATTTAGAACTGAGGAATTAAGCAAATTCTACGGAAGCTTGGAAGGTGCAATTAGACTTGGCCATGCTCACCGAAAGTATTATGAGGGTGTAAGAAAAAAAGATTATGGAAGACACCTCGATGATGTCAAAAGGTCGCGGTTGTTAAAATGGCTTTTTTCAAAAAAAATATTTAAAGGTTGGCAATATTCTCAAAAATTTGAGAATACTCCAACTGAAATAAGGGTTCGAAAGGGAATATGTATTGAAATGGAGACCTATTTTTCATCGGAATTAGTTAGTTCAGGATTTTCTATTGTTGACCTTAAATCTGGGTATAGGGGTTTCATTCTCTCAGCTGCAGATCGATTTATCACATTTTTACTAAAGCTTAAAAGATGACTTCATTACTTCGGTTTTTAACTTTAACTCCATCAATCACTTTTGGGGTCCTACGGTCTGAAATTTTTCCTTGGGCATTTATATATTCGATTTTTATATTTTCGTATAACAATATTTATTTATTGTACATTTTAATATTTGGGGTGTTTCATGCAGCTGCTTCTTGGTTTTTTTATGGACATTTTAATTTATTTGATTTTATAGTTGTCTGGGGCTCTTATTTAAATGTTTTCCTTATCTACTATGCGGTACTGAAAGCGAAAGAATCTTTGATAGTAAAGTATTTTAAAACACTGCGTTGGGTTTTTTTTCTAATAATTGGTGTTGGACTATTACAATCTTCCCCCGTCGGGGAGTATGCTGACTCTGTTATTAAAACACTTGTTCCTAGAGGACAAGGCTTTTCAATGGGGGATGGCAGAGGCGTAACTCTTTTGTCGTCTGAGCCATCAAGAGCCGCAGTTGAGTTCCTTTTTTTATACGCAGTTGTAAGATTTTTTATAGCCGAACAAATGACAAAGTTAAGATTGGCTCTGCATGATATGTTGTTTTTGTTTTTTGTGGTATTTGTTCTTAAAAGCCTGACAGGGATAATTTGTTCCGTTATTTTTTTAGCAGCATGCTCTAGGAAATATATGTATTGGTTTTCAATAGCAGGTGTTGCGTTACTTGCTGGTTTATTAAGTACCTCTGACAGATTTACTAAAACGCTATTAATTCTCAGTAACTCCGAGAGTTTTGATTTAGCCTGGTTGTACTTTGTTGATGTCTCTGGGTTTAGAGTGCCTGCAGTTTTTAGTAGTTATTACTCAATATTTGATAGTTATATTGGATATGGGGCAGGAAATTTTGTAACCTCTTCCACTAGTGCCTTAGAATATGCAGGGTTTACTCCAGATTCAATCGCCTATTTTAGAAATAGAGGTGGTGAGTTTTTTTCCCTTCGACCTCCCTCTTTTTTTGCAAATCTCGTCCTCGACTTTGGTATATTTGGTATAGGCTTCATAATTATGTTTTTAAAACAGACCTTTAAGGCTGCTACATCTGGAGTTTACCCAATTCTTGTAATATTTTTAATAGTGGCTTTTTTTAGTGGGTCTGTTGGTAATCCGGTGCCCTGGATCTGTTTGGCAATTACTTTAAGGTTATCTGCTCAAAATGCCTCAAGAACTAGTTTTATAGGAGTTAAACATTAATATGAAAATACTTTTAACTGGTGGTTGCGGTTTCATTGGAAGCGCTGTTGTAAGGTTAATAATAGATTCGACCGGTCATAAAGTCGTAAATATTGATAAGCTTACTTACGCTGGTAATCTAGATTCTCTGTGTGGTATTCATGACCAATCAACCCGATATTTTTTTGAACAAGAAGATCTCTGTAATGCGTCAAATCTTATACGCCTGTTTGAAAAGCATCAGCCTTCCTGCGTAATGCATTTAGCTGCTGAAAGTCATGTTGACCGTTCAATTGACGGCCCAGCTGATTTTATTAATACCAATATTGTAGGTACTTTTAATCTTCTAGAGGCTGCAAGGAATTATTATGAAAGTCTTGAAGAAGATAAAAGAGAACAATTCCGTTTCCATCATATTTCAACAGACGAAGTTTATGGTGATTTAGAGGGTACAGAAGATTTGTTTACAGAAGAAACACCCTATTCCCCATCATCTCCTTATTCTGCAAGTAAAGCGGCTTCTGATCATTTAGTTCGTGCTTGGGGTCGAACCTTTGGTTTGCCAGTAATTATTACCAACTGCTCAAACAATTATGGCCCTTACCATTTTCCTGAAAAGCTGATTCCTCATGTTATTTTGAATGCGATACATGGTAAGCCATTACCTATTTATGGTGATGGCTTACAGATACGTGATTGGTTGTATGTGGAAGATCATGCCAAGGCTTTGATCAAGGTTGTGACTGAGGGTAAAATAGGTGAAACTTATAATATCGGAGGCCATAACGAGAAAACAAATCTTGATGTAGTCGAAACTATCTGCAGTTTGCTTGAGGAACTTGCCCCAAACAAACCTCAAGGTATAAAAAATTACAAAGATTTGATTACCTTTGTTAAAGATCGTCCTGGTCATGATTCACGGTATGCAATTGATGCTTCAAAAATTGAGCGTGAATTGGGTTGGGTGCCAAAGGAAACATTTGAAACCGGTCTTCGCAAGACTGTTCAGTGGTATTTAGAAAATCCTCAATGGTGGAAAAGAGTGCTTTCAGGCGCTTATAGGCTTGAGCGAATAGGAGAATTAAAGTAGTGCTATGAAAGGAATTATTTTAGCTGGAGGGTCGGGTACAAGGCTTTATCCAGTAACAAAAGCAATATCAAAGCAACTTATTCCAATAGGAGATAAGCCAATGATTTATTACCCTCTTTCAGTTTTAATGATGGCTAGAATAAGGGAGATTCTAATTATTTCAACTCCAGAGGATCTTCCAAGTTTTAAGAGACTGCTGGGAGATGGATCATCACTTGGTTTGAACTTAAGTTATATTGAACAACCTAAGCCAGATGGTATAGCGAAGGCATTTATATTAGCTGAAGAATTTATAAATAATGATCAAGTAACTTTAATTCTTGGAGATAATATTTTCTATGGTTATGATTTTTCTAAAC
>MDTD01177339.1_pt1 | contig 10367 bp, 11 predicted proteins | sample 811221 | NCBI WGS metagenome assembly MDTD01 (sample SAMN05326646, study PRJNA326480) | marine metagenome | isolation source: seawater | place: Pacific Ocean: South West | collected 2011
AGAAACATCATGACCAATACCAATTGCTAAAATTTCAATATTAGTTTTATCCTCAATAAATTTTACCATTTTTTTTAGATGCTTCTCTAAAAAATCACCTGAATTAACCGATAGAGTTGAGTCATCAACAGGGGCTCCATCAGATATAACCATCAATACTTTTCTTTCTTCTCTTCTTTTTTTCAATCTATTAAAAGCCCAGGCGATTGCCTCTCCATCAATGTTCTCTTTTAGTAATCCTTCCTTTAACATTAATCCGAGATTATTTTTTGATTGGCGCCAATGAGTATCTGCTCCCTTATATATAATATGTCTTAGGTCATTTAATCTACCAGGAGTTTTAGGTTTACCATTTTTATTCCAACTCTCTCTACTTTGACCACCTTTCCAATTTTTTGTAGTAAAACCTAAAATTTCGACTTTTACAGAACATCTTTCTAATGTTCTTGACAATATATCTGCACATATAGCAGCTATAGTAATCGGTCTACCTCTCATTGATCCAGAATTATCAATCAGCAACGTAACAACAGTATCTTTAAAATCTAAATCTTTTTCTTTTTTAAAAGAAAGAGAATTATATGGATCAATTATTATTCTAGGCAATTTAGAACTATCGAGCAATCCTTCTTCGAGATCAAACTCCCATGCACGATTTTGTTTAGCTAATAATTGTCTTTGAAGTTTATTTGCAAGCTTTGTAATAATGTCTTGAAAGCCGATCAATTGTTGATCAAGTGTTTTTCTTAGTTTAAAAGACTCATCAGCATTTTCTAAATTTTCTGCTTTTGTAATTTCATCAAATTCATTTGTAAAAATTTTGTACTCAAGTTCAATTTGGTTTAAAGCTTTTTTTTGAACAAATTGTTCATTATTTTGTTTTTCTGTATTACTATCATTTAGTTGTTCATCAAGTTTATATTCATCAATATCATAATCAGATTCTAAACTTGCTTCCGTTTGATCATTTTCATTTTGGTCTTTACTATCCTCAGAATTACTTTCCTGTTCATCATTTGATGGATTATCTTGACCATCATCGCTATTTTTCTCTTCAGATGTCTCATTTTCCTCTGTTTGAAAAATATCCATATTTTTGAATATTTCTAAAAATTTAGATGAATATCTATTTTGATCTTCCAAATTATCTTTTAAAAATTGTATGTGTTCAGAAATTGAATTATTAAACTCTTTTTCCCAAAAGCTAAGCATTTTTGATGTTAACGCATTTAATTCTATGTTGTGAAAATTTTTTAACATATATAACTCAAAGGCCTCATCAACTGTCACATCCTCTTTGGATTTAAGCTGATCTTTTCTTTTAGAATTAACAATTAAATTGTAATTTTCTGTAAAATTTTTTTGTATTCCTTTTAACATTTTGCCACCTAAATATTCACATCTTATTTTTTCTGTCATTAAATATAGCGATTTACAAGATGAATTTTTGGGTAAATTTTTTTTATAAATTTCGTCATTAGAAAATTTTTTTTTTAAAGCTAGAGTGTCTGATTTTGCTCTTGCTTTAATGAAATCATTTTTAGTATTTAATTTATCAAATTCAAAAAAATCTAATTCCTTTAAATTTTGTTTTTCCTCTTTTTGATTTATTTGAAGATCATCTGAAATAACTTTAAAAGTTGATGTTAAAGCTTGTTTTAGTTTTTCTTTAAGATTGACTTCTTTATTATTATCGCTCATTAAATTTGAATATTTGCTAGAGACTCAGGTAACTCTTCTCCAAAACATCTTTGGTAGTATTCAGCAATAGTGTTTTTTTCAATTTCATCACATTTATTCAAAAAAGTTACTCTAAACGCATATCCAATATCTTTGAATATTTCTGTATTTTCAGCCCAATGTAAAACTGTTCTTGGACTCATTACTGTAGATATATCCCCTGCAACAAAACCTTTTCTAGTCAGAGCAGCTACTTTTATCATGTTGCTAATAACTTCTTTACCCTTTGAATTTTGAAAAGATTTATTTTTTGCTATTACAATTTCCATTTCTTTATCAAGTTCCAAATAATTTAAAGTAGCCACAATATTCCATCTATCCATTTGGCCTTGGTTTATTTGCTGAGTACCATGATAAAGACCTGTTGTGTCTCCAAGACCTACAGTGTTTGATGTCGCAAATAGTCTAAAAAATTTATTTTGTTTTAAAACCTTATTTTTATCTAATAATGTAAAACTTCCCTCAGACTCTAAAACTCTTTGAATTACAAACATTACATCTGGTCTTCCAGCATCATATTCGTCAAAAACTAAGGCAACTGGATTTTGAATAGACCATGGCAGTATACCCTCATTAAACTGGGTGATTTGTTTTCCTTCTTTTAATATTATTGCATCTTTGCCTATCAAATCAATTCTACTTACATGACTATCTAGATTTACTCTTATACACGGCCAGTTCAATCTTGCAGCGATTTGCTCTATGTGAGTAGACTTTCCGGTACCGTGATAACCTTGAATTAATACTCTTTTATTGAATGCAAAACCTGAAATAATTGCAAGAGTTGTATCTTTATCGAATTTATAATTTTTATCTATCTCAGGAACGTATTCACTTTTTTTGGAAAAAGCATCGACTTCCATTTTTGTATCTATTCCAAAGGTTTGTTTTATAGAAATTTTTATATCTGGTTGTATATTTAAATTAGGTGTCAATTTTTCCTCTGTATGTGTTTTTTAATTGTGTATAAGCCAAAGTTATAAGTTTCAGCTTTTCTTCATATTTTTTATTACCGGAATTCATATCAGGGTGAAATTTTTTGACAAGCACTTTGAATTTTTGTTGAATTTTCTGCCATTTTAAACCCACTGAAACACCCAAAATACCAAAAGCTTTTATGTCATTATGATTAAAAGTAAATTGACGCATATTGTTATAATCACTCTTAAATTTTTCCTTATCATGTTCATCTTTAAGAGTGTTGCTCCATAGCACCTTAAAGAAATTATCAGAAGAGCTAAAACTTTGAGTAGGTTTGTGCCAAATCATATCTGATTTTAAAAACTGAATTACTTGTTCATCGTTCATCCCTGAAAAATAATTCCAATTTTTATTAAACTCTTTCACATGTTCTAGACATAACATTCTATATTTCTTACTATTATCCTTCTCAACAGGTGCTTTATAATTGCCAATTTCATTACAATTTTTCCAGTCACAAATATTTTTCATGATATAATATTTAGTATTTATGGATATAAATGAATTAATTGCAAATGTAAAAAAAAAATTAGAAAGTCAAATTAACTTTTCAAAAATAACTATTGAGGATAAGACTTTTTTACATAAAAAGCATTCTGGTTTTGAAGAAGGAAAATTTCATCTTAAAATTCATATTGAGTCTTTAGAACTTAAAAAATTAACAAAAATTGAAAGCAATAAAAAAGTATATAAAATTTTAAATGAGGAAATCAAAAAATACATTCATTCGCTTCAAATATTAATTAGTTAATTGATTTTTTAAAAATGATACTAATTTTTTTTTGGAATATTCGTTACCTAAAATTGCAGAACCAATTTTTCTTAATAAAATTAAATTAATTTTATCACTCTTATTTTTTTTATCTTTTGTCATAAAAGATACAATTCTATTAACATCATTAAGTGAAAAATATTTTTTTAAATTAAAAGGAAGTTTCGGATTTTTTAAATGATGAATGATTGATAGGAAATCTTTTTTCTTGATAGTATTATTTTCTTCACTAAATTTTAAAGCCATCTGAATTCCTAGAATTATTGCCTCACCATGATTTAACTTTTTTGAATAACCCATAGCTGCTTCAAAACTATGACCAAAAGTGTGACCGAAATTAAGTGTCTTACGTAAATTTTTTTCTTTTTCATCTTTTTCTACAATCGTTTTTTTTATTTTACAACTTTCATAAATTGTTTTTTCTATATAAGGGCTTTTTAAAGACAATATATTATTTATATTTTTATTCAAAAAATTATAAAAGTTTTTGTTTGCAATTATTGAGTGTTTTAAAATTTCTCCATATCCACAAATAATTTCTCGTTTTGGTAAAGTAAATAAAAATTGGGTATCACTTAAAACTAATTTTGGTTGGTAAAAACTTCCAATTAAATTTTTTCCATGTTTAGTATTAATGCCTGTCTTACCACCAATTGAAGAATCTACTTGAGATAAAAGAGTTGTAGGAATATTAATAAACTGCAGACCTCTTTTATATATACTTGCTGCAAAACCACTAACATCTCCAGTTATACCACCACCTATTGCTATTAAACAATCCTGCCGTGAAAAATTTTCTTTAAGTAAAATTTTAAGAATTACATCTACGTTTTTTTGATCCTTGTTAATTTCGTTAGAATTGAAATAATGAGTAAATACTTTTTTATTATTTAATAGTCCTTTAATAAAATTAACTTTTTTTTTAGAAATTTTTTTATCTATTACAATTAAGCATTTATCGAAGTAAATAAAATTTTGTCTTAAAATATTTTGTAATTTTGTCGTAATATTTGAACCTATTACAACCGGATATTTTTCATTTTTCGTTTTGACTATCAGTTTGATTATTTTCATAAATGCTTAAAATCTTGTTTACTATTTCCGTTTTTGTAAAATTATTACAATTTATCTTATATAATGCTTTTGAGTAAATATTTGAACGTTTTTTTATAATTTTTAATAGATCACTGTTTGACGACTTAAATGCTAGAGGTCTTTTAGGGTTATTTTTAATTCTTCTAATAATTTCATTCGAATTTAATTTTAACCAAAAAGATAAATGATCACTTAAAATTACTTTTCTTATAATTTTATTTAAAAAAGCACCACCTCCAAGAGCGATTACAACATTTTTTTTTTTTAAAGTTTCTAGAGAAACTTTTTCTTCAATTTTTCTAAAATAATCTTCACCTTTAATTTTGAAGATTTCTGGAATATTCATTTTTAACTCTTTTTCAATGCACTGATCTATATCAAAAAAATCTAGATTTAATTTTCTGGAAACTAATGAACCTATAGAGCTCTTGCCAGTGCCCATCATCCCCAAAAATACAATATTTTTTTTTGATTTCATAAGTTTCTTTATTGAAAAAACACAAATATGTCTTAATTTGAAATTATTTAATTTATATGCAATTTATAAAAAAAACAAGTTCACGAACAAGTATATTAAGCATAACGATTAAAATTGCTTTAATTTTATTTATTATTGCAGGTATAGTTTTTGTTTTAAACAAAATTGATTTTCCAAGTCCAAAAAAAGTAATTGAAAAAATTATTCCGAATGAAAATTTCAAAATTGTTAAATAAAAATTATTTTTCAATTATTTTTATTTTATTATTGGGATTAAACTCTTTTGCAGAGGAACAAGATCAGCCTGTAGATATTTGGAATATTGATAAAACAAATGAGGAAAATTCTAATTCTCAGGTCTTGAGTACAAATAGTGAAACAAATAATTCAGAAACATTTGACTCAAATATCTATAAATTACAGTCAGAAAAAAAAGAAAATGAAATTAAATTTGAAGAAGATATTAATTTAAAGAATATAGAAATTATTGGATTGTACGATCCAGAGGATTATGGATTAGACATTAACATGTGGTCTAATTCAGATGGTGATTTCTTAAAAAGAATTTTTCTTAAATTGGAAAAAATTAATCTATCTACCGATGCAAGAGAGATATTAAATATATCATTATTGACAAATGCATATTATCCAAAAAAAAATATTTCAGAGGAAGAATTTTTAAATTTTAAGTCAGATTGGTTGATAAGAGACTCAAATTTTGATTTGATTGAAGAATATTTGATAAAAAATCAAGTTTTTAATGTTCACCCAAAGTTAGTTAAATATTTAGTTGATTATTATTTATCGAGTGGAAATTTAGAAAAATCTTGTGAAATTTTTTCTAAAAATTTGAAACCTATCGACGATAAATATTTATCAAAATTCAATATATATTGTTTGATTGCAACTGGTAAGAATGATGAGGCACAAATAATTTATGATTTGAAAAAGGAATTAGGTTTTAAGGATGAATATTATGAAAAAAAAATTAATTTTTTGCTGGGTTATAATTTAAAATCAGATAATTTGATTTCAGAACAAACAATACTTGACTTTCACTTAGCACACAGAACAAACCCAAATTTTATATTTGAGCCAAAAGAGACTACTGATAAGATAATTTGGACCTATCTATCTTCGTTTAATTTACTGAAATCTTTTAAAGATATCGAAATTTCAGAATTAGATAAAATATCTACAATTGAAAAAGCTGTTCATAATAAAAATTATCCAGAAAAGGATTTATTTAATTTGTACAAAAGATTTCAATTTAGCATAAATCAACTTTTAAATATAAATGATTCGTATAAATCTTTAACTAATATCGAAGCAAGAGCTTTAATTTACCAAAAAATCCTACTTGAGTCTGAAATGATTGAAAGATTGAAATTACTTAAAATTCTTAAGGACTCCTTTAAGGCTGATAAAATAACAAATGCTTTTGATGTTGAATTAAAGAAATTCTTAGAACAAGTTAATCCAATGGATATTCCTGATAATTTAACTAGTTTTTATTATACTAATGTAAAAATAAACACTGAGATAAGTAAAAAAATAAAATTTAATAATGATATTATCCACCAATCAAAATTGATTAATTATTTTAATGGAGATTTTTCAAGCTCCAAAATTGAAAAAGATGTGAATAATTTTCTCAAAAAAATTAAAAAAAATAAAAAATACTCTATATCAAAAAAAGATATAATATTTTTGGAATCCTTAAAATCAGATGGAGTTAAAATTGATAAAAAATTTGATAATTTATATCAGGTAAGCGCCTCTGAAATTCCTACTGACATACAAATAATGATTAATAATAACGAAAAAGGTGCTGCCTTACTGAGAATAGTTGAGGTTATAGGTCAAGATAAACTCGAAAGAATTGATGAAGACACTTTATATTTTATTATAAGTACATTAAATCAATTAAATATTGATTTAATTAGAAATCAGATTCTTTTAAAAGTTCTCCCTTTAAAAGTTTAAAATTTAGTTTATCTAGTTATTTCATGAGTATAAAAAATATTATTACCGTACCAAACGAAATATTAAAAAAAATCTCAGAACCTGTTGAAAAAATTAATACAAATGAAAAAAAATTAATTAATGATTTGTTTGAAACTATGTATAATGCTAAAGGAATTGGACTAGCTGCTGTACAGGTTGGGGTATTAAAAAGAATTTTAGTTATTGATGTATCATCCAAAAAAGACAAAAAAGAACCTATGGCTTTTGTTAACCCAGTTATAAGAAGCATAAGTAAAGAAACTTCAACATATGAGGAGGGATGTTTGTCAATTCCAGATACATTTATAGAAATTGAAAGACCAAAAATTTGTGAAGTTGAATATATTGATTTAAACGGAAAAAAAAAAATCTTGAAATGTGATGGACTGTTGTCAACATGTTTGCAACATGAAATAAATCATTTAGATGGAAAATTAATTATTGATCATTTATCAAAATTAAAAAGAGATTTAATAGTTAAAAAAATTTCCAAAATTAAAAAAAATCCAGATAGAATAGTTGTATAAATATGGCAAAAAAAATTATTTTTATGGGCACTCCTTTTTTTGCTGTTCCAATTTTAAAATCTTTATATCAAAATGGATTTCCAATTGATGTTGTTTATACTCAACCCCCTCAAAAGTCTCATAGAGGTCAACAGATTAACAAATCTCCAGTTCAAGGTATTTCCGAAACTTTAAATATTGATTTTAGATCACCTAGTACTTTGAAAGATAATAAAGATGAATATGATTTTTTAAAAAAAGTAAATGCAGATCTCGCGATTGTTGTAGCTTATGGACAAATTATTCCAAAAGAATTTTTAAATTTAACAAAAAAAGGTTTTATCAATATTCATGCATCGATACTTCCAAAATGGAGAGGTGCTGCACCTATTCAAAGATCGATAATGAATTTAGACACAGAAATAGGGATAAGTATAATGAAGATAAATGAAAAATTAGATAGTGGACCTGTCTGCAATATATATAAAATAAAATTGGATCAAACTTTAAATGCACAAGACGTTTCCGAAAAACTATCGCTTCTAGCAGCAGAAAAAATTTTAGATAATGTAGATGGAATTTTAGAAAATAAATTAAAATTTATTGATCAAGATAATTCTAAAGCGTCATATGCTAAAAAAATTTATAAAAGTGAGGGTCAAATTAATTGGAATGAAGATTCGAAAAAAATTATTGGAAAAATAAACGGTTTATACCCATCGCCAGGAGCTTTCTTCAATTCTAATGGCGAAAGATATAAAATATTAAAAGCTGAGATAGCAAATGGTATTGGTAAACCCGGTGAGGTCTTGAATGATAAACTTGAAATTGCGTGTGCTAGTCATCAATCAATTAAAATTCTTGAAATTCAAAGAGAAGGAAAAAAAGTTCAAAAAATTGGGGAATTTATGCTTGGATCTCGAATCAAGAAAGGATCATTTATATAGAATGTATAAGTATCAAATTTTAATTGAGTATGTTGGAACTAATTTTAGGGGTTGGCAAATTCAAAAAAAAGGTAAGACAATCCAAGGGCTTGTTCAAGAAAAAATCTCAAAAATTTTAAAAGAAAAAATAACTTTATTAGGATCAGGAAGAACAGATACAGGGGTACATGCTATAGAACAATCCGCACATTTCGAGTGTAATTCAAAAATAAGTAACTTAGAAAAATTTTTGAAATCGATTAATCATTTTTTGAGCAAAGATTTAATTTCTGTATTAAAAATTTCAAAAAAAAATAAAAATTTCCACGCAAGATTTTCTGCAAAAATGAGAATATATAAATATGTAATTTTTAACCGCTTGAGTATACCAGTTTTAGAGAAAAAAAGAGGATGGCATGTAATGAATAAACTTAATTTAGCAATTATGAAAAAAGCAGCAAAAAAATTAGTTGGTACAAATGATTTTTCTACTTTTCGAGCCTCTAGCTGTAGAGCTAAAAGTCCAATTAAGACAATGAAATCTGTAAAAATAAAATCTAGAAACGAGAAGATAGAAATTGAATTTCAATCTCAATCTTTTTTACAACAACAAGTTCGATCTATGGTGGGATGTTTAAAATATGTTGGTGAAAAAAAGTGGACATTAAAAAAATTCATTTTTGTAATGAATTCAAAAAAAAGAATTTTGTGTGCACCCCCAGCCCCACCTGAAGGGCTGTATTTAGCGAGAGTTATTTATTAATTTTTTTTTGTTACTCATTGCAAACCTTTTATTAATACGCCATCTAGATTCCTCCCTTAAGATATAACCACAACAATTTTTTGAGCCACACCTACAAGGAAATTGTTTATAATCCTCATCATAACCAAAACCATAATCACAAGTAAATTCCTCACCCGCTTTTATATCTCTAATTGCCGAAATCCAAACTTTGAGACCTTTACCGTTATAATCACAGTTGTTATTACAGCTATGATTGATAAGGCCTGCTGTATTCCAAGGAAAATCTCCATCAAGAGTATATTTTTTATTTAACGTGAATAAATAAATTGGTTTTTTATTATCAAATTTATCTGACTCATCTACCTCTTTATTTGTAATAATCCTTCCCACATAATCTATTATTTTTGTCCCCTCTTTAATATCTTTTGTAGCATAAAGACCTCGTCCTTTATTATCAATTTTAGATTTTTTAATTTTGTATAATTTCATGTAATTGATTTATAATGAACTTAATATTTATCAATTAAATTCTACAAGTGCGTTAACATGTTCATTTGCACTTTCAGCTAATGCATTTAAATCATAGCCTCCCTCAAGAATAGAAACAACTTTGCCTTTAGTAAATTCATTAGTTGCTGACAAAGTCCTTTTTGTTATTTCGTAAAAATCTTTTGAACTTAATTGAAATTGAGCTAATGGATCATCTTTATGTGCATCAAAACCTGCTGAGAATAAAAGAAAATCAGGTTTGTAATCTATTAATCTATCTAAAACTCTATTAAATGCATTAAAGTATTGGTCAGAGTTTGTCCCAGCTGGCAATGGTATATTTAAAGAATTGTTAAAATCTCCTTTATCTTTATCTGTGCCACCTCCTGGATAAAAAGGATATTGATGAGTGGAAATATATAATGAATTTTTGTTGTCACGCATAACATCATAATTTCCATTTCCCCAGTGCACATCAAAATCCACACAAGCAATTCTTTTGTATTTATATTTAGTAATTAAGTAGTTTGTTGCTACACCAGCATTCGATATACAACAAAATCCCATTGCCTTATCCTTTTCCGCATGATGTCCTGGAGGTCTTGCTAAACAAAACGCGTTCTTAAAT
>MDTD01137769.1_pt1 | contig 10365 bp, 8 predicted proteins | sample 811221 | NCBI WGS metagenome assembly MDTD01 (sample SAMN05326646, study PRJNA326480) | marine metagenome | isolation source: seawater | place: Pacific Ocean: South West | collected 2011
CAGCGCCGGTAACCGTCATGGTGAGGTTGTGCGGTGGCATCGCGGTCTGACCGAAACCACGTCGGCCACCCAGGGACATCGCCGCCACCAAGGCCGCGACGCCTGCGGTAATGTGCACCACGGCGCCACCCGCGAAGTCCTGCAGGCCCATGTTGCCCAGCCAACCGCCGCCCCAAACCCAATGGCACACGGGGGCGTACACCAGAATCAGCCAGAGAGAGCTGAAAATGAGCATGGCTGAAAACCGCATTCGCTCAGCAAAACCGCCGACTATCAGTGCGGGGGTAATGACGGCGAACGTCAGCTGAAACATGACAAACAGCGTCTCGGGAATGGAGCCGTTCACGCTATCCATGCTGACCTTTGCCAAGAAAAGATTGCCCAAATCGCCAATCCAGGGGCCCTGCTCCACACCCCCGGAGCCAAAGGCAAGGGTGTAACCCACAACAAACCACAGGACCGACATCAATGCCGTCAGCGCGAAGCATTGCATCAGAACCGATAGAACGTTTTTGACACGCACCAAACCAGCATAGAACAGCGACAGGCCCGGAATCGTCATAAACAGCACCAAGGCCGTCGAAGTCAGCATCCACGCCGTGTCGGCACCAGAGACGGTGTCAGCCATCGCGGGCCCACTCAACAAAGCGGAGAAAATCAGAGCACAAGAACGTCTGCTGGCGATTCCAGTCATGGTGGGTTTCCTTGGAAATTTTTACAGGTGTGAGCCCGAGTGTGCCACAGCCAGCCGCGCAAACCCAACCGCATCCGTTAAACAGCGTTGAGATTGCGGCGAACGCCGATTATTCTCCGCGCACCCTGCTGCCACTTGAGCTCGTCATGCGTCACATTATTCTGGCATTCATCATTCTTTCATCAGCACTAGCATCGACAGTGGTACCGGCGACGCCCCGCAATGTGATTCTGATCATTGGTGACGGCTTCGACGATCAGCACGTAACCATGGGGCGGAACTACCTCTCCGGCATGAGCGGGCAACTGGGTCTGGACACGCTTGCGTTTCGTGCATCGGTACAAATCGAAACGGTCAGCGATGAGGGTCAGCCGCTGTACGTTGCCGACTCCGCGAACACGGCCACGTCGCTGGCCACTGGCCGCATGACTAACATTGGTCGAATCGCAACGGATATTGCCGATAACGATCTCCCCAGCATTGCCGAGCGGGCCATTGAGGCTGGCTGGCGGGTAGGACTCGTCACAACCTCTTCTCTCACCGACGCTACACCCGCCTCATTTCTTGCTCACGTCTCATCGCGGAGCTGTGAAGGCCCTAAAGAGGTCTTGGGCAGCACCTATTACGGCATTCCACAGCCGGCATGCCTCAGCGATGCAAGAGACAATGGCGGCCCCGGCTCCATTGTGGAGCAACTCGTCGGCAGCGGTGCCCACGTTCTGCTTGGCGGGGGCGATAAATTTATGAAGCAACAGACCGTAGACGGCATCACGGTCTCTCAACTCGCGGTCAATCAGGGTTTCAGAGTGATCTCACGTGACACAGCATTTGACTCGCTCGCAGCACCGCAACGCTTACTCGGTGCGTTTGATGAAGAGACGCTAGAAGTGCAATGGCAGGGCACAGATGCAAGGATCGGGGAACCCGTAGAGCGCAGCTGGCTAAGTCATATCTCAAAGTATTTTGGCTCGGTAACCGAGCCATCGCCCATGTCTTGTGAACCGAATCCTGCTTACCGGAACACGCCGAGGCTCGCCGCGATGACTGATCTCGCGCTCACCCATCTCGCTACCGATAATGAGCAAGGCTTCTTTTTGATGATTGAGTCAGCGTCAATCGATAAGCAATCCCACAAGCGTAATCCCTGCGGATCGATCGGTGAGATCGCGCAGCTGGAGGAGAGTTTGGCGCTAGCCCGAAGCTTCGCGTCGAATCATCCAGAGACCGCAATTATCGTGACCGCTGACCACGCACAGGCCGCACAGATCCTCCCCGAACCCACGCTTTATGCAAATTATCCGATCGCCATTTATTCACCCGGCCTGACCGCCCGCGTCAGAACCCCAGAGGGCGGTATGATGCGCATCAACTACGCGACCAATAATGGATTCAGCGAGGAGCACACTGGCGCGAACGTACCGCTATTTGCTAACGACGTTGCGGCACAGTGGTTAAGCGCCTTCATGCGGCAGCGCGATGTCCATGACGCGATGGAGCGCTTTCTTTTCCGTCCTGAAAACCACTAGGCCAAGGGTGCGCATTCTCGCCCTCGCCCTCCCCTTTCGCCCAGTGTGCAAGCGCATCAACTGACTAGCGGAACTGCTCAGCGAGATTACAGATTCACCCAGGTGTTAAGCGCCTTGAGCCTGAACTCGATGCCGTCCACGCGCAAGATGACGCTATCTCTCAAGATGTCGATGACCTCGACCGTGTCTGCGCGCTGCCCAGACTGTAAGCGCTTTCCATTGAGCATGACAGACGCCAACCCTTGCGGCGCGAAGTTGTGCTCGGAATAAACAATCATCGGTATCTGATCTTTCTGTTGCTGGGACAGATTCTCAAGGAGTGGCGACGGATGGGGACTCAATGCCGACTCACCGATTTCGCGAGCCGCGTTTTCCATTGCTTTGGCGAGATCAACTGGTGGCGCAATCGACTGTACCGGCTGATCCTGCTGATTGGGCAGCACTGACGTTTCCGCCTCGACTCTGGATTGCGTTCTCGTCGCGGCCGGAGTGGCCTCGCCCGCTTCAGCAGCATCCGACCACATCTGTTGATGCAGTGAAGCAACTTGTTCCGTTACACCTGCACTCACATCACGCTTGGGCTGGGGTTCAGCGCGCAATCGCTGTCCGCTTTCCATAGCAGAGCCAAGCGGCCTCGTGGAGGACGCTGATGTGTCGAACGATTCAGTTGCCACGCTCAATTCAGCGGCTGACGAGCGCCGTGTACCCGGTAGAGGCTCCGCAGTCGGTGGCGTCGATAACGCCATCTGCGGGGTACTCCATTGCCACACGGCAACAGCGCCGGCACCGAATATCGTGCCAGCCAATAGCGCCAGGACAACGAATGGCCGTTGTGCAGTCTGCGCTCCCGATACCGTAGCCGGTGCATCATGTTGAGTGACGGGCCCGACCTGCTGCTTAGACTGCCGTAATGCGTCGAGAATCAGAGACATAAAGCCCCTCCCGACTGGCTCAGAGCAGACAACAAGGCATTCTCCAGTGAGAATCCCTCTCCGATCTCGTCACTTAATGCCCGCCAACTCTTCGCGCCCATTACGCCATCTATTTCGAGTCCCCGAGCACGCTGAAAAGCACGAACTCGCTCGGCGACGGCAGCGGTGTACACGCCCAGCGGCGGCACTGGTAGGCCATCCAGCACCGACAGTGCACGCACGATGTCCGTGACGACGATGCCAGTCACCCCCTCAGAGACTGGGCCTGTCCAGCCTGTCGGGGTTTGCCATAGGTAACTGAAGCGGCCCCGCCACAGCGCCGCGAGGGCTGCAACCGGTACTTCGCAAACGGCAGCTCCCGTCCACAGCTGCGCCCTCTCGTTTGAAATGCCCAGCAGGATAGCCGCGCCCGCGAACCCATTGTCACGGCGCAACTCCAGTATCGACGGTCGATTGTGGTCCAGCACGGCATCCCACACATCGGCTTGATGACGCTCGCAGAGCCAACCCGCTGCCGAGGCCGCATCGCACAGACCTTCAACCAGTGGCTGACCCTGCACGAGACCCCAGAGCGCGCGCTCAGCTTGCTTCGGCGACAACAACCAGGGTCTCACGGCAGCAGCGCTCGCTGCGCCAACACCAGCGGCGGACGCCGGGGAATCGGGCGAGATCATGCGTAGATCGGGCTGACTCATTGCCAAACCGCCAGTACCTTGCTCTTCGGTGAGTGACGCTTCAGATGTCAGAGGAATAGAGAAATCGGGCCTTGCCACAAACCAAACGACTCCGCACAGCAGGGCCAGAGTAACCATCAGTAGACGCCCATATGGCATGCCGGCACGAATAGGATCCGTCGCGTTACTCGAGGCTGTTCCCAAGACTTCTGCGGCCGCCTCAGTGACCAAACGCGCGGAAACTTCCTCCACCTGCCGACCATAGGCGCCCATCATCGCCCGATCGCATAACAAATTGACCAAACGCGGAATCCCACCACTTAGCCGATACACTGCTTTGCTGGCGGCGCTTGGGAACACCACCCGATTACTGGGCAAACCAGCGATCTGCAATCGATGCTGGATATAGGCAGCCGTCTCTGAAGCATCGAGTGGTGTGAGGTTAAACCGTGCAGTAATCCGCTGATTAAGCTGCCGTAACTCGGGTCGCCTCAACATGGCCGCCAGTTCGGGCTGACCCGTGAAAATAATCTGCAGCAACTTCTTTTCATCCGTCTCGAGGTTGGTAAGAAGACGGATCTGCTCAAGCACCTCGAAACCCAGATGTTGCGCCTCGTCGATCATCAGTACGGTGCGACGGTTCGCACGGTGATTGGCGAGCAGAAATTGATGTAACGCGTCGGTCAGTAGTTTGAGGCTGTCAGTCCCCTGCTCATACTCAACCTCGAATTCATCACAGACTGTCGCCAACAACTCCACAGCGCTTAGTGCAGGGTTCAGCACGATGGCGATATCAGTCTGCTCAGGGAGTTGCTCCAGCAGGCAGCGGTTGAGTGTTGTCTTCCCGGTTCCGACCTCGCCTGTCAGGAGAATAAATCCACCCCCGCTGCCGACGCCGTACAACAAATGCGCGAGTGCATCGCGGTGTCGGTCGCTCATGAACAGATAGCGCGGATTCACCGCGATCGAGAATGGCTGCTCAGTGAGTCCGAAGTACTGTTGATACATGGGAGACAGCTCGAGTTAACAGTAAGCATTGCACCTCAAGCTTTTGGCATTTGTTGTGCCAATTTTGGAGGTGCAATACCATTATGCGGCGGAATGATAGCCCTGCACACCATTAATGCGCTGAATAACGGCTTTAGGCGCGCAACGCTTGTACCGGCGCACGCAGAAACGTAGGTTTCCACACCGCCCACAACCTTTTTTTTACTAGGAGATGATTCTCATGGCTTTGCCACCCGCTTTACACAACCGCCTCAGACTGCCTGTCGTGGGCTCACCGCTCTTTATCATCTCCAATCCTGACTTGGTCATCGCCCAGTGCAAGGCCGGCATTGTCGGGTCATTCCCTGCACTGAACGCCCGACCCGAACCAGTTTTGGAAGAGTGGCTGGAGCGCATTACTTCAGAGCTTGCGGACTATGACAAAGCCAACCCCGACGCACCGTCAGCCCCCTTTGCTGTGAATCAGATTGTTCATGGGTCGAACGCGCGCCTGAAGCACGACATGGACATGTGTGTGAAGTACGAGGTCCCGATTGTCATCACGTCATTGGGCGCTAAAGAGTGGGTCAACGAGATGGTCCACAGTTACGGCGGCATCGTCTTACACGACATTATTAACAATCGCTTCGCGAAAAAAGCGATCGAAAAAGGCGCGGACGGGCTCATTGCCGTCGCAGCGGGAGCCGGCGGACACGCAGGCACTACCTCCCCCATGGCGTTGATTCAGGAAATCAGGGAATGGTTCGATGGGCCGCTGCTGCTCTCGGGCGCCATCGCGACCGGCGACGCGGTGCTCGCCTCGCAGGCGATGGGAGCAGATTTAGCCTACATCGGATCCGCCTTTATCGCGACTGAGGAAGCCGATGCCGAGCAGGCCTATAAACAGGCGATTGTAGATTTCGGCGCCGATGACATTGTCTATAGCAACCTCTTCACCGGCGTACACGGCAATTACTTGAAGCCGTCCATCGAGGCGGCTGGGCTGGACCCCAACAATCTCCCCGAAAGTGACCCCAGTGCCATGGATTTTGGCTCAGGCGGCAATACCGACGCGAAAGCCTGGAAGAACATTTGGGGTTGTGGCCAGGGTATCGGCGCTGTAAAAAGTTTGGGCTCGACTGCCGACTACGTCGCAAAATTAACCGACGAGTACCAACAAGCCAAAGCACGGATCAACGCACTATGACCGACGATACAAAAATCCCCCGTAGCCCAGAGGACGACTACAGTCCTGAGATTGTCGAACAGCGGCAACAGTTTATCGAGGCAAAAACGGGGGCCTCTCTGGATCACACCAAGCAGTTCTCATTTGATCCGCATGAGATGGAGAGCAACATCGAAAACTTCTGGGGTGTCGCCCAGATCCCCATCGGCGTTGCCGGACCACTATTGGTTAATGGCGAGCACGCACAAGGCGAGTTCTATGTGCCTATGGCAACCGTCGAGGGCACCATGCTCGCCTCTTATAATCGCGGCATGAAAGTGATCCGTGAATGCGGCGGCGTCCTGACGACCGTATCGGAAGAATCCATGCAACGGTCACCCGTTTTCATTTTCCGTAATGCCAGGCAGGCCAGAGATTTCCAGCTCTGGATCAAAGACAATTTCGAAGCAATCAAGGCAAAAGCCGAAACCTCGACGTCAGTGGGCAAGCTGCACGACATTGAGAGCTACCACGTGCACAGCATGGTGTTCACGCGGTTCGACTACTCCACCGGCGACGCTGCGGGCCAGAACATGGTCAGCCGGGCGACCTTTGTTGCCTGCGAATGGATCAATGAACAGCGTCCGGAAATGCTCCATTACATGCTGTCGGGTAACTTCGACACGGAGAAGAAGACCTCCTCCGTTAACCTCCTCAAGACCCGCGGCAAACGCGTGACTGCGGAGATCACAGTGCCACGCGAGATCCTCATGAAGCATCTTCGCGTCGCGCCCGAACAGATCGCCTATGGCCAGCAGATTTCGACGCTCTCGGCGATCCTGACGAACTCCTCAAATAATGCGAATCATCCTGCTAACGCACTCGCTGCGCTATATCTCGCGACCGGCCAGGACGTTGCGAACATTGGTGAGTCGAACCAGTGCACCACCTATCAGCGCGCAACCAGTAAGGGCGACTTCTATTTCTCCATCACCCTGCCAGCGCTGATTATGGCGACCTATGGCGGCGGCACAGCCCTTCCTACGCAGCGGGAGTGCTTGCGCATGATGGGCTGTGAAGGCAAAGGTAAGGCACTGAAGCTATGCGAAATCGCCGCGGCACTCGTAGTGGCCGGAGAATTATCACTCTCCGGTGCAGCGCGCGTGGATAAAAAGACGCGCACTAACGAGTGGGTTGACGCCCACGAACGCCTGGGTCGTAATCGTTGAGGCGACGCGTTCAGACAGCACAGTCGCTGAATGCTGACCGCAGGATAGGTCTAGTCAGGCGCATCATTGCTAATCTGGTCTGTGCAGGCAGCATAGTCCTCGGCGGCCAGACTTGGGCCGAGCGTGGCTCCCACGTCAGCCTTGAGGAACCGTTGCCGCAACCGGCGTGGGAATTGCCGCTCATTGCAAATGGCGAGGGTACGGTCTCGGCATCGTCCTTTATCGGGCGCGTGACGTATTTGGATTTTTGGGCAAGCTGGTGTGGTCCGTGCCGCCTCTCTCTTCCCGCGCTCAATCGTCTCAGTCAGGAATTTGCGCCACAAGATTTCGGCGTGGTGGCAATCAGCGTTGACTATGTCGACGAGGACGCCCTCGACTTCCTCGCACGCTACCCCGTGGATTACCCCGTTGCGATAGACAAGACGGGTGATTCAGGACGCGCTTTTGCCGTAGCGGGTATGCCCTCGGGCTACCTCATTGGGCGTGATGGACTCATTCGGGAGGTCCATGTCGGGTTCCGTAAGGGTGATGAAGCGCTTCTACGAGAGAAAATCGCGGAACTGATCAAAGAATCCTGACCAGCCTGAGTTAAACGCCCCCCGAAATGCTCATCCGCTCGAACCAGCGGCTCGTACTGATTGCATGACTGATCATGACACCTTGTATTTTGATGGGAGCTGCCCACTGTGCCGTCGAGAGATGGCCCACTTGGCGCGCCTTAAATCAGACGATCTGGTACTGCAGGACATCCACGACCTAACGGATAGCGACGCGCTGCCAGATAAGTCCTCGATGCTGCAATCACTCCACCTGCGCAAAAACGGTGATTGGGTCACGGGCATCGATGCCAATATTGCAGCGTGGCAATACACCCGCATTGGATTTTTCTGGCGCTGGCTATCATGGCCTTTCATCAAGCCGATCGCGTCTTGGGCATACGGGGTCTGGGCCACTCGCCGCTACGCCAAGCGTTACCCCGCATCGACGGCATCAGACGCCGCGTCAGACTAGGAAGAACACGTGGCAGATTCCTGCCTGACACTCGATGACCTTGAGGCAATGGATAACGAGGCGCGGGCCCGCTTGATCAACTGCTTGCCGGGTTATAAGTCGGCGATGCTGGTCGGCACCTGTGACGCAGACAGATTAACCAACCTAGCTATCATCAGCTCGCACTTCCATCTCGGCTCACGGCCGCCCTTATTGGCAATGATTCTGCGACCCGATACCGGCCGCAGTGAGCGGCACACGCTGAGCAATATCCTCGAAACGGAAAGCTGGACATTGAACGCGTTCACGCTTGCCGACGCAGCGCAGGCACATCAAACCTCGGCTCCCTACCCAAAAACGCAGTCAGAATTTGATGCTTGCGGCTTCAATGAAGACTGGAAATCCAACTGCCCAGCCCCATTTGTATCAGGATCCCCCTTACAGGTTGCTTGCGCACTGCGCGAGCATCGGCGGCTGGACATCAACGGAACGCACATGGTGATCGGTGAGGTCACCACACTGCACTATCCGGAGGACGCGCTGCGACCGGATGGCGCACTGTTGCTGCACAGCATGGGCGCAGTCGCGATATCCGGGTTGGATACCTACACCCAGCCCGATGCGGGCGTGTCATTCCGCGCCGCCAGCGTAGATACGCCTACCACCCCACTATGACCCTCGTTTTGCGTAACCAGATCAGCTAGGCTACGGCGCCTGCGCACCAGGCCTGATCGAGACGCGAGCGGCGCTTGCGTCGCTCGGTTGCGACTCTGGGAATGAAGGAGACCCACACACCATGACACCCTCTACCACCTTACTCTCCGTGATGACCGCCCTCATCCTCCTTTTGCCAACCGCAGCGCACAGCACCGACGTGCCAGAGCGCGGAGATATTGACGCGGCGTACAAGTGGGATCTGTCGGATATGTATGTGGACACGGACGCCTGGGAGGCAGATCGCGACCGGTTTATCGCCGCCCTCCCCAACTTGGAGCAATACCGGGGGCAACTCGGTACAGATGGCGCCACCCTGCTAGCGGCCATCGAGAGCATTCAGGCGGTTGAGACGATCATTGCCAATCTGTACGTCTACGCGGGGCTTAGAAGCTATGAGGACACCCGGGTGTCCGAAAATGCCGCGCGGTTCTCAGAGGCGCAGGGGCTTTACGCCCGGTATCAGCAGGCGCTGTCATACTTCACTCCTGAGCTACTTGCTATCTCTGAAGAAACGCTGGATCAGTTTATCGACGGCACGCCGGCGCTTGCTGTGTACACGCACTACCTCGACGAAACAGCGCGCATGCGGCCTTACACGCTATCGGAAGCCGAAGAAAAGCTGCTTGCCATGGCCTCGGATCCGCTCGATAAATTCGACAGCGTGTTTACCGCCATCGACAGCTCGGACCTTCAATTTGGCACCGTCGTTGATAGCGACGGCAACGAGATCGAATTGACCAACTCACGATACGGCGCGTTTCTCCACTCAACCGACCGGCGCCTGCGCGAGGATGCGTGGAAGGGCCTTTTCTCAGCGTATAAAACCCTCAATCACACGCTGGCTGCCAATTACGAAGGTCACGTGAAAAGCCGTGTCTTTTTCGCACAAGCTCGCGGTTTTGACTCAAGGCTCGAACAGGCAACGTACACCAACGCCATCCCGATCGACGTGTTTAACAATCTGATCGCCACGGCACGCGCCGGCAGCGCGCCGCTGCAGCGTTACCTGAAACTTCGAAAGAAGCAGCTCGGCGTAGACCTCCTCGAAATTTGGGACATGTACGCACCGATTGTGCCGCCGACCCTGAAGGACATTCCTTTCGAAGAGGCCAAAAACATTGTGGCCGATGCTCTGACGCCCCTTGGCCAAGAGTACATCGACGTCTATTGGAAGGGGTTCGATGAAGGCTGGGTGGACGCCATGGCTAACCGCGGAAAGCGCGGTGGGGCCTATAGCTGGGGCACCTACACCTCCAAGCCCTACCTGTCGATGAACTATGAAGGCACGCTCAACAATGTCTCGACGTTAGCGCATGAATACGGCCACTCGATTCATAGTTACCTTACCCGCAATACTCAGCCGCAGGTCTACGGCGACTACAGAACTTTCATCGCCGAGATCGCCTCCATGACCAACGAGGCCATCTTGATGCAAAAAATGCTCAGCGAGG
>MDTD01156096.1_pt1 | contig 10364 bp, 4 predicted proteins | sample 811221 | NCBI WGS metagenome assembly MDTD01 (sample SAMN05326646, study PRJNA326480) | marine metagenome | isolation source: seawater | place: Pacific Ocean: South West | collected 2011
CTGGTTCCTTACTTGTATTAGAATATACAGGATCAGGATTTACAAGTGCTTCATTTTCTGGATCAGTACCAAGTATTTATGATAATTACGGTACTTTAAAATTCATACCAGGTGCTAATAATAGCCCTACCCTTTCAGCTAGTATTTATTTACCATTTTTTGATGGTAATTGGTGGTCTGTTCAATTAAACCATACTGGTAGTTCAACAGGTGCTAAAGTAACAGGTTCTTTATTTGCGGCTAATCAAATAAATGGAGTAATTGGATTTACTGGCTCAAGTGAAGTTTTAGGTTACGATTCTAGAGGTTGGAATAGAAATAATGTTGTATTTTTAAATACTCAATCTAATATTGATTTCCAAGGCCAATTCTACGAACCATTTTCAGGCTCTTTCCAGGAATATAGATTTTGGAACCAAGAAATTTCACAAAGTAATTTTTATGATTATACTGCTAATCCATTTTCTAATGAAGGTAATGGTGTAGATAGTACACCTGATCAATTAATTTTTAGAGCTGATTTAGGTACACAATTAAACACAGCAAGTAGAACTTCTATTCATCCAAGAGTTACTGGATCAGCAGTTCAAATAACACAATCCTTTTCTTCCTCGATAGATGGAATATTTGGTAGTGATTTCTTTGCTAATGGCCCTTATGTTATTAATAGAGAAGATATATTTCAAGATCAAGTATTAGCTGGAATTAAAAATAGAATAAGTGATAAAATTCAAGTAGAAAATAATATTTTAGCTGAAGCTCCTTATGGTTTATCAACTCCAACTTCTTCAACTGCTACAATAGCAAGTGGAGATACAACAACATTATCACCTATAGAATCAATACAACAGGAATCTTATGTAAGTCAAAGTTATACTCCTAGTGTTGATTATTTAGAAGTTGGTTTTTCTCCATCAAATCAAATTAATGATGATATAAATGCTCAATTAGGTTATTTTAACCTTGGTGATTTTATTGGCGATCCAAGATTCCAATCATCATCTGATTATACCTATCCAAGCTTAGATATATTAAGAAATGCTTATTTTGAAAAATATATTAAAAGTTATGATATAGTTGATTTTATTAGATTAATTAAATTTTTTGATAACTCATTATTTAAAATGATTAAGGATATAACTCCAGCTAGAACAAGTTTAGCTTCTGGTGTTATAGTAAAACAACATATATTAGAAAGAAATAGACAAAGGGCTGCTATTGCATCTTCATCTTTCCATGATTACTCTGGTTCAATTAAACCTTTTCCAAGAGATTATAATACGGGTTCAAGTGATTTTCCTCAATACTCCAGTACTAGTGGTTCTTCATTAGTTAAAGTAACTGGTGGAGCTGGTGGTTCATTTAATAGATTTAATAAAATTTGTAATAATCCATTTTATTCATTAAATTATTTAATTCCCGGTTCCAGATTAACTAATGTAACTGCAAGTGCTTCTCCTAATGATGGGACTTTTGTTTTTGAAATTGATTCAACTCCAAGTTCATCTTTTTACAATAAAGCCTATATTGAAATTACACAAGGTAGTGATGTAATTTTAAATACTGTAATTGCTCAATCAGCATCCGTAGCTTATAATATTGAAACGGGAGAAACAACAGGTAATGTAGATGCAACGGATCTTTACCAAGGACTAAACATAATTTTAGGTGGAACTCCAGGAGCAGATAAAATTGTAATCCCAGAATATGTTCAGCAGGTTGTAGGAATGGTAGATGATTTAGGTGAAGGAGATATAGAAATAGTTCTTAAATCTGAAAATGTTGGTACTTATGATTCATGTGATATAACTTATTTTGCGGGTGATAGCCATCCTCAAAGATTTAATTTAACTCAAAGTTGGAGTGAATCAATTGAAAACTCTGTTATTAATAGTTTATTATTTAATAGAAGTAGTTCACAATTTATAAGTGCTTCGTTTGGTGGATATGATACAAAATTACATTCAGATCAATCAGAATTTTATGATGGTATATTTAGTGGTTCTAATTTGACTATTGTTACCCAATCTTTAAACCCTGCAGGTTTAGTTTATTTAAAAGTTGCAGATGATACTTTAACTTATAATCCTTTATTTTTTAGCTTTACCTCTGCAGTGGGGGGCACTACAGATCCAATTCAATTCCAAAAATTAGAAAACAACCCAGTTCAAGGGGATGTTTGGATAGGTTCAAGTCAAACTTCAACAGACGGAGGAGGAGTAAATACTGTTCAAATAATAAGAATAGCAAGAAATGATGTTAATGGTATAGAAGTTGGTCCATTTATCCAAGTTGGAACAGAAATAGAATTTATTTTTACTGATGCTTCCGCATCTGGTATTTCTGGAGCTGTAACTTATTTTGTTACTGGTATAACCTCTTATACTGATAGTATAATTTTAAAAATTAGTTCAACTCAAGGTAATCCTACTTTTGCCTCATCTTCTTTAGGAGGACAAGAAAACTGGTCACTATCAGCATCTGGTACTTATAATACAGATGGAGTTGAATCTGATACAGGTGATGATTTTCTACAACAAGGGGTATTTAGAAATATAGAATCACAAAACCAAAATCAAAATTTCTTCTTTTATAATCAAACCCCGATGGCCGATCCTCAAGGATTTTTTAATGTTGGTACAAACTCGGGAAGGGTAGAAGCTGATTTTTCAACATGGGGTACTAATGGAGCTTATAATCCGTTAAGAACTTCTAATAGCCCTTGGTTCTTTAGTGGATCTGCTACTGTGTCATCATCACTTTTAGATGCTTCAGGACAAATTACTTCTAGTGCTGCAATACATAAATCCGCTAGTTATCAAGGTACTGATTTAATTGATCAAGATTTTACTTTAGGTTTAGGTAATCTTAGTGGTGTGTTTATACCATCTCCTTTTAGTATTGATTCTTTAAGTGCTAATTTTTTCGAACCAACTTATAATACTCAAATACCTGGTAATATGTCAGGTAGTGAAGGTCAAATTGGTGGTCACCCAAAAATAAAAGTAGGAGGAACTGCATCATTAGATTTCCATTTCCCAGCTTTAAGAATTGATGGAACTTTTCCATCAATAATACCTCCAACACCAATATTTACACCTTTATCTGGTAGTGATTTAGCTACTAATAGACCTAATCAGGATTTTGCCACACATACTTTCCCTTATAGTTCTTGGTTCTATAGTGGTTCTTCAGCTAATAATGCAAGAGCGGCTGATGGTGCTATTGGGTTCCAATGGGCTCAAGCTGCAAGTTTATGGAGCGTAACTGGTGGTGGTTTTGGAAAAGACCCAGAAAATATAGGTGAAGTAGAATTAACAATTTCTTTCGATATTACTGCTTCTGCTCCCTTTACTGCTTCTTTACAAGGTGTTGAATTTGAAGGTGGTGTACCAAATGGTGGTGGTCCAATAACTGGAAGTTATACATCAATACCAGGTGTTCCTAAATTTGGGTATAAATCTAATAGTTCTAATAGAGTTAATCAAGCGGGTCTTTCCTTTACACTTGAACCAAGTGCATTTTTAGATTTAAATGGAGGAGGAATTAGATCTTTAGGAGAATATTTTAGATTTGCTATTAAACCAAATGTTAATGAACAACAATTTGAATATAGATTTGATGATTTTGAAATAAGTAATGCTACTTGGGAAATTTACTGGTTCTCGGATGCTGGTGAAGGTCCAACAAATGGAACTAGTAGTTATGTACAAAGTGTTGCAACAGATGGTAAACCCGTTGATTTTACAACTTATCAAAATGGGCAATTTGGTGGAATAAATAATCAATTTACTGGTTCAACTATATCATCAGGAGATTCTTACCCAACAGTTGATATTAATGTATTATTAAAAAGAACGGGTTCAACAAGTGATGGAGATACTTATGATTTTATAATAACTAGTTCAAAAGCTCAAACATTTGATGTTGCTGAAGGAGCTTCATTTCACTTCACAGAAAGCCCTATCTTAGAAATTAAAAATTTTACTGGTACTGGTTCTGGAGATACTAATACTGGTTCAACAATTAATTTAGCTAATGACATGTATTATATTGAATACTCCATGAGTAATTTTGTACCTGGAGTTATTGGCGGGGCTCCAGTTAATACAGTCAATGTTGATTTTACTTCTACAAGTGATACAGGATCTTTAATATTAATAAGTCAATCAATAGATGGTGGAGCAGCTGGATTTGATTTAACTGGTTCATTAAGAGTAATGAAAGGTAATATTGATAGTGACCCTAATACTTATGGTGAAGAAATATTAGCACAAGAATTTATTATACCTAATGGTACAACAATAACACCTGTTCATGTATCAGGTTCATATTTTGGAAACTTTAGTTATAATGATACTTTTACTATGAATATGGAAGTATCAAAAAGTTTTGGTTCCGGTTTAGTTGTTAATGATTATACATTTAAAATATTCCCTTCATCTTCTAATTTCTGTAAATTTGATGATAATACAAAAATGTCAAGTGGTTCAATTGCATTATATAATCCAATTTTAAAAGTTTGGAATGGTCCTATAAATAATTTTAAAATACCAACTAATACACAAACAATATTAGATACATTTTTTGGTGGTGGTGTTTTACCATTCCCATTATATACTGATGGTCAACCCCTACTAAATAATTATAGCAACCAGAGACAAAATACTTATTTAATGGATGTAGATTATAATAATATATCTGGACCTATTATTCCCGTTAACCAAGCATTAATATTATCAAACTCAGCTTCTAAAGCTACTGTACCAGATTCTAACTATACTCAATTAAGTTCTATTTTTCCTAGATATTTAGGTTCAAGATCAAATTGTAAATTATATAATGTATTTTCTTATGGTGATACAGGAACCCTAGGACAAATACCAAATATTGATATAAGAAATGCATTCTTTGGTTATTTTAATAATATTCAAAATCCTTACCCTAATATTAATGGTGTTATTAGATTAAATGTTACTCAATTGGTTGATGAAGGTGGAGCGGCTCTACCACCATCTTTATCTGGATTTAGCGAAACAATATTTAAAGAAGTATTCCCACTTCGTTCTAAAGCTTCAATATCTGTAAATTCAGGAAGTAAAGAATTAAAAGGTTTAGAAGGCCAATCAACTATATTCTCAGTTGGTAATTATCCTTCACCTGTTTGTTATTCACAAACTGCTAGTAATGGTCACACAAGTGAAATTCCTTTATCTGGATCAGGACGAATATCAATTTATGATAATTCTGGAAGTGCTGCTGCCAAAACTTTTTACGGTATGTCAGCATTAGGACCTGGTGGTGATGGAACAAATTCATTCCCAAGTTCTACATTTAGTACTGTATTAAAACCATCAGAAGCTGTTGAAACATCATCATATAATACAACAACAACAACCGTTACAGCACCTTATATACCAAATGAGGGTGTATTTAGATTCTCTAGTTCTATTGATGACACTGCCGGAGAAGATTTAAGAAACCCTCAACAAATAACTGTACAAACAAAAGTAGCAACAGGATTTATTTACGAATCAGGAGGGGATGAAATGGAACTTATTTTACGTTGTGTTAGTGGTAGTACTAATATTCCATTTAATTTTGATGATATTACTTTAGATGCTTATTATATAGGTAAAAAAGTTAATTGTGGGTCTTTATTAGGTAATGTTGCTGGGGTTGATTATAGAGATGGAGTTACAGTTAGATTTGTTACTTCTAATATAAATTCTTCTAAAAATACTTTTCAAGACATTGCTAAATCAAGAGCTACCATGACTCATCCATTATTAAATTATGAATCCAATACAGCGGTACTTGATGATCAGAATAGAGTTCGTATGCTTATTGAAAATGCTGGCCTTAATGAATTATTAATTAATAGAGGAGTTAATTGGAAATCAAAAGGAGGTGTAGAAAGAGGTGGTACAGTAGAGGCTTTAGAATTTACAATTAAAGCTCATACGGATGTTGGATTTAAAGCAGAAGATCAAATTAAATTTATTCTAGAAGGTACTTTAAGAGAACCAAAAGATGGTGGTGGTAGAGCTAACATATTTTACCCTCCATCTACCCCAGCTGAAGTAGTTCAATTTCCAACTAATTTTACTGTTAACGGGGCTTATGATGATGCAGATGGAGATAACACGGCTTCTGCTCCTTATTGGGTTTATTCACAATCTGTATCAAAAAGTATTATTGAAATGTCCTCTTCAAACTTTAATGAAGCTTATGGAACAGCTTGGTATCAAGGACAAATACCTTATATACCAGGACCCTCACAATATTTTGAAGGTGGTAGCGAACCAGTAGGTACTAGATTTGATAATATAGCTTATCCACTTATAATACAAGAAGGAGATCAAATAAGATTTGTAAATAATGAAAATTATACTTATAATATAATTAAAGTTACAGACCCATCTGAAAATATAGTAAGCAACCCAGGTGGTGAAAGAGTTGGAAGAGTGAAACTAGAATTGGATGGTGAAGTACCTACTAGTATTAATAAAGACTTCTTTTTAGTAAGAAGGCCAACAACAAATGCTAATACAGTATTTATAAATGGAGATTTTCCTTATGCGAATTTAATCACTGTAGAAAATTCATCATCAGGAGAAGTTTTAACCTCGGGTATTTTATACCCTGATTTCCCTACTAATTTAATTAGTGTTAGTGCTTCAAGCATAGTCACTAACCTAATTAGTCAGGGAGTGATAGAACCTTAAAAAAATAACATATTTATAAACATATAATAATATTTATATAAAATAAACAAAAATGGGATATTTAAATAATGCAGTAATCACCGTTGATGCAATTTTAACAACTAAAGGAAGAGAATTGTTAGCAAGAAACGATGGTTCCTTTCAAATTACACAATTTGCTTTAGCGGATGATGAAATAGATTATACTTTATATAATCCAAATCACCCATCTGGTTCTGCTTTTTACGGAGAAGCTATAGATAACATGCCTTTATTAGAGGCATTTCCTAATGAGCTTCAAATAATGAAATATAAACTAACTACATTACCTAGAGGTACGGCTAAATTACCTGTACTAGATTTAGGTTATGCAGCTATTACACTAAAACAAGGAGCTCAATTAGCTATAACACCTCAAACATTAAATTACTTAGGTAATGAACAAATATTTGAAACGAGTGGTTATAGTGCAACTATTGGAGATGTTAGATTAATGAGTACTTTTATTGGACAAGGTATTCAAAGTGACGCAGCTATAACTGCTAATGAAACATCTACTCAAACAATAGGAACTAATGTTTCTAAAACAGTTATTGGAACTCAAATTAATTTAACTGCAACTACAGTTAATACATTATTTGGTTCTAATTCACAGTTAAGAACTACTTTAACTGTAGTAGGATTAGATAGTGGAGCTAGAATAACAGTACCTGTAACAATAACTAAACAATCATTAACAACTTAAGATTATGGCTTTTAAAACATTAGACGCAGAAGATTTTGTTGTAAGTTCCGATTCAGTAACTTCAACAGTTTGGAGTAATAATAATCCTTCATTAAATGTAGCTTTTACATCTTCAACACAAGCTGAGGGAGCCTCAGGACCTTATTATTTAAGTGTTTTTCAAACGGCTTCGGCTTTAGATCAAGCAGCAGTACAATATCAAATTGCTTATGGTAATAAAGTAGGTGCAGGAGGTGTAGATTTTGACGCTTCAGTTCCTAACGTTTCACCTACCTCAACAATTTATGGTCAGTATAGAACTTTAGTACTAGAGGATGAAAATTCAAATTTTATATTTGGAACATCGGCAACTGGTAGTGGTAATAATAATGACTTTTATGTTATAAGTGTTGAAAGAGCAAGATATAAAGAATCATTATTACCTGGTTCATTAAATTTAGTATTGTCAAGTTCAAATACTGTTGCTACTTATAATTCAATTCATTTAACAGATGACTCAGGAGAAGTTACTTTACCTATTTTTTATGGTACTCAAAGAGCTTATAATATAATTAGTGGTTCTGATGGAACTGCTTGGAGTGGTAATGGTTATTCATATAGTGGTTCATATGGTTTATTTTTACCAGATATTTCAACTATTTTATTAAACGCAGCAGCTTTAGATGATAATTCTGCCCCAGGTTCAACTGGTACAGATGATGGTGGTGGAATTAATATTGGTACTAATCAAACGGCTAACACAGCTGGAAATAACCAAGAAAAATTATTTTTACATATTTCCGGATCTGTAGGTGATGCAAGTGGCAATGTATTCAAATTAAATTCTCAAGAAACAATAACATCTGATTTTGTATTTGTAAGAGCAAGAAACAGTGAATTCAACTATTCTGAAAATCCAAGCTTTATTTCTGGATCAACAGGTGAAGTAATTTACACGTATTTTATTGATAATCCTACTGTTTACCCAACAACAGTTGGTATGTACAATGATTCAAATGATTTATTAGCAGTAGCAAAATTATCAAAACCAATACAAAAAGATTTTACAAAAGAAGCACTTATCAGGGTTAAATTAGATTTCTAAAATGAATGAGCGCTTTCAAACAATTAAATTCGCAAGATATAATAGTATCTCCACTGGAGGTAAATAAAGGTTTTATCTTTTCAGGATCAGGTTTAATTGAAACCAATGTTGGAATTGATAGATATTTAGGTAAATCAGGAAATTTTTTAGTTTCTCAATCTTTAACTGGTAATATTTCAGGTCAACAAATACCTGAGGTATTAGTTTATAATTCTATTAAACAACTTTATTACGCTAATTATTTATCTGGTAGTGCTGGTTTTGTAGGAGCAGCAACTTCTGGAAGTATAGTTTTAGGTGCTGATGAAAGCGGAAATGTGATGGTTGGTAATAAACAATCAACCAATTACTATGATTATTCACAAACAACATTATGGCCTAATAGATTTATAGTAACTGCCAGTGCTGAAACGGCATCAGCCGAAGTTGGGGTTGTTTCTATTCCATCAAAACTTTATGGAGATTATATCCAACCTGAATCATTTATTTTAGAAGTTGGGAACAGTGGTTCAATTATAGATGATGGTGAAGGAAGACTTAAATTCATTAATGTAGATGAAACCGTGCCTACAGTTTACATGAATGGTAATATAATCTATGATCATGGTATTATTACAATTTTTGGAGATACAATTGATGGAGATACAATTAATACATTGGGATTTATTACATCTTCTAATGTCACAATGTCATTTTCTAGTTCAATACAAATTTATGAAACTCAATACCAAGTAACTGTATTTGAAGATGAATATAATTATTCACTTAATCCTAGTATAATAACAGGAAGTCAAATACCAACTATATTCTCAGGCAGTGATATTGATTACTCTAACACGGCTTCCTTTGGAACACCTTTAGATTTTGCAACAAGTTCTTATTTTAGCCCTTATATTACAACAGTTGGACTTTATGATAATTCATTTAATTTATTAGCTGTTGGTAAATTAGCTAAACCTTTACAATCATCATTAACAACGGATACAACAATATTAGTAAATATTGATAGATAATTATTTGTCTACCTAAAAGGTTTTATTTATATTTATACAAAACAATAAATTATGAGTTGGACCTATAAAACACACAAAATAGGGGATGTCACTCAATTTCCAGAAAATACATTTGGTTTCGTTTATATTGTTACTCATAAACCTTCTGGGAAGTCTTACATTGGAAAAAAAGTATTATTCCATAATAAAAAACAAAAAATAGGAAAGAGAGAATTAGAAAAACTAACTGGTGTAGTTGGTCGTCGTCCCGCGTATAAATTAGTAGTAAAAGAATCAGATTGGTTAAATTATTACGGATCACAAAAAGATATAAAACAATTATTACTTGAAGGTAAAAAAGATGAATTTGAGAGGGTAATATTAAAAATGTGCCATGATAAAAAAACACTTACTTACTTTGAAGTAAAGTATCAAATGCTCTATCAGGTATTAGAAAAGCCAGATGAATTTTTTAATGATAATATTTTAGGAAAGTTTTTTACTAAGGATCTAAAAGATATAGAATTTGAAGATCTCGTGGAAACCATAGAATAATATTGTATATTGTATCTAATATGGTAAATCAATTACTGGTTACTTTAGTAAACTCTGTATTGGGTTCGGGTAAAGCTACTGCTCGGAATAACTATGCATACCACTGTCCATTTTGTAATCACCATAAACCAAAATTAGAGGTAAATTTAACAGAAAACAAAGAGGGTAAAAACCCTTGGCATTGTTGGGCATGTGATGTAAAAGGCACTTCTGTATATCAATTATTCAAAAAGATAAAAGCCCCATCAGATAAAATATCTGAGGTACAGTCTTTGGTTAAA
>MDTD01166967.1_pt1 | contig 10364 bp, 8 predicted proteins | sample 811221 | NCBI WGS metagenome assembly MDTD01 (sample SAMN05326646, study PRJNA326480) | marine metagenome | isolation source: seawater | place: Pacific Ocean: South West | collected 2011
GTCATCGACGATCTGGCGGCCGAGCAGGCGGCGGCCACCGCGCGGCGCTGGCCGGTTTCCGCCGTGGCCGCCAGCCACATCTTCGACGCGGTGCGCGCGCGCGAGGCTCTGAGCGTTACCGCCACGGCCTCCGACGCGATGATCGCCTGCGACGGTTTCGCGATGTCCACGCTCCTCGCCCGGCTGATCGAACGCCTTTCCGAGACGGGCACGCGCGAGGGCTTCACCCTCGCCGCCGAAGAGGACGGGGCCGAGACTCGGCTCGTGCTCGGCTGGCAGGGCGAGGTCGCCACCGATGGCGAGATCATGGGCTGGCTCGACGCGCCGCTCTCGCCCGCCTACGGGCAGTATTCCGGCCGCGACGCGCTCGAGGCCCATGCCAGCACGCTCTGGGCCGAGGGGAAAGGCAGCGCGCATCGCATCGTCCTGCCGCTCTCCACGGCTGGCGCACCGCTCGCGCCCGGCGACGCGCGCCCCGAATTCTATGATTTCAACCTGCCCCCCGCCCCCGCGGGCGAGATGGCCACGCGCGACCTGTCGGATCTGAGCTTTGTCGTCTTCGACACCGAGACGACCGGTCTTTCGCCGCGTGGCGGCGACGAGATCGTGCAGATCGCGGGCCTGCGCATTGTCAACGGGCGCATCCTGCGCGGCGAGAGCTTCGAATCGCTCGTGAATCCGGGCCGCCCGATCCCGCCCTCGGCAACCCGCGTCCACCACATCACCGATGCCATGGTCGAGGGTGCGCCCGATATCCGCGACGTGGGCCAGCGGTTCCACGATTTCTGCAAGGGGTCGGTTCTGGTCGCGCATAACGCGCCCTTCGATCTGGCCTTCCTGCGGCTCAAGGAAGAGGTGATCGGGCGACGCTTCGACAACCCGGTGCTCTGCACGGTGCTGATGTCGGCGGGGCTCTTCGACCACACCGGGCAGCACACGCTCGACGCGCTCTGCGCACGGTTCGGCATCACCATCCCCCCGGAGGCGCGCCATACCGCCATGGGGGACACGGTGGCCACGGCCGAGGTCTTCGTGCGCATGCTGGCGCTTCTGCGCGACAAGGGGGTGAGCACGCTCGCCGCCGCCATCGCCGAAGAGGGGCGCATGACGAAGATCCGCAAGGCACAGACCTACTGAATGCGCCGCGCCGAAGAGGGTCCGGCGAGCAGGTTTGTTGCATCGAGATCGCATCCCCGGGATTTGATCGCCGACAAGGAGCCTGTGCTTGACAGAACAGACCCGCATCCGCAGAGTGATCACGAAACCGTGACTGCTCCCGCGCGATTTATCTACGCTGAAACAATCGCTTGACGTTCTCGGCGAATTCAATTCTTCAGAGGAAGGCCGCATCATGTCCACTCCACACCGCGCATTGGTTCTCACCAGCAGCCTCATCGCGCTGATGTCCACCACTGCCTCGGCCCAGGTCGTGATCGACAACGGCACCATCCAGCTCGGCATCAACCCGGCGGGCAACCTCGTGACCGGCGGGATCGGGCTGACTTTTCTCACCACCACCGCCGCCTCGGGCGAAGTGCTCGCACCGGGCTGCCCCTGCGAGGGCTGGGGCGTGGCCGACATGTCCACGACCGAATTCGGGATGGCGGGCCAGTCGTTCGGCTTTGCCAACATCGCCTCGTCGAGCGTGACCGCCTCGGGCGCGGGCACCGACGCGGCCTCGACCGGCAATGCCGCCATCTCCGTGACCGACGTCGCCGATGGGGCGCTGTCTCTCCGGCTCACGCATGATTTCATGCCCTCGGCCTCGCCCAACCTCTACCAGGTGGAGGTGATGATCGAGAACACGGGCGCGGGGCCTGTCGGCAATCTCGTCTATCGCCGCGCGATGGACTGGGACGTGCCGGATACCGAGTTCAGCGAATTCGTCACCATCGGCGGCTGGCCCGCCACCAACCTCATCGGCTCGAGCGACGACGGTTTCGTCGAGGGCAACCCCAACACGCCGCTCACGACCCTTGCGCCCGATGCCGTGCTCAACGGCAATTTCACCGACAGCGGCCCGGACGACCACGGTGCGGTGTTCGATTTCGGCTTCGGCACGCTCGCCGTCGGCGAGATGGAGGATTTCCAGATCTACTACGGTGCGGCAGCGAGCGAGGCGGATGCGATGCTCGCGCTCGGTGCCGTCGGGGCCGAGGTCTTCTCGCTCGGCCAGCCCAGCTCGCCCGACGGCGAGACGCTCGGTGTGCCCCATACCTTCATCTTCGGCTTCGGTGGCGTCGGCGGCACGCCGATCGGGCCTGGCGGCGGCGGCGGGGCCACGACGCCGCTCAATTTCGGCACCCAACTGGCCACGCTGGTGGTGGATCACCACGTCTATCGCACGTCACAACGGCTCGACCGGCTGTCGATGGGCACGTCCGGATCGACGGTTTCCACCCAGGGGAACGCGAACGAGTTCCGCCCGGCCGGGTTCGACGGTCTGGTTCTCAGCCTGACCGGCAGCTATTTCGACGGCGAGTTTGACGCCACGACGAACAACGTCGGCCTCGATTACGATTCCCACTACCTCGGCATGTCCATCGAGCGCGAAGTCGACATCGTCGGCGGGCCGTTCTCGCGGGGGCTCTATGGCTTTGCGATCGGCTACGAGGACGTGTCGGCCTCGCGCACGGACAATCTCGGCTCGATCGACCTCGAGGGACTGTCCTTTGCCTTCTACGGCGGCGTCGCGGATCCGCGCGGGCCCTTCGTCGATGGGGCGCTGTTCTTCACCGATCTCGATTACGACCAGACGCGGATCGGCATGACGCAGACCTTCCGCTCGACCCCGAAGGGCGATTCCCACGGCACCAAGCTGCGCGCGGGGTATAATTTCGACCTTCCCGACATGGCTGCGGTTTCCAGCCAGACCTTCGCAGCCTACGCGGAATGGACCTATCGCAAAACCGAGATCAACAGCTTCACCGAGACAAATGCCGGGCTGACCACGTCCGGTTTCTCCGATACCGGCAACGAGGTCGGGGTCGGGCTGCGCTACGGCTTCGAAGGGCTCGGTGCGCAGCGCAACGTCTTCGGGGTGATCGACCTTGCCGTGCTCACCGACCTGTCGGGCGACGATTTCAACGTTGCCCAGACGACGGCGGGCGGCGCGGCGGTCGTGAGCCTCGTCGATGGCGACGACAGCGCCGTGCTGCGCGGCAGCGTCGAGGTGGGCTTCGCCGATACCAGCGGCTGGCTGGGATCGGCCCGTCTCGGCGGGCGCGCAAGCAGCGACCATTCCGAGTTCGAACTCGGCCTGAGGGTCAGCCGCAACTTCTGAGCGCGCGGGCCGGGCATCTTGACCCGGCCCCCGCGCTGCCCTAAGCAGGGCGCGCTGCGGGCGTTGTGTAATGGTAAGACCTCAGCCTTCCAAGCTGATGATACGGGTTCGATTCCCGTCGCCCGCTCCATGCTCGTCGGTCTGCGCGTGCGAGAATTGAAACGCCGCCGCTTTTGGGCCATCTATGGGCCAGAGACCCTCGGCCGAACGGGGGCACGGGCAGCAGAGGCATTTCCTGATGAGACAGATCGCATTTCTCGGGCTGGCCGTGACGCTGGCAGCCTGCGGTGGGGCCAACCGGTTCGAGGGCGATCCGCGTGCCGGGCGGCCCGTCGCCTCGGGGCCGATTTCCGATGCCTGCCTCGCCTCGGACCGCAAGGCCCGCTCGCCGGCGCTTTGCGGCTGCATCCAGGCCGTCGCCAACCAGACGCTGAGCGGGGCCGAGCAGCGCCGGGCCGTGGGTTTCTACCGCGATCCTCATTCGGCGCAGGAGGTGCGGACCTCTGACCGCCCGGCCGATCAACGCTTCTGGGAGACCTACACCGCCTATGCCGAGCGGGCCGAACGGATCTGTCGCTGACCCTTACACCTTGAGCCGCGTGCCCCTTGCCAGCATCACCCAGGCAATCACGCAGACCGCAAGCGTCACCGCCCCCGCCACGCCAAGCCCCAGCAACGGCGCGCTGTCCGAAACGCCGATCATGCCGTAGCGCACCCCGTCTATCAGGTAGAAGACCGGGTTGACATGGCTGATCGCAAAGAGCGTCGGCGGCAGCGCCTCGACCGAGTAGAACGTGCCCGACAGGAAGGCGAGCGGGGTCACGACGAAATTGGTGATCGCCGCCATCTGATCGAACTTGTTGGCAAATATCCCGGCCACGAGCCCGACTGCGCTCATCAGCGTGGCCCCCAGCACCACGAAGACGATCAGCCAGAGCGGCTGCTCGGGCACGAGCCCCAGCCCGGCCCAGAGGCCCGCCGCGATCACGCCCGCCACCAGCACACCGCGTCCGACGCCCCCCGCCAGATATCCCAGCAGCAATTCGCCCCCCGAGAGCGGCGGCATCAGCGTGTCCACGATATTGCCCTGCACCTTGGAAATCACCACCGAGGAGGAGGTATTGGCAAAGGCGTTCTGGATCACCGTCATCATCAGGATTCCCGGCGCGATGAAGGTGGTGAAATCCACCCCCATCACCGCCCCCCGGTGCGGTCCGATCGCCAGGCTGAAGATCACCATGAAGAGCGCCGCCGTCACCAGCGGTGCCAGCAGCGTCTGCGTCCAGACCGCAAGAAAGCGGCGGTTTTCCCGGAGGGCCAGCGTCCACAGGCCGAGCCAGTTGACCCTGCCGAAGCGCCGCGCGCCCATCGGTTGCAGTGCGGTCTCGGGCGCATGGGTCATGGGCGGCTCCTTGTGCGGCGCGGAACGATTCGGTGCCTTGTAACTCGGCCCCGGGTGTTTAGAATAGGGTCCTGATCCGAATGACAAGGCGGCGGGCCCATTCCGGGCCGAGGGCCGCCTTTCACCATCAAGGGAAGCCCGGAATGTCGTGGAGCGATGAGCGCGTCGAGCTGTTGAAGAAGATGTGGACCGAGGGCCAGTCCGCCAGCCAGATCGCCAAGGAACTGGGCGGTGTCACCCGCAATGCCGTGATCGGCAAGGTGCATCGGCTGGGCCTGTCGAACCGCAATGGCGGCGGTGGTGCCCCCGCTGCCGAGACGCCCGCCCCGGAGACCGCGCAGCCCGCGCCCAGGCCTGCGCCGAAACCCGCCCCGCGGCCCGTGGAGGACGCCGAGCCCGAGCCGGTGCAGACCGTCGCGCAAGCCCGCGCCAAGGCGATCATCCCGGCCGGCCGTCCCCTGCCGCCGCAACCATCGGCCAACGAGATCGACCCCGAGGCCCTCGCCAAGGTCAGCGAGATCGAGAAGAAGGCCAAGAAGCTCACGCTGATGGAGCTGACCGAGCGGACCTGCAAATGGCCCGTAGGCGACCCGGCCACGCCCGATTTCTGGTTCTGCGGTCTGCCGGTGCAAAGCGGCAAGCCCTATTGCGAGGCCCATGTCGGCGTGGCCTTCCAGCCGATGTCGAGCCGCCGCGACCGCAAACGCTAGCGGCTGCCCGCGTCCGGCCGCTGGCGCTTGGCGGTTCGCCGGGACCGCCTTGCCGATCTGAGCAGAGCCTCGAGGGTGCGCGCCGATCTTGCGGGCAAAGCGGCGAAACACGGTTTCCCGCACCTGCCCGCGCCATCCATGTCGCCGCGTGAAGCTGGCTGGGGTGGTAGGATTCGAACCTACGGTACACGGTACCAAAAACCGCTGCCTTACCACTTGGCTACACCCCAGCGTGAGGCGCTCATTACTCCGGTGGCGGGCGCGGTTCAAGAGTGCGGTTTGAAAAATCTTCGCCGTCGCGCCGTTCCTCGGATCAGTCGAGGACCTCGTTCGCGCCGACGCCCCAGAGCCCGCTCTTGAGGGCCCAGCCGTCATGGCCGCCGGCGGCCAGTTCGCACCAGTCGGGTCCGCATTCCGTGATCCGTGCGACCACCCCCGCCTCGAGCCGCGCCATCACCATCGTGCCGGGATCGGGACGGGCGTGCAGTTCGAGCATGTCCGCCTCCACGATCACCGTGCGCACCCCCGACAGCAGCGTGTAATGCACCCAGCCACCCGCGCCGTCGCGGTCCTCGACCCGCCGCCAGTGGCCGAATTCGGCGGTGATGCGCAGCGGCATGTCGCGGCGCTTGAACACCCAGTCGATGCGATGCGTGAGGCTCGGGCCACGGCGCACATTGGCCTCGGACGCCTTGAGCGAGACGTAGCGCGGCAGCGGTAGCCCGGTGACCGGTCCGCGCTCTCCGGCCATGGCCATAAGCGGCCAGAGCGCCATCAGGATCAGGGTCAGTCCCGCCCGCCGCATCGCCTGTCTCCGAATTCCGAATGTGCCTGCAAAGGGTTCTTGTGCCCCGCTCTTTCCTGCGCCACTCTGGCAGCAACGCGCCGCAAAGAAAAGCCACGAGGAGGGCTTCATGCCATCTCAACGCCTGAGTGTTGTCGTGACGCGACGCCTGCCCGAGCCTGTCGAGCGGCGGATGCGGGAACTCTTCGACGTGCGCCTGCGCGAGGACGACGGGCCCATGACGCGCGACGAACTCGTCGCTGCGATGCAGGAGGCGGATGTGCTGGTGCCGGTGATCACCGATCGCATCGACGCCGGGCTGATCGGCCAGGCCGGCGAGCGGCTCAAGCTCATCGCCAATTACGGCGCGGGCGTGGATCACATCGACGTGGAGACGGCGCGGGAGCGCGGCATCCTCGTGTCGAACACGCCCGGCGTGCTGACCGAGGACACCGCCGACATGACCATGGCGCTCATCCTTGCCGTCACACGCCGCCTGCCCGAGGGGCTGGCGGTGATGCAGTCGGGCGACTGGCACGGCTGGTCGCCGACGGCGCTTCTGGGCGGGCGCATCGCCGGGCGGCGGCTCGGCATTCTCGGGATGGGCCGGATCGGGCAGGCGGTGGCGCGGCGCGCGGCGGCCTTCGGGATGCAGGTGCATTACCACAACCGCCGCCGGTTGCGCCCCGAGATCGAGGAAGCGCTCGGCGCGACCTGGTGGGAGAGCCTCGATCAGATGGTGGCGCGGATGGATGTGCTGAGCATCAACTGCCCGCACACGCCCGCGACCTTTCACCTGATGAACGCGCGGCGGCTCAAGCTGATGAAGCCCGAGGCGGTGATCGTGAACACCAGCCGCGGCGAGGTGATCGACGAGAACGCGCTCACCCGGATGCTGCGCGCGGGCGAGATCGCGGGTGCCGGGCTCGACGTCTACGAGCGCGGGGCCGAGATCAACCCGCGCCTGCGCGAATTGCCCAATGTGGTGCTCCTGCCGCACATGGGCTCGGCCACGGTCGAGGGACGGCTCGAGATGGGCGAGAAGGTGATCATCAACATCAAGACCTATCACGACGGCCACCGCCCGCCCGATCTGGTCGTCCCGGCGATGCTGTAACCGGGTGTCTTTCGAGATATTCCTTGCCACGGCACCGGGGCTGGAGGCGGCCCTGGCGCTGGAGGCGCGCGCGCTCGGGTTCGGCCCGGTGGCCGAGATGCCGGGGGGTGTGACGTTTCCGGGCGGCTGGCCCGAGGTGTGGCGGGCCAACCTCGCGGTGCGCGGGGCGGCGCGGGTGCTGGCGCGGATCGGGGAATTCCGCGCGATGCATCTGGCGCAGCTCGACAAGCGGGCGCGCCGGTTCGACTGGGGCGCGGTGCTGCGCGCCGATGTGCCCGTCCGGGTCGAGGCGACGTGCCGACGCTCGAGAATCTATCACGCCGGGGCCGCATCGCAGCGCATCGCACGCGCGATCGCCGAGACGCTTGGCGCACCCGAAGGCGGCGAGGGCGCGATTCGGCTGCTGGCGCGGATCGAGGACGATCTCGTGACGCTGAGCGTCGATACCTCGGGCGAGCCGCTGCACCGGCGCGGCCACAAGGAGGCCGTGGGCAAGGCGCCGCTGCGAGAGACGATGGCCGCGCTCTTCCTGCACCAATGCGGCTTCGACGGCTCGGGGCCGGTGCTCGATCCGATGTGCGGCTCGGGCACATTCGTCATCGAGGCGGCCGAGATCGCGGCGGGGCTGATGCCGGGGCGGGACCGGCGCTTTGCCTTCGAGGATCTGGCGAGTTTCGACGCGGGCGCGTGGCAGGCGATGAAGGGCGGCGCCGCGCCGCGGGATGTCGCCACGGTGTTTCAGGGCTTTGACCGCGATGCAGGCGCGGTGCGCATGGCCGCGGCCAATGCCGCGCGCGCGGGTGTGGGCGCGCTCACGCGCTTTGCCTGTCAGCCGATCTCGGCGCTCAGCCGCCCCGACGGGCCGCCCGGCCTTGTCATGGTCAACCCGCCCTATGGCGCGCGGATCGGCGAGCGAAGGCTGCTCTTCGGGCTTTACGGCAGCCTCGGCGAGGTGTTGCGGCGCGAGATGCGCGGCTGGCGGGTGGGGCTGGTGACGAGCGATGGCGGTCTGGCAAAGGCAACGGGCCTGCCGTTCTTGCCACCGGGCCCGCCGGTGGCGCATGGTGGGCTCAAGGTGACGCTCTGGCGCACCGGTCCGCTCTGAGGCGGATGCGGAGGGTCTTCGGTTTTCGGGGTGGTGATAACGCTCTGTTAACGTGGCGACGGGCAGGGTGCGAGACAGGATCGAAAGGATGGCAGCCATGCGCGTGCTTCTGTTTCTTCTGGCGTTTCTCGCCGCGCCGCTGATGGCGCAGCAGGCGGCAGATACGATCGCGCCCGAGGGTCGCGGGGCAGGGGGCGTGGCGGTGCCGCCTGCGCTGGCCGGGGCGGCGCGCGCCAAGGCGGAGGGGCGGCCTTTCGCGGCGGAGCACTGGATGATCGCGGCGGCGCACCCGCTGGCCGTCGCGGCGGGCGCGGATGTGCTGCGCGCGGGCGGCACGGCGGCGGATGCGGTCGTGGCGGTGCAGGCGGTGCTGGGACTGGTGGAGCCGCAAAGCTCTGGCCTGGGGGGCGGCGCGTTCCTTGTCTGGCACGATGGCGCGACGGGCGAGATCACCACGCTCGACGGGCGAGAGACGGCGCCGCTTGAGGCCACGCCCCGGCTTTTCCTCGGCGCCGAGGGGCAACCGCTCGAGTTCTTCGAGGCGGTGGTGGGCGGGCGCTCGGTCGGTGTGCCCGGCACGCCCGCGCTTCTGGCGGAGGCGCAGGCGCGATGGGGAAGGGCGGACTGGGCCGGGCTTTTCGACGATGCGATCCGTCTGGCCGAGAACGGGTTTCCGGTCAGCCCCCGGCTGGCGGCGCTTGTCAGGCGCGATGCCGCGCGTCTTGCGCGCTTCCCCGAAACGCGCGCCTATTTCCTGCCCGGCGGGCAGCCGCTGGGCGAGGGCGAGAGCCTGCGCAATCCCGCCTATGCCGAAACCCTGCGCCTTTTCGCGCGCGAGGGGCCGCGCCCCTTCTATACAGGTGAGATCGCCGAAGACATCGTCGCGCGGGTGCGGGGCGCCGACGGCAACCCGGGGCTGCTAAGCCCGACCGATCTGGCCGTCTACCGCGTGCGGGAACGCCCGGCGGTCTGCGTGCCCTATCGCGGGCACGAGGTCTGCGGCATGGGGCCGCCCTCCTCCGGCGGGGTGGGCGTGGGGCAGATCCTCGGGCTGCTGGCCCCTTATGACCTGGCCGCGCTCGGCCCGGGGAGCGCCGAGGCGTGGCGTCTCATCGGGGACGCCACGCGCCTCGCCTTCGCCGACCGGGGGCGATACCTTGCCGACAGCGATTTCGTTCCGGTGCCGGTGAAGGGGCTGCTCGCGCCCGACTATCTCCGGGACCGGTCGGACCTCCTGCGGGGCGATGACGCCCTGCCGGAGGTGACGCCCGGAGCGCCCGCGTTCGACCATGCGCTGAACCGGGGAAGGGGGAAGACCCTCGCACAACCGGCCACCTCTCATGTCTCCATCACCGACGCCTATGGCAACGCCCTCTCGATGACCGCGAGCATCGAGAACGGCTTCGGCTCGCGGCTCATGGTGCGGGGGTTCCTGCTCAACAACCAGCTTACCGATTTCTCCTTTGCCAGCCATGAGGACGGGCGCGTGATCGCCAATGCCGTCGCCCCCGGCAAGCGCCCGCGCTCCTCCATGGCACCCACGATCATTCGGCGCGACGGGCAGCCCGTGCTGGTGCTGGGCAGTCCCGGCGGCAGCCGCATCATCCCCTATGTGGCCCGGACCATCGTGGCCATGCTCGATTGGGGGCTGGACGCGCAGGCCGCGCTGGACCTGCCGCATCTGGTCAACCGCTTCGGCCCCTATGAACTGGAGGCGGGCGCTATGCCGCTCGCGTCCGGGCTGCGCGCGCTTGGCTATACGGTCGAGGCGCGCGACATGACCTCCGGCCTGCACGTGATCGACCTGCGCGCGCGGCTTTCGGGCGGGGCCGATCCGCGCCGCGAGGGGCTGGCCTACGGCGACTAGGTCGTGAACCCATAAACGGGATTTCCTTATCGTGTCTGTCGTGATTCACTGCCGGAAACCGGAGGTGAGCATGACAGGCAGGCACGATCTGAGCGA
>MDTD01014319.1_pt1 | contig 10363 bp, 6 predicted proteins | sample 811221 | NCBI WGS metagenome assembly MDTD01 (sample SAMN05326646, study PRJNA326480) | marine metagenome | isolation source: seawater | place: Pacific Ocean: South West | collected 2011
GCCGGCCGCGATGTCCTGCTGTTCGGGCAGTTCGTCCCACGAGAACTGCTCTTCCAGCGTATAGGGGGTCGTCACCACGCGCCATTCGTCGATGGAGCCGGTAGCACACACCGGAATGCAGTCCAGGCAGAAATTGCACTTGTCGAAATCCACCACCACGTTCAGGTCGTCATGGGTGATGGCCTGGATCGGGCATGTGTTCTCGCAGGTGTAGCAGCGGATGCAGATCTCCGGATCGATGAGATGCTGCTTGAGCGGCTTGGTCATGGTTCATCCCTCGGTCGCAGCGCTTGGGCGCCGTCGTTCTTCTGGCGAATGCAGGTCGCGGGAAGCAAACAAGGGACATGCCGATTTGGCAACTGCCAAGCACCATGCCCCTTGTCCGGATTACCCGCCCGCCGTCACGCCATGTGCAGCTTGACGTATTCGAAATCGCCCGGCTTGTTGTCGATGCCGACCTTCGGCGGAGCGATCCAGCCGGCGAACTTGCCCGGCTCGAAGACCGGCTTCATCAGCGACTGGATGAAGTCGCCATCGGCCTTCGACGGCAGCCATTCGTCGCGGCGGCTGTCCCATTCCTCGCGGCTGACGACCAGGCCTTCCGGCGTGACCGGCGCACCGGAGAAGGTGCCGATATGGCGGTGGAAAGCCTCATGCGGCAGGTTGAGTTCGAAGTCGACATTGTGCTTGCGGATGATCTGGTTCCAGCGGCGAACGCCGCCGCGGGCATCTTCCGTATAGTCGTCGCGAAGGCGCATGTTGATCGCCGAGATCGCATTGACGTCCTTGACCAGGATCTGCTTGCCGTCGAATTCGGCCACCGGGTAGGTCGCGTCCTTGAGCTGGTGATCGTCCTCCAGCTTGTTCTCGCGGTAGCGGCCCTTCAGGCCCCAGTTGAACGAGTTGGCGGCATTGGTCGAGATTTCCGAACCGAACAGGTCCAGCGAAAGCGTGTAGTGCAGGTTCAGCTTCTTCTGGATCGTCGGCAGGTCGATCACGCCGAGCGCGCGGATCTTGTCGGTGTCGAACGGGTCGGTGATGCCATGCTCGTTCATCACCTCGCAGGTGCGCTGGATCGTGCGGCCGACGCCGGTCTCGCCCACGAACATGTGGTGCGCTTCCTCCGTCAGCATGAAGCGGCAGGTACGGCTGAGCGGATCGAAGCCCGACTGGGCCAGCGATTCAAGCTGCATCTTTCCGTCACGGTCGGTGAAATAGGTGAACATGAAGAACGACAGCCAGTCCGGCGTCTCCTCGTTGAAGGCGCCCAGCATGCGCGGCGCTTCCTCCGAGCCCGACTGGCGGCGCAGCAGGTCGTCGGCTTCCTCGCGGCCGTCGGCCCCGAAATACTTGTGCAGCAGGTAGACCATGGCCCACAGGTGGCGGCCTTCCTCGACGTTCACCTGGAACAGGTTGCGCATGTCATAGAGCGACGGCGCGGTCTTGCCGAGGAACCTCTGCTGCTCCACCGACGCCGGCTCCGTGTCGCCCTGGATGACGATCAGGCGGCGCAGCAGCGCGCGGTATTCGCCGGGCACTTCCTGCCAGGCCGGCTCGCCGTAATGCTCGCCGCACGGAATGATGCGGTTCTCCACCTTCGGCGCCAGCAGCACGCCCCAGCGGTATTCCGGCATCTTCACATAGTCGAACTTGGCCCAGCCCTGCGGATCGACCGACACGGCGGTGCGAAGGTAGACCAGGCTCTTCTGGAAGTTTTCCGGGATCAGGTCGTTCCACCAGTTGATATAGCCCGGATGCCACTTCTCCAGCGCCTTGAGCACGCGCCGGTCGCTGGAAAGGCCCACATTGTTCGGAATCAGCGTGTCATAGGACACATTCATCGTATCTGACATTGTTCACTCCCGTTCGTTCATGACGTCGATGTTCCCGCATCCGGGGAAGTCCGGGCGCGCGTCCGCGCCCGGCAAATTCCGTGGCGGCCGCGTCACACGCGCCGCATGTCGTAATTGCCGCGCTGGCCGGTGCCGTAGCGCTGCAGCGCGCCTTCCGGTCCGACCGCGTTGGGACGCTGGAACACCCAGTTCTGCCAGGCCGTCAGGCGGCCGAAGATGCGCGTTTCCATCGTCTCCGGACCGGCAAAGCGCAGGTTCGCTTCCATCGCCGTCATGGCGTCGGGCGAGAAGGATGCGCGTTCCTCGAGGAAAATGCGCACCTCGTCCTCCCAGTCGATGTCGTCGAAGGCAAAGGTGACGAGGCCGAGATCGGAAGCCTCTTCGGCCTCCAGCGCCTCGCCCAGATGTTCCCTGGCCCCATTCACCCGCTCCGGCTCGCCCAGGAAACGGGTCTGCAGGCGGGTGAGGTCGTTCGACATCGGATAGGGTCCGAAATTGGCATCCGTCAGGCGGATCGTGGCGATCGGGCGGTTGTCGCCTTCGAACTCGCCTTCGGCCATGTAGGACCGGTCGACGGCAAACAGGATCTCGGCGAGCGTTCCCGCAAAGCAGGAACCCGGCTCCACAAGCGCCACCAGCGAACGCGACGTCAGGTCGAGACGCTTGAGCACGCGCTTCCAGTAGAGCGCGATCTCGCGGGCGAACCAGTCGGAACCGGCATTGTCCAGCACCACCTTCTCATGCGCCACGACCCTCTCCGGATCGCCCTGCGTGCGGATCACCAGCACGCCGATTTCCAGCTCGTTGAGACGCAGATGCAGGATCGCGTCGTCCAGTTCACGCGCGAGCCGCAGCATCCAGCCATCCGCACCCGCCGCGTGAAGCGCCGCCGCATCCGCCGGCGCGTCCTCTTGCGGGCCGGAAATCGTCATTGTCGCCAGCCGTTTGTCGCGGTCGATGGTCACTTCCACGGTGGAGTAGGACAGCGAACCATCCTCGTGGATCGTCCTGTCCAGCGGCGTCAGCTTGACGCCCCTGGCTCCCGAGGGACGGTCGGACATGGCGGCAAACGCCCTTGCCCGCTCGGCCACCGCGTCGTCGAACTTGGAATTGGCGACGACCTCGTCCACCAGCCGCCAGTCCTTGGCCTTCTTGCCGCGCACGCCCTCCTCGATGGAGCAGAACACGTCGGCGAGATCGCGCCGTACCTTGCGCTTGTCGGTCACGCGGGTCAGCCCGCCCGTGCCCGGCAGCACCGCCAGCAGCGGCACTTCCGGCAACGCCACGGAGGACGAACCGTCGTCGGTCAGGATGATATGGTCGCAGGCAAGAGCCAGTTCATAGCCACCGCCCGCGCAGGCACCCTTGACCGCAGCAATGTAGTACTGGCCGCTCTCGGCGCCCGCAGCCTCGAAGGTGTTGCGCGTCTCGTTGGTGAACTTGCAGAAGTTCACCTTGTGCGCATGGGCCGCGCCGCCGAGCATGCGGATATTGGCACCGGCACAGAAAACGCGGTCCTTGCCTGACTGCATCACCACGACCTTCACGTCCGGATGCTCGAAACGCAGGCGCTGCACCGCATCGGCCAGTTCGATATCGACGCCGAGGTCATAGGAATTGAGCTTGAGCTGATAGCCGTCAAAAAGGGTGGCATCCTCGTTGACGTCCATGATGAGACGCGCGACGTCGCCTTCGACCTCGATGCGCCAGTGCTTGTAGTTGTCCGGGTTCGTCTGGAAATCGATGATCTTGCTCATCGCGGCATCCCTCCGCTGTTCTGATTGACTGCAACATAATGCACTTTACTGCATAATTCCAGACCCCAATTGCAGAATCTTCAATTTTCTCATTTGATATAATGATTACAGTCGCTTGGTTCTCATTTATCACGGTTATGGATATGCATTATAATTCATTTTTCGGGTTCAGTGCAGCGGAATGAAAGGTGCAGCCCTGCCGGAACACCCCTCGCGTGCCCCGGTAAAGTTTGCCTATGTTATAATCATGACCCATGATTTATGGTCGTTCGCGAAAGAAAGGACGACAGATGAAGCAGGAGACGATTCGCGCGCAGGCGGAACCGGCAAGCGTTGCGGAAGCGGTGCCCCCGCTCGATACGATCATAGGCTACAAGCTGCGCCGTGCCCAGTTGGCGGTCTTTCAGGATTTCGCCGAGAGCTTTTCCAGGATGAAGCTGCGCCCGGCCGAATTTTCCGCCCTGGCGCTGATCGCCCGGCAGCCGGGAAGCAAGCAATCGGAGATCGCGGAGGCGCTGGGCGTCAAGCCGGCAAACCTCGTCGCGCTGATGGACGGGCTTGAAAAGCGCGGCCTGGCCGAACGGCGCAAGACTGATGCCGACCGGCGTTCCTATTCCCTTTATCTGACGTCCAAGGGCGAACGGTTCGTTTTCGCGATGGCCGATGTCTGGCGCGATCATGAAAACCGCATGATCGAGCGCCTCGGCGGTGAGGCCGAAAGCCGCCGTTTCATTGCGATGCTCGAAAGGGTTGCCGGCTGACGAGACGCCGGCACCGGCCGGTCAGCCCGCTTCCGCCTCTGCCAGTTCGCGCTCGAGTCGCGCCTGTTCCGCCGCCTTGGGCGTGGAGAACCCCGCCAGCAGGAGATAGGCGACCGGCGTCACGAACAGCGTCGCGATGGTCGCAAGCCCCAGCCCGCCGACGATCACCCATCCAAGGGCGATTCGCGCCTCCGCGCCTGCTCCGGATGCCAGGACCAGCGGCAAGCCACCGAGCACGGTGGAAATCATCGTCATCATGACCGGGCGCAGCCGGCGTACCGCCGCTTGCCGGGCCGCTTCGGCCACTCCGGCACCACGGTCCCGCAACTGGTTTGCGAACTCCACGATCAGGATGCCGTTCTTGGCCATGATTCCGACCAGAAGGACGAGCCCGACCTGGGAATAGACGTTCAGGCTGGTTCCCGTCAGCGCCATGGCGAAGACCGCGCAGGCCAGCCCGAGCGGAACCGTCAGGATGATGATGAAGGCCGAGACGAAGCTCTCGAACTGCGCCGAGAGCACCAGCAGCACCACCACGATGGCAAAGGCGAAGACCAGGCCGATGGAACTGCTGGTCTCGTCCAGCGTGGCAGCCTCCGCGAGCGGAACCAGCCGGCCGCCCGGCGGCAGCAGCGGTGTCGCGATCTCGGTGAACCGCGCCATGGCGTCGGCAAGCGCGAATTCCGGAGACAGGCTGGCGGTGATCGACACGGCGCGCAGTTTCTGCTCCCGGTCAAGCGATGGCGCAACCGGGCGCTCCTCCAGCGTCGAGATGGTCGACATCGGCACCGTGCGCCCGTCGGACGTCTGGATGAAGATGTTTTCCAGGTCGGTCGGATCGTTGACCGGATTGGAGGTCGACAGCAGCTTGATGTCGATGGCCCGGTCGTTGAGGAAGACCGAACCGATGGCGCGGCCGTCGAGCATGGACTGGATCACTGCCGCCAGCCCGGAAATGTCCACGCCAAGGTCGGAGGCACGCTCGCGGTCCACCTGGATCGACAATTGCGGCTGCGTCGTCTCGTAGGAGAGCCGCACACGCCCGAAGCGCGGATCCTGCTCCAGTTGCTGCATCACCTTGTCGGCCGCCGCGGCCAGTTCGTCGTAATTCTCGCCGGCGATCGCCACCTGCAATCCGTTGCCCGCGCCGCGAATGCCCAGCGAATTGGGCTGGATGGCGAAGGCGCGCACGCCCACCACCTGCCCGGCCAGCCGGTTCATTTCCGCCACGATCTCCTGCTGCGAACGCGTGCGCTCTTCCCAGGGCGCCAGCGTCAGAACGAGGAAGCCGCTATTGGCACGCCCGCCGCGCCCGGCGATCGAGAAGATGTTGGTGACCTCGCCGGATGCCCGGTAGGGTTCGGCAAGCGCCTCCAGCTTGCGGATCTGGCTGGCCGTGTAGTCGAGGCTCACGCCCTGCGGCGCCGAGACCGAAAAGATGACGATGGAGCGGTCCTCGGGCGGTGTCAGTTCCTGGCGCAGGGTCGTGAAGGTCGCGACCGCTGCGCCGGCAATGATCACCGCCGCCACGATCACCACCAGCGGGGCCTTGAGGCAAAGCTCCAGCAGGCCCGCATACATGCGCGTCATCATGGCGCCGAACCGGCCGATGAGGCCAGGCTTCGTGTCACTGTCGGTGGCGCGCGGCTGCCCGGTCAGGAAACGCGACGCCAGCATGGGGCAGAGCGACAGCGCCACGACCGAGGACAGCATGACCGAGAGCGCCAGCGTGAAGCCGAACTCGCGAAACAGCCCGCCGGCCTTTCCGGGCAGGAAGGAAATCGGGATGAAGACGGCGGCCAGCGTCGCCGTTGTCGTGATCACCGCGAAGAAGACCTCGCGCGTGCCGATGACCGCTGCCGCGCGCGCGGTCATGCCCTCGTTGCGCCGCGTGACGATGTTCTCCAGCACGACGATGGCGTCGTCCACCACCATGCCCGTCGCCAGCACCAGCGCCAGCAGAGTGAGGATGTTGACGGAGAAACCGGCCAGCCAGATGCCCGCCACCGCGCCGATCAGCGCGACCGGGATGGTCAGCGCAGGCACCAGCGTGGCCCGCACGTTGAGCAGGAACAGGAAGATGACCGCAATCACGATGCCGATGGCAAGCGCCAGCGACGTGACGACCTCCCGGATGGCGCCCGAAATGAAGGTCGCGTCATCGGAGGTGACCTTTACCGTCACCCCGTCCGGCAGGATGGTGCGGATCTCGTCCACCGCCTTTCGCACGCCCTCCGAGATATCGAGCGTGTTCGATCCTGCCTGCCGCACGATGCCGAGCCCCACGCCATTCGCGCCGTTGGCCCTCAGCGAACTGTCGCCGGGATTGGGGCCGAGGGAGACGCTGGCGACATCGCCGATACGCACCCGGTCCTTGATGACGATGGCCTCGAATTCCTCCCTGGATGCCACTGTCGCGGTCGCCCGCACGACGAGATCCTGGCTGGCCGAGGTCAGCGACCCGGCCGGCGCATCGAAGGCGGCAGTCGAGAGCGCCCGCGCGAGGTCGGCCACCGTCAGGCCGCGGCTGGCGAGCTTCGTCTGGTCAACGTCGATGCGGAAGATCTCGTCACGGTCGCCATAGACCTGGACATCGGCCACGCCCGGCACGGCTGTCAGGCGCTCCACGATGTCGTCCTCGACCAGCAGCGTCAGCTGCTGCACGGTCAGCCGGTCGGAGGTGACGGCAATGCGCATCACCGCCTGGGCATTGCCGTCGGCCTTCACGATGATCGGGTCGTCGGCGTCGTCCGGCAGGTCGCGCGAGATACGGTTGATGGCGTCGCGCAGGTCGGATGCCGCTATGTCGAGATCGGTCTCTTCGGTGAATTCCACGGTGACGCTGGAGCGGCCGAAGGAGGAAGACGACGAGATCGAACGCACGCCCGGCACCCGCCCCGCCGCGCCTTCGATCCGGGCGGTCAGTTCGCGGTCGATGGTTTCCGGCGCGGCGCCGGAAAAATCGGTGCGTACCGTGATGACCGGGCTGTCGGTTTCCGGCAGTTCGCGGATCTCGGCTCCGTAGAGCGCCGCGAGTCCCGCGACGACGATCAGCAGGCTGACGACAATGGCGAGCACCGGCCGGCGCACGAACAGCGCCGCGATATCGTTGGCATTACCCTTGTGCGGCCCGTCAGCTTGCATCGGACACCTGCGGGCGCTGCCCGCCTTCCCGGAATTTCTCGCCCTGGATCCGGATGGCCGCGCCGGGCCTGAGCGATTGCAGGCCTTCGGTCACCACCAGGTCACCCTCTTGCAGCGGCCCGTCCACGAGCACGCTGTCGCTGTTGCGCTGGATGATCGACACGGCCACCCGTTCGACCTTGCCGTCGACGGCGCGCCAGACATGGGCGCCGGCCGAACTCCACTGGATGGCCAGCGGATCGACAGCCGGCCATGTTTCGCCGGGCAGGCGCATTTCCACCCGGAACGACATGCCCGGGCGCAGCCTGTCCTGCGGGTTCTGGACCATGGCCCGCACCTGGATCGTCCGGCTCGCCCTGTCGATGCGGCTGCCCGTTGCCTGCACTTCGCCCGCGAAGGTCTCTCCGGGCAGCGATACGGCATGGGCATCCAGTGGCTGCCCGACAGCCACGATCGGCGCGAAACGTTCCGGCAGCCAGAAGTCGACAAGGATCGAGGTCCGGTCGTCCAGTGTGGCGATCTCCGTCTGGGTCGTCACATAGTCGCCCTTCTCGACCGGAACCAGGCCAGCCCGGCCGGATATGGGCGCCACGATACTGCGCTTTTCCAGTTCGACCTCGGCATCGCGAAGCGCCAGTTCCGCCGAATCCACGGCATTGCGCGCGTCGTCCAGTTGCGTCTGCGATGTGGTGCGGCTCTCGAACAGCCGTTCCGCGCGCTGCAGGGCGTCGCGGGCCGTCTTCAGCGCCAGCACGGCCCGGTCCCGGGCGATCTCCTCGCTTCCCGAATCGAGCTTCGCGATGACAGTGCCGGCCTCGACCTTCTGGCCGGCTTCGACGTTGACCTCCGTCAGGACGCCGGATGCCAGCGGCACCACGGTCACCGAGCGGAGTGCCTCGCCGTCGCCGATGGCGGTGATGCGGTCGTTGATCCGCGCCGTTGTGACCGGCTGTACCGAAACGAGCGCCTCACGGCTGCCGAACCCGCCGCGCCCTCCGCCTTCACTGCCGCCCGGGCCCTTGGCCTCGGCAGCAGGATCCGACCCCGTCAGCATTGCGATCGTCGAAGGCTCCAGCCCGAGGCGCGCCAAATGCTCGCCGGCACCGGGAACAAGGCGGGCATAGGCAAGGCCGGCAATGGCCAACAGGGCGATGGTAAGGAGAACCTGTTTCCAGAATGCCATGTATTTTTCCCGCTCGGCCGGCCGTCCCGGCACACGGCGCAAAGCCGATAGACCGTTTATTTGGGCCGCAAACCAATGTCTGGCAAGTTAATTTCCTGTCATCAGGCCACAGGCCTTGCGACCACTGTGTTCACATCATTCGTTCACGGGCCACCCGCCTGGCGGAAGGACTCGACCGCCAGTTGCGCGACAAGTCCCGTGTCGGCGGCCGGGGTCAGCACCCGCTCCGGCGGAAATCCCGCCTTCGCGATGATCGCATCCATGTCGTCCGCGCCATGCAGGCCCTGGCTGGCGAACAGGCTGACGATGGCGGCACGCTCGCCCAGGACGCGGACCGCCGGCTCCACCAGGGGCTCTTCTTCCAGGAAGGCGCAGCGCACAGGCACACGCAGGTCATCTGCCAGCAACCCGGCAAAGTCCTCCGTGGCGCGCCGCGAGCGGTCGTCCTTTGTCGAGCCGTGGGCGGCGACAAGGATTTCATCCGGCGCGCCGCCTTCCAGCCCGCGCAAACGCGCCGCGCAGGCCTGCGCAAAGGCTGGATCCACCCCGAGCGCCGGCAGGATGCGGGCCGTCACGCCCGAGGAAGCCAGCCGCGAAGGCAGTTTCTCGCGGACGAAAAACCCCTCGCTCATGAAGACCGGGTAGACCCGGACGGGACAAGCCTCTGCGCCAGCCACCGCGCTCTCCAGCGACGGTTCGCCCGACAGCACCCCGCAGCGCACGGCTGCCTCGCCGCCAATCCTTGCGGCGGCCTGCCGGCAGATCGCGCGCAGCCGGGCGTTGTCGCCCGCCCCGCCGCGCTCGCCATGGGCGGCAAGCACGAGGAGCGGTTCACCGGCGGCAGGCGCTGCCTGCCCGCAAAAAGGACATGGTCCGGTCATGAGCCCAATGGATCAGGTCGCACTGTGCGCCGCAAGCCATGCCGGGCCTTTCGGCCCTTTCGTTCAGGCAAAGGTGAGATGCACCTTCACCGAACGCGAACGGTCGCCGGCCGCCTCGAAAGCCTCCAGCGCGCGCTCCAGGGGATAGCTGCCGGTGATGATCGGCTTGACGTCGATGGCGCCGCTGTCGATCAGGCGCACCGCCTCGGCAAATTCCGGGTGGAAGCGATGCGTGCCTTTCAGGGCGATTTCCTTGGACACGATCAGGTTCAGCGGAATGGCGATGTCGCCGGTCACGCCGACCTGCACGATAGTGCCCCTCGGCCGCACCGTGGTGATGGCCGTGCGCAATGCCGCCGGGGCGGCGGAGCATTCGAACGCCACGTCGAAATGGCCCTTGTCCGCCGTGAAGGCTTCCATGGCAGCGCCGTCACTGCCGACATTGACCGTCTGCGTCGCACCCATGCGCGCGGCCACGGCCAGCGTCGCGTCCTGCAGGTCGGTGACGACCACCTCCACGGCGCCGCGCTGGCGTGCCACCGCCGCGCACAAGGCGCCGATGGGACCGGCGCCGGTGACCAGGACCCGCGCACCCTGGAGGTCGCCGGCCTGGTTGGCGGCGTGAACGCATACCGCCAGCGGCTCCGAACAGGCCGCCTCGGCGATGGACGTGCCCTCGCCGACCGTCTCGCATTGCACCGCTTCGGCGATGATCCGGTCGCGGAAACCGCCCTGCTCGTGCGGAAACCGCATGGCCGAGCCATAGAAGCGCATGTTCAGGCAA
>MDTD01074788.1_pt1 | contig 10363 bp, 9 predicted proteins | sample 811221 | NCBI WGS metagenome assembly MDTD01 (sample SAMN05326646, study PRJNA326480) | marine metagenome | isolation source: seawater | place: Pacific Ocean: South West | collected 2011
TCCTCCATTGTGGTCGTCATGGTCGTCATGTCCTCCATTGTGGTCGTCATGGTCGTCATGTCCTCCATTGTGGTCGTCATGACCATCATGACCTCCATAGTAGTCATCATAATGAGAACTGAAATAATCCATGAAAATTTCTAAATCATAACTTAGTTCTGGTACAATCCAAACTTCCATTGAACCACATTCATCTTCAGATTCAGCGTCCGAAATTTGATCAAGCTCGGAATCATAGCAGTAAGGAGCTCCAGGCTCAAGTAAATCATGAACGTGAACTTTTACTCTATCCACTGCCTCTTGTGGAGTTTCAAAGTTGGGGTGAGCCATAGTCCCGTCCCAATCCATAAATTCAATGGTAATATGTTCATGAGGCATTGGGTTCATGTGGCAAGAGTACATGCCAAATCCGATTAGTTGGTGCATATAACCAACAACTGTGTAAGTTAGTTCACCATCGATATGATACAATACAGCTTCCCCATCGTAGCAAGTATGATTCGAAAGATATTCAATTTCTTCGCCATTAATTAAATGGTAAGATACAGAATCAGCCACTCCATCCTCGTCATAATCATAAGCCATCATAGATTCAAATCTATCGTAAACAATAGTTCCATCTGTCATATCCATCATAGATAGTTGCATTTCATACTGTTCACCAACTTCTAAACCTTGTGCAACAAAGCTAAAATCATAAACTGAATTCCATGGATCTTCGTACTCATATACATGTTCTCCGTTTTCGTGTGTAAAATGGAACCCATTTTCGGCTTCCCAAATTACCTCTTCGTTGCCGCTAGGTCCTGCAGCTGTCGTTCCAATCGCTGCAAAAGTAGATGTTATCATCATCAATGCTAACATCACTATTTTGCCGCGGCCATAATTTTTATTGTTAATACTCATAGCATTCACTAGCAGGCCCTGCAAATACTCCCTAATAATAATATAGATAGATTATATATACTTGAAGTAACTTATTTATAATAAAATATACTTTTTGTTAGTACTATATTTCTCTTGTAAAAGATTGAATCCCAGTAATATATCTACCTAATATTAAATTATGAATGTCATGTGTGCCTTCATAAGTTTTTACAGATTCAAGATTAGCCATATGTCGCATTACTGGATATTCATCCAAGATACCATTTGCACCGTGAATGTCTCTGGCAACTCTGGCTATTTCTAATGCAATGTCAACATTATTCATTTTTGCTAAACTAATATGTTCAGGAATCCAATTCCCATCATCCTTCTTTTTTCCTAAGTGATAGGCTAGTAATTGTCCCTTAGTAATTTCTCTCAACATCCATGCCAATTTATTTTGAATTAACTGAAACGAAGCAATGGGGTGTCCAAATTGTATTCTTGAAAGTGCGTATTCTTTAGCAGAATCAAAGCAAGATTGTGCTGCGCCGATAGCTCCCCAAGAAATTCCGTATCTAGCATTATTTAGGCATGAGAAAGGTCCTCTTAGACCCGATACATGAGGTAATATCCTATCCTTGGGTATTTTACAATCCTGAAAAACCAATTCGCTGGTAACGCTAGCCTTAAGAGAATGCTTTCCTTTCATTTCAGGTGCACTGAATCCCTCGTCATTTTTTTCAACAATGAATCCTCTAATAACCCCGTCTAATTTGGCCCATACTATAGCTAAATCAGCGATTGTTCCATTTGTAATCCACATCTTAGCCCCATTCAACACATATCCGTCATCAGTTTCTACTGCTTTAGTAATCATATCACCTGGATTAGAACCATAATCTGGCTCAGTTAAACCAAAGCAACCAACATATTCTCCAGTAGTCATTTTTGGCAAATATTTCTGCTTTTGTTCTTCACTACCAAAATCCCAAATTGGATACATTGCTAGAGAACCTTGAACACTAGCGAAGGAACGTAATCCAGAGTCGCCTCTTTCTAGTTCTTGACAAATTAAGCCATAAGCGGTGTAAGATAATCCGGGACAATCATAACCTTTCAGTGGTGCTCCTAGTACTCCCATTTCTCCTAGATCTTTTCTCCACTCATCAGGAAATATTCCATCTCGACAGGCTTCCTCAATATTTGGTATAACCTTGTCATTAACCCATTCCCTCACCATATCTCTGATCATTAATTCCTCTTCAGTTAATAAAGAATCTATATCATAAAAATCAAGCCCTTCGTAAGCCATTGATACTCCTCAACACGCCCTGACAACAGGCAATTGATAACGCTTCGGTTTATTGCATCTTAATCCAGAACTCACTTCCTAGATTTTTTGATAAGCTCACCATACTTTTTTTTCCTTTTATTCTTTCTCCATCCTAAATATTTTGATTGTAATGTATCACTTGACATATAAATCAACCCTAAAATTGCACCAGGGACACTGACGGCAACCAAAGCAACTAAGGCATAACCCATTACACCCCCGGATAACTGTTTTCCAGACATTTTTGAGATAGTTCCATCTGTAGAAATTATCCATCCATCTCTTAATCTTTCCTCCCAGCTAATTAGAGGGGTAGTTGCAGAAAGTTCTACTGAAGATTCGATTACATCTTCAGGTATCAACCATGCATAACTCTGCATTCCCTCAATGGAAAATTCTACTATTCCGAAAGGAACTACCTGAATAAAAATCTGATTATTATATCCTGATGATAACGAACGAAATTCTCCACTGAAATCTGTAACATATGAAATACTGCTTCCTCCAGGATATTTAATTAAACCCGAATTTTGAGGGTTTACTCTATCATATTCAAGTACAGCAATTGCTCTACCTCCTCCAATAATTACGCATCTATCTGACGCCCCCTCAGGACAAATTGAATCTATCCAAACCCTTCCAACCAATCCGATGTCATGAAAAATACCTTCTTTGTCAACCAAGCCAATACCGTTACTACGAGATATAATTACGCAAAAATCAATCTGAACATGACATGATATTCCTGAGATTTCACTATCCCATCCGATTTCTAAATTAGTAAAGGTATTATTCTTATAACTGTACAAGGTACCATTTTCACCTCCTAAATACGCCATTTGTCCACTCGGCACCCAATCTATTGATTTGATAGATTCTCCATACAAGTTTACGGTTTCAAGTGGCTTTTTCAACTCTCCTTCTGAGTAACGTAATAAAGTACCATTCTCTCCGACAATTAAAACACTATTTCCAGCAGGATGCCAAGAAACGTCAAATAAATCCTCTGAAAAAGTGTTTTCAATCAAAATTGAATCCTTAGGATTGTCAGATTTAACTAACCAAATACTTCCTGTTTCTCCCACAATAAATAATTCATCATTATCATTAGACATATCCCAATTAGTCAACTTTAAACCCTCCTCTGAAATCTTTCCTTCTGAGGAAATTGCTATTTGACTAACTAAATTTGATTGCTCGGCAGAAATTGATCCCGAAGCTACCAAAATCATCGTAAGAAGTATCAATGATATTACAATCAATCGTGAATTTTTTTCCCGCATAATCTACCCGAAGAGCTTCACATGTTTATCGCCACCGCTTAAAATGATATTTTTGACGGTGATACTTATGGAGGCCTTACGGTCGTGTAGGAAATATGGAACGGTTTGAAGTAAAGCGAGGGTTGGTAAAATTGATTAATTCAGAAGGTGGATTGGTTGGACTAGCTAACAAACATTTTCAGAATGTTGAAAGTGTGGAAAATAATGGTTTTATAGCATCTTGGGGATTAATGACCGAAATAAAGGCTCATTACGACGACGATGGGAAATTGGTAGTAGATGTACAACAGCTGAAAGGGTTGGATTTACAAGAATTCCTCGAGAATGAGGGAGGACGGGAAAATGCCATGGAGTCTAGAAAAAGATGGTCTGCATTTTTAGATGACTCAACTGGATATAATGCGAAACAACGAGGAGATAAAGCAAAAGAAAACAGTAAAAAAGCTTCTAAAGCAAAATCAGGTATCAACATGGCGAGAAAATTAATGCAATTATCATCTAAAGTTACTGACGAAATGAAAACCGAAGCTGAAAAAATGATCGCTGAAGTTGAGCAAAAACTCAACGAGGGAAATGCAACACGAGCCCTAAGTTTATCTGAAAAAATAAATAAAATGCTCGAAGGGAAATAAATGTAAAATTAAAGGATTTGAGAAAATGAAAATCCGATTATTAAATGACAAAGAAATTTCTAAATTAATAAGTGAATTTGAGATTGAATTTCCAGAAGTTAATTCACTAAATTTAGAGCAAAAAAGAAAACTTGCTCATATTGTTCAATCATCAGAAGAAGTTATCGGGGTAAATCATCTAATTAATAGATTATTAGGAAATAAAAGCTCTCTTGGAGACGACATAATCCGTTGTTATGTAGGATATGAACCATCTGGAAAGGCTCATGTTGGTTGGTTAGTTCAAGCTTTATGTCTCAAAAAGATTCTACAATCAGGAGGAAATGTATTGATTTTTCTGGCCGATTGGCATGCATGGGTAAACGATAAATTTGGTGGAGACATGGCCAAAATTAAAGCAACTGGTAAATACATGGAAACAGTGTTTAAGATTCTATTGAATAACCCAGATGAAGGTGAAGGACATGGAGAATTGAGATTCTTATATGCATCTGAACTCATGGATTCTGGTGAATATTGGGCCACAGTGTTAAGATGTTCTAAAAATATGAGTTTAGCGAAAGTTCGTAAAACTTTCAGTATTATGGGGCGATCTGAAGAATCTTCAGATGGAGATTTGTCAAAATTCTTTTATCCTGCTATGCAGGCTGCAGATATCTTTGAACTGGGCATCGACATCGCACTTGGGGGAATGGATCAGAGAAAAGCACACATGTACATGAGAAAAGTTGGTGATAAGTACAAGTGGCAAAAGGCCACATGTATTCACACACCAATAATTTCAAGTTTGAAAGCATCAGGAGAAAGAATGGACTCATTTGATCATAAAATGTCAAAATCGAATCCTAATGGGGCTATTTTACTACACGATTCTCCCAAGAAATTGAGAAAAAAAATGAAAAAAGCGTTTTTAGATCCTAAAGAAAGATCTTCGCCTGTTTACGAACTCTTAGAGCATATCATTTTCCCAGCATTTGGAAAAATTAAAGTAATTCCCAAACCCGAATTTGGTGAAGCATCTGAATACCATACTCTTGATTCATTCATTGATGCAGTAGTTGATGAAAAAGTCCATCCAGTTGATGCAAAATTTGCAGTCGCGGATGCAATCTCAGAATTACTCGCTCCAATAAATAACTTCTTTGAACATAATCCAGAGTTATTAGAGTTAGTCGAGTCGTTTTCAAATTAAGACTTCTTGAAGATACTCAATGTATTCATCTGGATCCATTAAGTCTTCAACAACCATATTATGTGCTTCGAATATCATGCACCATCCATGTTCATATGGACTGTCATCAACTAATTCTGGATTAATTTCAACTTCTCCGTTGACTTCAATAATTTCTCCGCTGAAAAGTGATCTGAAAATTACTGTTCCTGACTCAAAATCAATTGAAAATAATTCCTCATCAACGTCAACTTCCATTCCTGCATGAGGAAGAACAACTCGCAGCACTTCTCCCTTTTCTTTAGAAATAAAATCCGTCACTCCGATTGTTGTTCTGTCGTCTTTTTCTTGGTACCAAAGATGGTTCTTTGAATATCTCCTTTTATGTGCAACACTGAATTCTTGTATTTCATCATTGTCCATACTAACCAAAACACCGTAATAATGGGTAATATATCAATTAAGCGGACAAGCATAAATACTTAATCAAGTAAGTCATAAAACTATCCACCTTTTAGGGTGTAATTGTGGGATAATGAATTTTGAAGAAACTGAAGAACAGGCTATGATTCGAGAGATGGTAAGAACCTTCGCTGAAGAGGTTCTTTTACCTACAGTCAATAGTAGAGACGCTACTCAAACACCTCCAACCGAGGAGTGGAAAGTATTTATTGAATCTGGATTACATTCAATTACTATTCCTGAAGAATTCGGAGGTAATCCAATTGATGATATTTCAGAATCAATAATTATTGAAGAATTGGCGAGAATTGACCCCTCCTTTGCTGTGATGTATTGTGTACATGTTGGTTTATGCAGCATGACAATTGCACTGCATGGTAACCAGCAGCAAAAAGAAAAATATCTTACTCAATTGTCTGCGGATAAAATAGGAGCATATTCACTCTCTGAAGCAGGTGCAGGTACTGATGCCGCTTCAATGACCTGTAGCGCTAAACTAAATGATGAAGGAACTCATTACATTCTAAATGGAGAAAAAATGTGGGTTACAAATGGGTCTCAAGCAGATATTATTGTACTGTTTGCCAAGGACGTAAATCATGATGATTATGGTGTGAAAAAACACGGTGGAACTACAGCATTCATTATCGAAAAAGAATTCGAAGGTTTTTCAGTTGGTAAAAAAGAAGATAAATTAGGAATCAGATCATCAGATACTGTAACACTAGTTTTAGAGAATTGTAAAGTTCCAATTGAAAATGTACTTAAGAATAGTGGAGAAGGCTTCCCTATTGCTATGAATGCATTAGATAATTCTAGAATTGGTATCGCTGCTCAAGCATTAGGAATATCTCAGGGTGCTTACGAAGCAGCTCTAAAATTTGCAAATGAACGTGAAACATTCGGAAAGCCTATTTTATATCATCAAACAATTGGAAACTATTTGTCAGAAATGGCGACAAGAATAGATGCTGCTAGGATGATGGTTTATCGTGCATCTTGGGCTAAAGAAAAACACTACAGAGACGGTGGAAAAAGACATACAAAAGAAGCTTCGATGGCAAAATTGTACGCTGGAGATACAGCCATGTGGGTTGCCGAAAGAGCCGTTCAGATTCATGGAGGATACGGATATGTTACTGAATTCCCTGTTGAAAGATTTTTCAGAGATGCAAAAATTACTCAGATTTATGAGGGGACTCAGGAAGTGCAAAGGATTGTAATTTCTCGAGAAATTAACAAATAATGTCAGTTTTTAATACTAAACTCTAACATTTTTCTAATTGAATTGAAACTTGAAAGTGTTACATTTTGATCAATTTTTTGACCTTTCTTGAGCCCAGAAGCAAAATCATTCATCGATTTAGGGACTTTGATAGAGATTGCGTGTGGGACTCCTTCAACGTTTCCAATAATCGTTTTTCCACCTCTAAGTGCCTCATCAATCCCATAACCAATTGTATTGTCAATTCTGTCAACTGTCAAGTTAAGATTCATTTCTGATCCAGATAGTTCTGAAATAATAGTTTCGCGATCCTTAGTCATTACAGCTTTATCTAAACGTTCTAAAGTTTCATTTAATTTCGATAAACTGTCTTCCATAGATAACATAATTTTATCTTGAAATTCTTCCAATTTGTCAGTTGATTCTGCAGCAACTTCTTCTATAGCTTTATCTGCTTTAACATCTAAATTTACAACTGTATCTTCAATTGTACTCTTCATTTCTTTGAACTTATCATTTGATTTGATTTCTAAAGGTATTTTCTCCTCCAATTCTTCAACCTTATCCTTAATTTGATCAGACATTTCTACTTTCTTTTCATGAGCTCTTTGCTTAATTTTATCAATTTTATTCGTTTCTTCATTTAATTCTGTTGTTACTTTCGTCTCAACAGAATCTACTTTTTCTTCTATGACTGCTGGAGGATTGACAACTAAACTCGCAGCAGTTTCTAATGGTGTTCCGTTAATCGGACCTCCATTATCCCTGGACTCTCCATGACCCCACGAACCTGTTAAAAGACCATTTTCAATCGTTAAAACACCTCTACCAGATAGGTTTTCATCTAATTTTTGCCAATCAAAAAAGAATTTTCTTCCGGTTACCTGACCATTCAAATCAGCACCAATGAATTTACCAACCACATCAATTCCATCCTGTTTAAGACTAATTTCGCCCCAATCTGAATTCCATACTCCGTTAAAAAAATTATTTGGTTGAATTCTTGAAGGTGGAGCTCCAGAAATATTTGCACTTGAAACCATCATAGGAGTTGATTTTGTAACAGAATCACTAAACGTACCTTTACCCCTTAATATGAAAATTAATGCAACAGCAATCAGCAAAAATGAAAAACCAAAACAAATCTCTGACAATACAGGAATACTAACAAAAATTGAGCCAAACAGAGTAAATACACCAACCTGTAGCAATGATAAGCCCAAATTATTCTGGTTATTTTTTGGATTAGTGTCTTCCATAATACATGCAAAAAGTCTAACTATTTTATTGGAACACATGATATACTATTTACCCCCCTCTAAATGTATAAACATGTCATCTGGTGAAACCGACATTAAAATCGTTTTATTCCCTCTATTAATTATTATACCCATCCCAACAATATCTATTCTTTTCTCCATGGAAATTACTCAAGGATGGTTAGGTAATTCAATTTTCATTCTTTCAAAAATTGCACTAATATTAATTCCGTTATATTGGTTCTTCAATATAGAAAGAAAAAGTTTTAGCTTGTCCCCATTAAATAATAAATTTGATCTTGTAATTGGTGCATTTTTTGGAGTTTGTATGAGTTTTGCAATCTTAATAGCCTGGCTAATTTTGGGAGGAAACATAAACCAAACCGAACTAAAAGACTTGGTTGAAGGAAACGGTTTAACTAATCCGAAAATATATCTATCTGTTGCAATATATTGGACTTTTTTAAATTCGTTTCTGGAAGAGTTTATTTTTAGATGGTTTATTTATGAAAGGTTTGAGATAATATCTGGAAGTAGAAATGCTGCATTTTTTTCCGCTGCTGCATTTACTCTTCATCATTCTGTAGCAATGTCATACATGTTCCCGCTTTCACTAAACATATTTGCGTCAATAGGGGTTTTTTTGGGAGGATTGATATGGAGTTTTTTATTTATAAGATATAGGAGTATTTGGGTAGTTTATTTATCACATATTATTGTAGACATTATGGTATTTTCAATCGCTGGACTGATTCTACTCAATAATTAAATCCAATTAACTCTAGGCCAATTCTTATAATCACTATATTCCCATGAAATTGTAATTAATAATTTGTATATGTCATCTAATTCGATTAAATCTCTTTCAATTTGTAACCTATGTAACCACTCTTTTAATCTACCCAACTTTTTTCCTTTTTCTAATCCTGTTTTCTCCATAATCCATGTACCATTTGCAAGAGGTAATCTTCCAGCTCTTAATTCAGGCAATTGATTAAATTCCGTGATTAAAGTTTTTACTTCATTACGCGTACCCAGATATTTCGATAACGCTAATTCTAGTAATAATTGATTCTCAAATTGAGATCCAAGGTTAAATCTCCATAATCTCATTATTCCCCTATCATTTGGTGGCAAATTCCCAAAGAAGGTGTGGTGTTTTACAATATTCTTCTTCTGTTTATTTGATAAAACAAGTAAATCGCAAGCTGAAATCAATTCTTCTAAAGTACATCCGTAGAATAATAGAGAAAATCTTAGTTCAGATGTAGTTTTGTTATCATGGAGAAAGTCCTCAGATTGAGATTTAATTCCTAAGTCATCAACAGTGAAATTTAAATTAAAAATATAATCTAACATTTTATGTTTTGTCATTAACCAAATTATCTGTCCTGCATTTATACCTTGGAAGATTTTTTGTAATTCTGACCAAATTCTTTCTTTAGAGATTTTATCTAACATCCATTGTTCTTTCAATAGCGCCTCATGTAAATCCCTATGTAGAGTAAACAGTCCTAGGTTACCTTGATCCAAGAAACGATAGGCGCGTAATAATCGTAATCCATCTTCAGCCATTCTTCTTCTAGGATTTCCCACTGCCCTTAACTCTTTTTTTCTTAAATCATCTAGACCATTATGCGGGTCATACAATATACCTCGAGAAAGGTCCATAGCCATCGAATTAATTGTAAAATCTCTGCGTTCAAGATCTTCTTTAAGGGAATTTCCAAAAGAAACAATACTTGGTCTTCGCCCATCAACATAATTAATATCTTTTCTAAGTGTGGTTATTTCAATAATTACTCCAGACCAAATTAATGTAAATGTTCCAAACTTAATTCCAGTATCAATTACTTTAAGTTGTCTCAAGCCTAATGACTTAAAATGATTACTTAATTCCAAGGGAGGTAATGTTGTAGCCAAATCCCAATCTTTTACTGGATTTCCAATTAATAATTCTCTAACAGCACCACCTACTAACCAACATCCTCCATCCAAAACCGCAATTTCTTTTATTGCTTCTGTAACAACTTTTGGAATCTTCGAAACCCATTCGACATTTTTATTTGATAATCTGATTCCTGCAATATCAGCAGATTGAGGTAACCTCGCGAAATGTAATGGCCAA
>MDTD01135150.1_pt1 | contig 10363 bp, 10 predicted proteins | sample 811221 | NCBI WGS metagenome assembly MDTD01 (sample SAMN05326646, study PRJNA326480) | marine metagenome | isolation source: seawater | place: Pacific Ocean: South West | collected 2011
ACGCTGTTAGAGTGTGGTGTTCGTTTTAGCCCCGCCCGTCAATTAAAGAGACACTGACTTAAACGAAAGGAATCGATCATGTCCAATCGACTCCGTGCTTTCACATTGATTGAACTGCTGGTGGTCATCTCCATCATCAGTCTGCTCATTTCCATCTTGTTGCCGGCCTTGGGCAGCGCGCGTAAAGCCGCCTATAACGCCAAGTGTCTGAGCAATCTCAAGCAGATGGGTATCTGTCATCAATACTATGGCAACGATCACAAAGACACCATCATCTTCCCACGCATCGAGAAAAACTGGGCAGGCAATCCGTACACCAATGACTACTACTGGTTCCAGATCATGTCCAAGTTTCTCAATGGCAAAGACAATCGCTTTGATAACAATCTCTCGCCGATCTTCACCGGATGTCCGGAATGGCAGTACGATCCGAGTGTGACCTATCGCCCGGGCTATGGCATGGTGTTGCGACTCAAATCCCCCGACACGCGAGCCAAGTATCAACATCCCGAAGATGATGGCAATGATGGTTATGCTGACAAAGACAAACTTCCCGCGCCGCCATATTCGCCTTGTTGGCGATATGATGATCTGACCCAACCGTCCAAACGCGCAATCAATGGTGACAGTCAGGGCGCTTTTATTGATACTTCGGTCAGTGGCTATCGCTTTGAGCCGTTAAAATATGAAGATCCGACCCGTCACTTAAACGACAACGCCTCGAACCTCTTGTTTGTCGATGGTCATGCCGCCAGCCTGGATCCCGTTCTTTCATTCCAGGCCATTAATGATCCGGCAGATGAAACAACCAGCTATTGAACCAATGAGACAGGATAGACTCATGAAACGTCGTACCCAGGCTTTTACACTCATCGAATTGTTGGTGGTCATCTCCATCATCTCATTGCTCATCGCCATTCTGCTGCCTGCCTTGGGTAGCGCCCGAGATGCTGCTCATACCACCAAATGTCTGAGTAATCTTCGGCAGATGGGATTGGTGCATTACTACTACGGCAATGATCACAAGGATTCCATCGTCTACCCGCGCATCCGCAACGGTTGGGAGGGCAATCCCTACAGCTACGATTACATCTGGTTCCAGATTCTCTCCAAGTACACCAACGGCAAGGATGACCGCAGTTCCTCAACCCGTCACCTGATCTCCAAGGTTTTCACCGGATGTCCAAACTGGAACTACATGCAAACCGACAGCTACCGCAGCGGCTACGGCATGGTGCAACGACTCAAAACATCCTCGCTGGTCTCCGGCAGTTATCACAACTTTCAACACAACCGTGCCAAGTATCAGCATCCCAATGATACCTACAACAGTGGAGCGGATCGCGAACCCTATGCACCACCCAAGTCACCGGCATGGCGTTACGAAGACCTGCTCTTTCCCTCCAAACGCATCATCAACGGTGACAGTCAGGCGACCTATGTCGACTGTGGCAGTTCCGGTTGGGATTTTGACACACTGGGCAATGAAGATCCGACACGCCATTCCAACAAGAACGCTTCGAACTACCTTTATGTTGATGGCCATGCTGCCACACTCAATCCCGATGATGCTGCCACTGCCTACAACACGCCTGATACATCCAACTGATTGTTTGTTCTCCATATTCAATAGACCGAAAGTGTTTTGATTCATGTTTACGTTTGCCACGCCGTTACGTTTGCGATTGATCCCGTTGCTGGTTCTGCTCTGCACTTCACTTGCGATTGCAGCACCCAAAGTCGAAGTAAAAATCACCACCGACCGATCCGATGGTGTTTACAAGCAAGGTCAACCCATCACGTTTAATGTCTATGCGACCCGTGATGGCAAGCCGATGACCGACACAGTGACGTACACTGTCAGTAAAGATGGAGCCAGGACATTGGGGCAGGGTGAGATTGATCTGGGCAAACAACCCGCAGTAATCACTGCCTCGTTGGATGAACCGGGCTTCGTCAAACTCTTTGTCAATGTGCCGGGGCATTTGGACTATAAAAACAGGGAGAAACCTGCCGTCGCGGGGGCGGCCGTGGATCCTGAATTGATTAAGCCCAGCATGCCCGAGCCGACGGACTTTGATGCCTTTTGGGAATCGAAAAAGAAACTGGTTTTGGCAAGCCCCATGAAGCCGGTCCTCACGCCCGTTGAGTGTAAACGCGATGATGTGCTGGCGTTTGATCTGCAACTGAACTGTCCCGACGGCCAGGGCAATCCCGGCGGCGCGCCCGTCTCCGGTTATTTTGCGATGCCCAAGAACGCGCAGAAGGGCAAGTGTCCAGCGATACTTTTTCCGCATTCAGCAGGGGTCAAAACGTCATACATGAATAATCCTGTCGACCGCGGTGCTGCTGTGGGCATGATCGGTTTGGACTTCAATGCTCATGGCTTACCCAACGGTCAATCCAAAAGCTACTACAGCAAGCTCTACAAAGGCGATCTGTCGGACTACCGCGTGCGGGGACGTGAAGATCGTGAGACCTACTATTTCCTGGGGATGTACATGCGACTTTACCGCGCGCTGCAGTATCTCAAGTCGCGCCCCGAATGGGATGGCAAGACGCTGATCGTCTGGGGTTCATCTCAGGGTGGTGGTCAGACGTTGGTTGCAGGCGGTTTGGATGAAGATATCACCTTGCTGCTTGCCGGGGTCCCAGCCATGTGTGATCACGGCGCGATTGCCATCGGCAGAAAACCCGGTTGGCCGGGGCTTTTCAAGAGTCTGGACCGCGAGAAAGACAAAACGACCTGGGCCAACGTGCTCAAGACGTCGGGCTACTTCGATGCCATCAACTTTGCTCGTCGGATCAAGGCTCCCATCATCATGTCCGTCGGCTTTTGCGATGTGACCTGTGCACCGACATCGGTGTATGCAGCCTACAACGTGATTGGAAGTGACAAGCAGATTTACCACGGTTTGGATATGCCTCATCGGCAGAACAGTGACGTGTGGAATTTGTTTAAAGGCGCTGCGTTTGAGCACGCCAAACAAGCCCTCTCCGCCAATCAGTAATTCAGTGACTTGCAACTTGGATGCATCCAGCGTGATGTGTTCAATAGAAATTGATTTGAATCATGCCTGCAATATCCAGTATTGACATGATGGTGATCGGTGCGTACATGCTTCTGCTGGTTGCAGTCGGAGCCGTACTCAGTCGCCAGAACAAAGACACCAGTGATTACTTCCGTAATGGTTGCAAGGGGACCTGGTGGCTGGTGGGTGCCAGTGCGTTTATGACCAGCTTCTCCGCCTGGACATTCACCGGCGCCAGCAGTGTTGCCTATGACGCAGGTTGGAGTGTGCTGATCATTTACATGACCAATGCGGTCGCCTATTTTGTCGGTGCCTTGTTCATCGCGCCGTGGTTCAGACAACTGCGTGCGATCACTGTCCCTGAAGTCATCGAAAAGCGTTTTGGCCATAAAACACAGCAGTTTTACGCTTGGTTTAATGTGGTGACGAATCTGGTCTATGCTGCGTTGTGGCTGTATGGCCTTGCGATTTTCTGTTCTTCCGTGCTTGGCTATGACGAATCGATCAACTGGGTGATCATTGTCGTGGGGATCGTCGTGCTGCTGTACTCAACCAGTGGTGGCAGTTGGGCGGTCATGGCTACGGACTTTCTGCAATGCCTGATTCTCGTGCCGATCACCATTCTCATGGCTTATCTGAGTCTTAAAGCGATCGGTGGGTTTGAAGGCTTTAACGCAGCGATCAAAGAGCAGGGACTCCAGACGTCGTACCAGGTCATCAACGCCGACGGCATGTTTGACGCTCATTCCTTCACATGGGTTTGGGCTGGAGCGATGCTCCTTAAGAACGTTCTGAATTACAACACGCTTAATGCGTCCTATCGCTACTTCGCAGTGAAGGACGGTTTTGAAGCACGCAAGGCCGCAGCAATGGCAGGGGTCCTCATGGCCATGGGGGCGTTTATCTGGTTGGTCCCACCGATGGTCGCGCGACTGCTTTACCATGCTGAAATTTCTGAGTTGGCAATCACCAAACCATCCGAGGCAGCGTATGCGGTGATCAGTCTCAAACTCCTGCCCACCGGACTCACGGGAATGATGGTGGTTGCGATGTTGTCTGCCACGATGAGTTCGATGGATAGTGGCCTAAACCGTAATGCTGCGGTGGTGACACAGGACATTTACCCCACGATTTGCAGGCTTTTTGGCTGGACGCCTCGAACCGGAACGTCGCTGTTATTCATGGGTAAGATGGTGAGTGTTGCCTGCGGTCTGTGTATTATCTGTCTTGCTTTGTACTTTGCCCGCGCTGGAGGCAAGGGGGTCTTTCAGTTGATGCTTGATGTCGGCACGCTCTTGGCCATGCCGTTGGGGGTTCCGTTGATCGTTGGCATTTTCATCAAGCGGGCGCCGGTGTGGTCCTGCGTTTGTTCGGTATGTTTTGCATTGTGCAGTTCCACCGTCGGATTCTTCAGCAAGCAACTTGCTGCATGGGGCTGGCTCAGTGAACCGTGGGCTTTCCAGGATAAACTTTTCTGGAATGTCGGGCTGGGGACGCTGGGCTTTTTGATCACGGTCCCGTTCTGGTTTACAGCAAGCGATGCGTACAAACAGAAAGTCGAAACCTTCTTTACCAACATGCATACGCCTATCGACTTTGAAAAGGAAGTCGGAGAAGGCAATGATCATGAACAACTCAAAATCCTCGGACTCTTTGCTGTTGTGGTGGGGGTGTTCCTTGGTTTCTTGATGTTACTGCCCAACCCGATGGAAGGCCGATTGGCAATCGGTTTTGTCGCGGTGTTTGTGGGTGGGATTGGATCGGTGTTTGTTTACCTGGGCTACCGAAAACAAAATCAATTGCACAAGCTAAAATCGGATTCCCTGTCCGCAAGTGAACCGGCTACTCAGATGAGTCGGGATACGGATTAACATTGGAAGGATACAGGATGTTTTTATCATCACGTGTTGGGTTACTCTGCGGACTTCTGCTTGCTTGCCTGGTGAACATGGCCTGCGCCAAGACCTGGCAGATTAACTCTGCTGCGCAACTCAATGAAGTCTGCAAACAGGTTCAAGCTGGTGACCAAATCGTTTGGGCAAATGGTACGTATGCGGATGAGGATATCAAGTTTGCCCCACAAAATAAGGGACAAAAGGATCAACCCATCACACTCCGCGCCCAGACACCGGGGAAGGTGGTCCTCACTGGCAACGCGCGTATTTTCATCGAAGGTTCGCATCTGGTGGTCAGTGGATTTGATTTGAATGGGGGCTCGATTAAGAGCGATTGGGTGATCCGTTTTGAGCGGGGCTCAGAACATTGTCGTCTGACGCAGACACGAATACACGACAAAAACGGGGATGGCCACAAAGCCAAATGGGTCTACATTCATGGGCGTTTTCACGAGATCGATTACTGTACATTCACCAACAAGATCGTCGAAGACAACCTGTTGACGGTCTGGCTTGATGATGCGAAGCTTGATCCGGCCAAAGGTGTCGGGCACGCGATCCATGACAACTACTTTGCCAACCGACCCAAGGGGACGGACAAGAACGGTTGGGAGATCATGCGCATCGGTGACAGCAAGACATCGATGATGGCAGCGCATGTCCGCGTCTATCGCAACCTGTTTGAAAAATGCGATGGTGAGATTGAAGTCATCTCCAACAAGAGTTGTTTTAATGTCTATGAAAACAACACATTTCTTCACTGCAAAGGTCAGATGACTTTACGTCATGGCAACAACTGCATTGTCCGCGACAACGTTTTCATCGGTGAAGGTCATGAACTTAACAGCGGGGTTCGCGTGATTGGTGAGGGACATGTTGTTCAAGGCAATTACATGGAGAACCTCAACGGTGAGCAGTTTTATGGTGCCATCGTTTTGAACAACGCTTTTGCGGAGGGACCACTGCATGGGTATTGGCCGGTGAAGGATTGTGTGATCCGGGATAACCTGCTGATCAACTGCCGCAGTCCGTTTGATATCGGCGTCAAACCGGAGACCTCCAAGGCGTTTGTGGCTCCGACGGATACGTTGCTTGAAGGGAACACTGTGATCAACCCAACGGGCTTGGCGGTGATTTCATTTCGCCAGGAAAAACAGGGACATTTAACCTGGAAGAACAACCGCATCACCGGCATGGAGATCACGCAGAAGTTAGTGGCGGGCAATCAAGAGCCATTGTCGGAGGATGCGTTTGCGTTGCTCAAGGAGAGTCCTGCCAGTGTGCGTGAGATGGCCTTGCAGCGCTTAAAACCGTTGGATCGAGAAGATGTCGGGGCGACGTGGGCGCGATGAGTTGCAAGTAAAGATAATCCGAGACTGTGGTTTGATCTTGTGGATCATACCCGTAACGAATCACCGACAGGTTTGCTTGTCGGTGATTTTTATTGGGTTGAATGGCGTGTCGTCAAGCGAGATCAGTAGCGTCATTTTCAAAGACGAAATCAATGACGACATGGAGATTATGGATTGCAGTGCTCTGATCCGTCAGATTCACATTGTTCATCTGGCGGCTTGTGTTGAGGGGGCTTGGTTGATTGGAGTGGGAGAGACTTAACCTTGCCCGAAGGATTGGAGCAGGTTGGTGATCTGCGGTTGATTGGGCGTGATCTCAAGGCTGCGACGCCAAGCGGAGAGCGCCTGTTCGCATTGCAGTTGGACGGTGCGGCCGTTGGCAATGTACTTGGTCATCATGCAGACACCAAGACCATTGAGTGATGCCGTATCGTCTGGATCGAAGAGCAGGGCAGCCCGGAACTGTTGCATGGATTCATCATACTTTCGTTGCTTGAACAAGGCGTAACCCATGCGTTCGTGTGCCACCGCCGAGGGGAAGTCAGCGATGACCTGTTTGAGTACGATCTTAGCGCGGTCAAAGTTTTCAAGTCGCATGTGTGCTTCAGCAAGTCCCAACAGGATCGGCTCGGTGGGTTCCCCCAGTTCATTGGCCTGGCGGTATGCACGAATCGCTTTCTCGTACAGACTCATCACGTTGTAGGACGAACCGAGATTCGCCCAGGCAGCTTGTGAGTTCTTGTTGAGTTTGGTGGCTTTGAGTGCATAAGGCGCGGCTTCGGCAGCGCGACCGATCTGCAGGTAACAGATCGAAAGGTTGTGGTTGGCTGCAAAGTCTTCAGGATTGATCGCCAATGCGTAGAGAAACGCCTTGATAGCCAGGGGATATTTTTTGAGTAGCTGACGCATGAGTCCCAGGTAATAGTGTGCCTGGAAACTGGTGGGGGCGATGCGGGTGGCTTCCTCGAACTTGGCTTCAGCTAAAGCGTAATCCCCTTGACCGTGATAGATCCGACCTGCCCCGATGTAGGCAGGCAGCAACTTGGGATTCTCCACGATGGCCTGCTCGAATTTGACCAATGCTGATTGGAGATCACCTTTGATGATGTAGGTGTTGGCCTGACTGAGAAGCACCTTGTCATGGGTGAGTTGAGGCTCTGCGGGATCGGTGTTTTGGGATTGCTGCGTGGTGACCTGAGCTTGTTGATTTGCGGCGGGTGCATGGTGGGCGGATGCCGATTGCACCGGTTCAATGACCGTCTCTTTGGGCGGTGGGGGCAGTTTCTTTTTGAGATTCAGGGAGATCGTGCGACAGCCGGCTGTTAAACTCAGCAGTATGAGGCCTCCGGCCAGGATCAGAATGTGCGCCTCCATGCGCTTCATATCCATTAGCGTAACCAAATGAACACATTTCAACAACCCACCTGTCATTGAAAAAACAGGTGATTATTGGACGGTGTGTGGTCTTTTGATTGGGGGCTTGCCACGAGTCCTTCAGGCGTCAGGCAGCAAACTGGATGTCGTCACCGAGACCTTGCGCATGACGCCGGCAGGTGATGACCGCGGTGGCCCCGAGCTTTGCCATGGGTGGGCAGAGTTCCAGAAGCTTGCGATCGAGTTTCTGCAGCGCAGTTCGTGTGGATTGGCTGGATGGTGGGATGAGGTGATCGAGTCGACTGAGAATGGTAAACCGCCTGATCTGCACGTCATCGAATGTGGACTCAAGTAACGCAAGGTCCGAATCGGTAAGGGCACGGGTCGCGTTGGCTGCTTTATCCAGGGGGGTGATGATCTGTTCTTTGAAGACCGCCATGCCACCGTCTTTGAGGACGCGATGCAGTTGGTTGGCAGTTTGCGTGATATCGGACGTTTTGAGTGCATCGAGGCTGACGATCAGGTCAAAGCGTTGATCGTCATAGCGGATGTCTTGATTCGACATTTGCACGAACTGGCAATGCGAGGCGACGCCATGTTGCAGGGCGGACTCTTTGGCCCAATCGATGTTGGCCGGGTCGGGGTCGCTGGCATAAACATCGTAACCGAGCATCGCCAAACGGATGGCAACGTCACCTTGACCGCAGGCAAAGACAAAAAGTTCTTGATTGGTGTCGGGTAAATAATGTTGACGGGCGATCTGGTAAATCGTCCAGTCTGGATTCCAGGGCTTGGTGGCTTTCTCGGAGATGGGTCCGAGGCTCAGCAGGTCGGTTGGACGACGTTGCGGCTCCCCCTCAAAAGCAGGTGTCAGACCTGAGATCATCTGGTTGCGTTTTTTATCAGACATTCGGTGTTTCCTGATTCTGCCAGGGCAGATCACCACGTCTCTATAACAAGTACCTCCATGACTATCGGCCAGAAGAAAGGGAAGCTAAATGACTGGCAATCACTTGCGCTATGGCAATGTTCAGGGGATTGCGTTGCATGTCTCATAAATATTTTTGTCGTTACAAACGTCACAAAATGAAAAGTTGGCTTAAGTGACCTAATCATTGCGACGATACCTGATGCTAGTCCGTTGACAGAGTTGTCAATGTCACAGATGCAAATGTGGAGTTCTACGAGTCATGAAAACCAGTCAGCCCATGAGTCTGAGCAACCGATCGCTGCAAAGCCCTGGCATGTTCTTTGAGACGTGTAAGCGTCTGATTGATATCTGCGGCTCTGCGGTTGGCATTCTTGTTCTCCTGCCTGTACTGGGGTTTTGTGCTCTGTGGATCCGCCTGGTGGATGGGGGCCCGGTGTTCTACTCGCAATGGCGTGTGGGGACCGACGGCTGGCTGTTCAAGATTTACAAGTTCCGCACGATGGGGATGAACGCTGAAAAACCCGGTAGCGCCCAATGGGCCTCCAAGCGTGACCCGCGTGTGCTCTTTGGATGCAACATCATGCGTCGTTCGCACGTCGATGAATTGCCTCAGCTCTGGAACATTCTCAAGGGTGATATGAGCCTGGTCGGACCTCGCCCCGAACGCCCTGAGATGTTTGAACAGCTGCGTAAGGATATCCCGGGCATTGAACGCCGCCTGGCAGGTCGTCCGGGCCTGACCGGTCTTGCCCAGGTCAAACATGGTTACACCAACGATCTGGCGGGTGCCCGTCGGAAAGTTGCCTTTGATTTGCGATACCTGCGTCACCGTAGTGTCCTCAGCGATCTGAAGCTGCTGCTGGCGACGTTTCCGAAAGTTTGGGATCAAGCCGCACTGTAATCGTAAAAAACAGTGTCAGGAGGAAATTAAGATGTCGAAGTTTACCGTTATCAAAAAGCGTCCGTCACTTTCAGCAGGCCCGATTCTCATCGGCATCCTGTTGGGACTCGTGGGTTGCTCGCAGCCGAACTACACAGACTACTCGGCGTTCGTCACCACACCGCGTCCGACGGTCACCAGCAAGGCCTACACCCTGGCGCCGCCTGACACGATTACGATCTACTCCAAGCGTGTGACTGAAATTTCCAATCACACCGAGCAGATCCGCCCTGATGGTCGCATTACGCTGCCCTTGCTTGGTTCACACTTCGTGGCAGGCAAGACCCCCGAGCAGGTCAGTACCGAGTTGCAACAGCTTGCCTCTCAGTACTACGAAGATGCTGATGTGAGTCTCCGCGTGGTGGGCTTTAATTCCAAACGCATCTTTGTGTTCGGTGAAGTCGCCCGTCCCGGTGCTTACTCCTACAACGGTGCCAACACCGTACTGCAAACCCTGGCAATGGCTCAGCCGTCACGCCTGGCCGACCCGACCTGCATTCATGTGCTGCGTCCGTCGGGCAAAGGTGAGATGGTCAAACGCATGACCATTGACCTGGACAAGATGGTCAAAGAAGGCGATACGACGCTCGATGCCGTGCTCAATGAAGGTGACATCCTGTATGTCCCGGCCAACGGTTTTGCAGCAGTCGGTCTGGCCTTGCAACAGTTGTTACTGCCAATCCAACCCGCAGCACAGACGGTCGCCGGCCCTGCAAGCATCGGCACCGACCTCTCGGGTTATCCGTACCGGGGTGGCCCAGAGAACGCACGTTAACTGGTCGCCTGAAGTTTATTGTTGAAGTCGAAGTGATTGACACGTACGAACGTGAACTCAAAAT
>MDTD01139670.1_pt1 | contig 10363 bp, 9 predicted proteins | sample 811221 | NCBI WGS metagenome assembly MDTD01 (sample SAMN05326646, study PRJNA326480) | marine metagenome | isolation source: seawater | place: Pacific Ocean: South West | collected 2011
ATTACCCAAAACAATACTTGCACATGGCTGGATTTTAGTCGGTGGTCAAAAGATGAGCAAGAGTAAAGGAAATAGCCAAGACCCCATGGAACTGAGTAAAAAATACGGTAATGACGCTCTACGATATACATTACTAAGAGAAATCTCATTAGGCCAAGACGGCACGTTTGACGAATCTATTCTCGTCAAACGCTATAATTCAGAACTAGCAAATGACTTAGGTAATCTGGTGCAACGTACACTAGGATTTGCATCCAAAAAAATCGAAGGACCACTCCCTGGGATTTCTGAAATTTCACAAGACGGCCGCATTTTTTTTGACAGCTTACAAAACGAATTAAACAGTTATTCTAAGCTTATGGATGAATTTAAGATATCTCAAGCCCTAGACCATCTTCACACTTATCTTCAACTATGTAATCGCTTTGTTGATACACAGAAACCATGGGAGTTAGCAAAAAAGAATCTAGAGTCTTTTGCCATGTTTAATCGCTACATGGCTCAAGCAATTAAGAGTTTTGCAATAGCAAGCAGCCCTTTCTTACCTGACTCCACTAATCGAATCCTTAAAATCCTCAACGATAAAAAAATTGATGAGCAAACAAATTGGAAAATGACACTACTTCCAAATGAGCTATCACCGCTTGAGTTAAGCGCAGTCAAGCCTCTATTTCCTAAAATTAAGATCGACGTGGAAGTTTCTGACACCCCCAAAATAAATACTCAAAAGAATAATTCCAAGAATTCTTTGATTACTATCGATGAATTCAAAAGAGTCAAGCTTGAACTAGTAACAATTCAGCAAGCAAAGCCTCATCCTGATGCTGAGAAATTGTTAATCCTTGAGCTCTCAACTTCGGCTGGTCGAAAGCAAGTCGTTTCAGGAATTGCGAATCATTATCAATGTGAAACATTAATAGGTATGCAGGTCGTTTTCGTAAAAAACCTAGAACCCGTAGAACTTCGAGGGGTACTTTCTGAGGGGATGATACTGGCTGCCGCCAACAAGAAAGAACTTAGCCTAGTAAGTGTTGAGCATTATATTCAAGAGGGTAGTAAGGTGTCTTAATGAATCTTCAGCCTTCAGATTTTCCAAAACTTTTTGATACTCACACCCATCTCACCGACGAAAAATTCGATCAGGATCGAGAGGATGTATTACAACGCTGCGATGATTGGCTGGAAGGATGGATAAACGTCGGATCCGACCTTAAATCAACTAAACTAAGTATCGCAATAGCAAGTAGGTTTCCAAAAAGCTTTGCGTCTAGCGGAATTCATCCTCATGATGCCAGTACACATAGCTACGATGAAATTGAAGAAATAATTAATTTATACAGTGATCCTAAGGTCGTCGCCGCTGGTGAAATGGGGTTAGATTTTTTTTACGACAATTCCCCTCGAGCCACTCAGATTGAAATATTCGAACGTCAATTAATTGCAGCTAAAAACAGCTCAATGCCATGCATCATTCATGTGCGCGAAGCGTTCGATGAGTTCTTTGAGGTAATCCGAAAAGTTGACTACTGCAAAGGAGTAGTCCACTGTTTCACTGGAAATGTAGAACAAGCAAAGAAAGTCGTCGACCTTGGTTTTTATACATCATTTGGCGGTATTGTAACTTTCAAAAACGCGAACGATGTTCGAGAAGCTATGCTCTCAGTCCCTCAAGATAAACTATTACTGGAGACCGACTGTCCATACCTAGCTCCAGTTCCAATGCGTGGTAAAAGAAATGAGCCTAGCTATGTTAGTTTTGTGGCAATAAAAGTCGCAGAGCTACGTAATGTGGAACTGGAGGACTTACTTCTGTCTAGCTTCAACAATGCATTAAAATGTTTTCAATTGGAGACTATCTTTGAATCCGAGTCATAATTATTGTGAGAAAAGTCTATTAAATACTGCTTTTCTGTGTTTCATTTTTTTAATGATGCACTCTGTAATCTGGAGCAATTCTCGCTCGCCTTGGCGTAATCCGAATCCAAATGCACGATTAAACCCTAAGGTGGAAGCTCACCGTGAACAAAATAGAATTAAACAATGGAATAAAATCGTTCAAAAACACATTGCGAACAAGCAACCTGAAAAAGCTTTGGAATTCTTAAAGGAAACATTACGTCTCGATTCAAAAAACCATTATTCATTGGGTATGACAGCTTATCTACTATTAACATATAGAAAAGATTTTGAAGCTGCAAAAGAAATGGCCCAGAATGGTCTTAATAGAAACCCCAGAAGTATTTATTGCCTTCACGCTCTAGCTTGGTTACATTATAAGCAAAAAGAGTATGGTCTCGCTCAGAGGGTTATCCAAGAAATACAGCAAGCTAACTATGCCTGGTTTGATCTCCAATTTCATTGGGCAATGATTAATTGGAAAGCTCATAATCGAAAAGCTGCCAAACGGCATTTCTCACTTGCCCGAAAATTGAATCCCACACATGCACCTTTGTGGATATCTATTGCTATGTTTTTGGAAGAAGAAAAGAATACTAACGCAGCAGTTAAATCCTATCAAAAAGCTTTGGATCTTATTGAGAACGAAAGCCCTGTTCGCAACTATCTCCTATCTAAGTTGGACAGTCTACTACCTTTGTATGAAGCTAGAGAAAAACTAAACGGTGAATTTGTTGCTATTAACCATAAAAATAAACTTACACCAACCCCTTTACTGCAACCAAAATCAAAAAAAGAAAATATAAGAACTGGTCATGTTCAAGCAGAACAAAAAACCATCGGTTTTTCATCGAATAAATGGGAAGCTCTTGAAAATGATCAAAACCCGTTTCTTGTACCAATCGAAGAAGATGTAACAAAGTTTCAGAAGAAAACCCAAGAACTTGAGCAATTGAGTCTCCAACAACATTATGTAATAGGGCAAGAACTTCTTAAAGCTGGGATTCGTGAGGAAGCAATCTCCCAATTCCAAACGGTTATTAACCTTTGGAGCAATAGTGAGTATACGATTTCCGCTAATACCGCACTAAGAGAAGCCAAAAATTTAGGCTATCAAACCTATGATTCGCGAATTCAAAAGCTTTTTCATTATGGTAATTCTCTTTTCGATCAGAAAAGATTTAAAGAATGTTTGCATATCCAGCGTAAAATATTGCTAATCCAACCAGAAAACGCCCGAGCGCTCAAAAATGCAGCCTTTCTATACCTCCAATTTCAAAGACCAATTACGGCTCTCAAGCTCCTAGACAAAGCCATTGAGGATGATCAAGAGTTTTTGGAAGCTAAAGTCCTTAAAGCTTTTAGCCTAGCAAGCTTAAGGAGGTTTACGAGTGCAGCTGAATTACTTTCAGAAGTGATGCAAAATTCGAATGCTGGCTTTCATAAAGATTATGCTCAAGAGCTTCAGAACTCAATTAATCAATATCAAAAACCTTTTGAAAAAAAATAAATTATGAACGCATTCGAGTTCTGTAAATTGCACCGTTTTAACACCGGAAACCAAATTTTTGAAACTGTAGTCTATCGAAAAGGTTCTGTACATTGGTTGAGTCTTCCATCAAAAGACACAAGTGGTCGACCTCTTAATGGCAATAACCGAGATGTCTATCGCAGTTTACGCAAGGTTTTTCCCAGATTAAATTTTGTAAGTGCAGAGCAAATCCACTCAAATAAAGTGACCAGCGTTAAGTCGCAGTCTGAATTCGAACAAAAAGAGAATTGCGATGGTCTGGTTACTCAAGAAACAAATACGGCGTTAATCATAAGAACAGCGGACTGCATCCCTGTCTTCATTTTCAATCAAAAAAGTATCGGACTCTTGCATGCTGGTTACAAAGGTATTCACACTAATATTCTAAAAAGTTGGAATAATGATTCATCGGATGATTTGAGCCAACTCATTGTTGGGGATCACATAAAATCTTGTTGCTTTAAGGTACGTCAAGACGTTGAAAAACTTTTTAGAGATCTCACTCAGTTCAACCAAAACAGTATCTTAAAAGTTAATCGAAAACAGTGGAGTATTTCGCTTGTCAAAATACTCAGAAATCAGTGGAATAGACTGGAACGTTCAGTAGAACACTTCTTTGACTTCTCTAACTGTACCTGCTGTAATGAGAATATCCATTCCTACAGACGCTCCGGTGCGTCTTTGATTGAACGTTCTGGCCATGTAATTTTTAAGGTTTAAGGCATAGGTATGAGATTAGGATTAAATATAGATCATATTGCAACGTTAAGAGAAGCGCGTAAAACTACCGAACCAGACTTATTAGAGGCAGCCCTACTGGCTGAGCAGTTAGGAGTTGATCAGATCACCGTCCATTTGCGCTCAGACAGACGTCACATACAGGACGCGGACCTAAAGATACTGAAATCCAAGATCAACATACCATTCAATGTGGAAATGTCTACTGCCAAAGAAATGCGAGAAATAGCAGGTCAAGTAAAACCGGATAAAGTTACCCTAGTACCAGAAAGAAACAATGAAATTACCACGGAGGGTGGTCTCAATATTGCTGTTAAAAAACGCTCCGTTAAAATATTCAAAAATTACCTAAGCCGAGTATCTCCACATACTATAGTTGCAATCTTTATTGATCCATGCGAAGAGCAAATTATAGCGTGTCATGATTTGGGCATTAAAGAGATAGAGATCAACACCGGTCAATATGCCGAAGCTGTTAACTCCACTGATATTAACCTTCAAATAAAGCGTATTTCAGATGCATCAAAATTAGCCTCCAAACTTAATATTGAAGTAGCCGCAGGTCATGGCCTGAAAGAATCAAACTTGCGCCCGATACTGAACATCAGAGAAATTAAAGAGCTAAATATAGGACATCACATAATCGCAGACTCTATATTTCTTGGACTTTCTGTAAAAATCGAACGAATCCTTGACCTTCTAAAGCATCCAAGATGACATCGGAAATAGAAATCTTAATTAAAAATTTGGAAAGCCCAGATGTCGAGATTCGCTTGCTCGCATTAGATACCTTATCTAGGTATCAATTTCAGAACGATTTTAGTTCTGAGACAATTCTTGGCATGCAAGAGATCCTCTTGGGTTATGGACAAATTAAGGATCCCGAATTTCTGCAGCTAACCAAAGCTGCAATGGCTAATCTAAAGCAACACCTTGTTAGACAAAATAACCGGTCAACTGCCTCTCAAAATCAGATAAACACCAATATCAGCCTCCCATTTAAAATTGATGAATTAGAAAATTCAGATCCCAAAGTTCGCAAAAACTGCCTAATTCAAATAATTAATCATAAGCACACTGATGCTTATCAAAATATTCTGAACATGTTAATCAACGAGAAAGACGAACAAGTTTTGGTTCTTTCAATTAAAGCATTATCGCTTATATCTAAACGAAAGATAGTAAACTTGCTTCATATCTTTATCTATCATCCTGAACCAAATGTGCGTGAAAACGCTATAACTGCGATCAGCAATCTGGGTGATTGTGAAGACATAATTAATTTATTATTGCCCGAAATTAACCTTTCTAATCCACAGGAAGTAATAAATATTAGCGAAACTCTATCAAAATTTGAGTCTAAAAAAATTCTTTCTTACATTGGAGAAAGACTACAAGATGATCATGAACATCGAAGACTATTGGCTATTAAATCCTTGAGCAAATTGTCAGGAGACGAAATCATTCAATTAATCAATATTTCTGCCAATGACAAATCATCTCAAATCCGAATTCAGGCAGCAAAGGCATTATTTGGTCGCTCCGCAGCTAAGTTGATTACTCCAATACTTAACCGTCTAGCCCAAGATCCGGATATTGAGGTATCAGAGATTGCCCTGGAATATTTACACTCGTTAGCAAACGAAATAACAATGAATCGAATAAAATTACCAGATGTGAAAAACGCATCGGTTGCTGAACACATCGACATAGATAATAAACCAAAAACAGAGATTCTTACTGAACAGAAGACGAAGGAATCTTACCTTACTGATGCCTCCAATGTCGATGAACAAATAGAGATTGAATTCCTTAATTTAGGCCAACATTTTTTTAAAAAAATAAAGTCGGGTGATGCTGACAATCCATTGTTAACTTCAAATATTCAACGTATAGAAAAAGCCCTAGCAAAAATAAAGCAATTAGAGCAAAGCAAACGTGATCAAAATTTAGTTAAATCTATTACAAAAGCTATAGGTGGCAATTTGAATGATAAATTGACGTTGCAAAATGCAAAACTTTTACTAGAAGAAGCTCATATTGATATGGGAGAAGTCATATATGGTCTGATATGCTCAGATGAAATGTCGACTCAAGGAGTTGAATCATCTGTTAACCGCCTGCATAAACTATTTAAAATTCGTAAAGAACTTTCGCAGGTAAGCAACTAAATTACCAAGTAACTTAAGTTTGAAAATATTTTTTAGGAAAAATATATGGGTTTATTCTTCTCAGAAATAGCTTTAGAACTACAGTCTGATGATAAAGAGTTGGTTCATTTAACTTTAATAAAACTTAGTAGAATTTCTCCTTCGATAATTGAAGATGCGCAGTCTTTCTATCTTATAAACCGTATTTTGCGCCAAATGAGTTTATCTAAAAATCAACATCTTGCTGACTTAGCAATTCTTTCAAGAGACAGACTTGATCAACACTTTTCGTTTCGGTCTTCTTTGAAGCATGAAAAATATATTGAATGCATTGAGGTATTACAATCCGGACTTAACACTCCATTTCAGACATACCAAGCGATTATTAATTCATCGGAATATGAAGAAATAGAAGACTTAAATCTCTATGTTAATTTTTTGAAACACGATGACCCATTAATTCGTTGCGCAGCTTTAGAGGTTTACCGCTATCACGCCCAGTTAGAAGATCTTAAGGATGTTATAAATCTGATAAATGATACAAACTCTAGAGTTAGAAAATTCGCTATTCGCATACTTAATCGATTTGGTGAACGGAAGGTTATCAATTGTTTGCAAAAAATGATTAGCTCTAATGATGAAGAATCAACAATCTCAGCAATTCATTGTTTAGCTAATCTAAAAACGACTTCTGAAATCGTCAGCATCTTAACAAACTGTAGCTTGCCCGGTTCTGAAAGAGTTCGTTCAGAAGCTATAATGGCATTAGGTAAGCATTATTGCTCGGAAACTATCGCACAGCTCAAATATCTTCAAAAAGATTTGAGTATCCAAATTTGTGAAATTGCGAGGTCCACATTGAATAATTTGGAACCTTCCTCGAATAATGGTATTCAAATAAGGAACTAGGCACTAGGAGTTCCAAATATAGAATCCATTGTTTAAAGAGTTTAAGAATGTCTAATAATAAAATAAATAAAATAGTTAAAGACCTTCAAAGCAATAACGAAAAAACCATTATTTTAGCCTTAATGTACATTACTAGACTACAAATCGATGAATACTATGAAGAAGAAAACTTCAACAAATTGAAAACTCTTATTAATCAATTTCACACATCCACTAATCCAGACATCTCTTACCTTTCTGGAAAAGCTAAAAATTTTCTCGCTAACTACATAGTTTCACGTGACAAAACAAATAGTTCAACAGTCAGAGATATTTCCTCTAAAAATTTGAAAAAGAGCGCAAAATTAAAAGTAGATCACACCAATTCTTCACATATTGCTAATTCTATAAAACCTGATCCGGCATTAGTCACTCTACAAAATTACTCCAGCTACCTAAATCATACAGACGATAGATGCAGAGCTAAGGCTGTGGAAATCTGCGCCAAGTCTTTTCCCCAAGACCAGCTTGATAAAATCCTAACTCCAATGCTTGGTGATCAGAACAATCGAGTCCGCGCAAACGTAATCGTAGCTCTTAAGGAAACTAACCCGATTATACTTAACCAGTCCTTACAAGAAATGCTCTCCAGCCCACGAATAAGTATGCGAGAATCTGCCATTTGGGCAATCTCAAAATTATACTCTAATGAACTTTATCGTAGCCTTCTAATGAAAGCTTTACATGACCCTTATCGAGATATCCGTTTACGAGCTATTCAAGCCTTAAGGGCTTATCATTGCAATGATGTAATTGTACAAATGAAACGGCTATCCACAGACTCCGATTCCTCTGTAAGTGAGAAAGCGATGGAAACTCTACAGTATTTTAAAAAATACAAGGCGACAATGCTTGATACAAGTACCTCAGTCAGAGGTCAATTTATTAATCCGAAGAATAGCGAGAGTTTTATCACACTTAATGATGATACTAAGGACTCCATAATCATTAAAGACAGGTTTTTAGATTTACCTGAATCTTCTAAAACATTTAAAGTTTCAAAACCACCATCAAAGCACCTTAATGTTAATGACCCATGCACTGATTCAGTAGGCACTAAAGAAATTGCAAAAAAAATAGATTTACATCAGAAACTACAATCATTAAATGTTGAAGAATTTTTTAATGCTATTAAACTCACTGATCACAATCAAAGTGAAATAGATTGGAAAGAGTTATCATCGCCCACATCAGATGTCATATCTTGGATCCCCGAAGAGTATCAACCCGATAAATATAAACTTAATGTTTCAAGTGAAAAACAAGTCCAAGTCAGCCTAGCTCGTAAAGCTCGAAACATACGAAATAAAATTAGTGAACTACTTATGGAAGTAGGTTATTTGCAACTTAACCAACAAAATAAGTCAAATACGCGATGTGAACATCTTAATTCCATTCGAGGAAAAATCGTAAACATATCGCAAAAAATACGGAAGGTTAAAAACGATAAAAACTTAAAAAGTCATCAGAAAAAAAACCTGATCCAGCAACTACAGCAAAACTCAAAAGAGGCTCTAATTCAACTGGGCCGAGCTAGTATAAAAGAACACCATCGCAACGAATATAAATGCAGTGATTTAGACCGATACCAAAGAAAACTCAAACAATTAATAAATCATCTAACAAAAATTAATCACCGATGATTAACCTTCTAAAACGTCTGACCAAATCTCAATTTTAGGCGAGCTCGAGGCTCCCGTAACTGTAGCGATATCCAGACTATAATCTACTCCCGTTCTATAATACTTATGATGATAGGCTTGGCATGCTCTGCGTAAGTTCAGTAGCTTTTTGTGACTTATTGATTCTATCGGATGCATGAAACTTGTTACCCTTAAATAACGAACTTCTACAAATGTTAGATGCTCATCACATCGGAAAACCAGATCCAACTCCCCCCCACCACAGCGAATATTCCTACCTATGAAAAGAAATCCCTTCCTGAGGTATTCTTCAAGAATAAGATTTTCAGCCCAGGCACCTTTTACTTGAGTTAATGACAATTTACAACCATTTGTATTATTTGATTGGCTTCTGTAATCGGAGAATCTCGGTCTTACCTAATCTCTTGTATTCGCCATTTTTCAAACTGAGCAAAAAAGCTCCAATTCTTACTCGTTTTAGTTTCTGTACATCATGACCGAGTAACTCAACCATGCGACGAATTTGTCTATTTCTACCTTCTGTAAGAGTTACCTTAAACTTGTTTTTAGATAGGCGATCGGTAGAGGTCACGTTAGCCAGCTTCCCATCTAGTACTACTCCCTCTAAAAGATTATTAAGAAATTGATCGTCAAAATCTGAATGTAACCAAACCAAATATTCCTTTTCATGCTCAAAACTAGGATGAGTCAATTTATTAGCTAATTCGCCATCACTAGTTACTATTAATAAACCTTCACTTTCCTTATCTAGTCTACCCACAGGAAAGAAATGCCCCTCCATCGGAAGACAATCTTTTAAGTTAGGTCGCTCTTTAGGAGATAGCGTACAGATGACACCTCTAGGTTTATAGAAGGCATAAGTTTCGTAATTTTGTGAGCCTTTTAATATTACGCTTCTTCCATCTACTTTAACTTGGTCTTCGAGACCTACAGCCGTGGTAATTTGAGCCCGTTTTCCGTTCACCGTTACGCGACCCTCATTAATTAAATGCTCAGCTTTACGTCGAGAGCAAACTCCTGCCTTCGTTAAAAATTTATTGAGTCGCATTTTGTATAGAACCTGGCTCTAGAGGAATTAAACGATCAGGATTTCCCCAAGTAAACTTTTCAACGGCAGATACAAGTTGACCTTGAACCCAGTTCTTACCTTCTTTAACGGCTTTAGAAAACACTATATTCCATCCTCTTAAATCGGGAGGAATATTTTCTATTGTAACTACGAGAATATCGCCTCTTTCGATAACAGATACGTTTAGCTTCCAATCTGAATCATTTTGTAAAAAATCAATTGCCCACGGTTCTTTATGCAAACCAATACCAAACTGATGAGAAATTTTTCCATATCCAGCTCTCGGCTTAATACTGGTTCGATCAAACCATAACTCTAGATGATCTTGAGATAGGTATGTACCATCAGTGTTTTCAATTAAATTAGC
>MDTD01032637.1_pt1 | contig 10362 bp, 6 predicted proteins | sample 811221 | NCBI WGS metagenome assembly MDTD01 (sample SAMN05326646, study PRJNA326480) | marine metagenome | isolation source: seawater | place: Pacific Ocean: South West | collected 2011
GGCATAGATGGTGTCCAGTAAATGACTGAGATCAAACTGATCACCCCAGAGCGTGACACCTGAACCATATTGTGTAGCTTCTATCTGAATCATGGTAGATGTTCTTTATTCTACCAGAATGATAAAAGTGGGTAAACGACCACTTACCCCAGATATCATTTCTTCTCTGATGCCTCCACGATATCCCGTGAAATGAATCGCGTCCGTTGGGTATGTTCTTCAACATCCATGGTCTTCCGATTCACACTAACCTTGTATCCTCGGGTCGTCTTTTCCCGGCTCGATATCCTGGCATCCACGTCATAGAGGAAATTCGCAATATCATCACGCATAAGAAATTTCACCTGCTCTGGATCAAGAGTACCGATCTCTTCCATGGCTTTGTTTCGCAGAGCCTTGAGTTTCTTTCCGTCCGTGGATGTCATGACGATATGAGTGAAGCCTGCGTCCAGGCATTTTCTCAGATTCTGAATCTCATGGTCAATCTTCGTGGTAATCGAAATTTCACAGGCAATGGCTACCTCTTCCTTTTCCAGGACCACATCCACCATCCCACCGTCATCAAGTGGCTTTTCAATAGTACAGCGAAATCCCCAGCTCTCTCCGCATTGCTTCACATACCGCTGAATGGTGGTATGCAGGGGGCCGCCTTTGCCGGTTGTTTTAGGCTTGGTTGCCTTGGATGGCTTGGGAGTATCTGCCGGAATATCATCATCGATAACCTGCTGGATATCACCAAGATCCGATTCCGGTGGCGGGACTTTTTCCAAAGTTTTTGATGGTTGTTCCTGGTCACCTTCATCAAAATCAACTTCGGAAGGCGGAGTTTCGGCTACAAGCTCAGAGATATGAGTCGCATACTTTTCCCGCGACAAAGCCTGGATGGCGGCCTTACGTTCTTTCGTTACCTCATCTTCAACTTCTTCTGGCAGATCCGTCTTCAGATTGAAGTCATAGCTGGCCCGTTCAACGCGGCAAATGGCTTCACCAGTTCCAAGATTCTGTAAGTCATGTTCATCAAAGTATGAAAAGCCTTTGGCTAACTGTCTTGCATCAGAGCCGCCCACTCGGAAGCATATTTGGGCATAGGCATGTGATACTGCTTCATTCAGGTCAGCATTGCGTTCTTTGAGCTGGCCTAAGTACTGATGCGCCAGTACCAATCCCAGGTGGTACTTGCGTGCGCCCGTGAGAATAGACGACATACTTGGCGTAATGAAATGGTGGAATTCATCCAGGTAGAGATAGAAGTTTCTGCGGTCCTTCGACTCCATGGCTTGTCTGCCCAGCACAAGCTGATGGAATTTCGTAACCAGAAGCGTGCCTAAGAGATAGCTGTTTTCTTCTCCAATGTGACCTTGTGAGAGCTTGGCAAGGAAGATCTTGCCTGAATCCATGATATGGGCAAAGTCCAAACGATCATCCTTTTGCGCAATCATATTGCGGATCATCTTCGGTCGCAGGAAACCATTGAGTCTGGTCAGAATGGAAACCTGCGGTTTACCGGATAGGTGTGGGAATTCCTTTTCCCAGTAATAGATGATTTCAGGATCATCCACGGTCTTCAGAAACTCGTTGCGAAACGACTTCTCGGTCAAAAAACGCCTGAGATCCAGAAGCGTACCACCACGACTACTCTCCAGAAAAGCCAGGACGCTATTACCGAGTACGGTGGTCATCTGGTCGCCCCAGGAGGTAGCAAGGCGCTGGAAGACCGCCGGTAAGTCTGAAGCCAGGATATTCTTCTCAATCTCCGAGTGGGCAGAGAGAATGTTAAAGCCAATGGGATAGTCAGCGTCGGCAGGATCAAAGAGAATGACATCACCATGACGTTCTTCGGGGATGCGGGCGATAATGGCATCAATGAGATCACCATGCGGGTCAAGCACCGCCACCCCTGCCTCGTTACTGCAAATATCCTGCACAATCATATTGAGAAGTAAGGTGGACTTGCCAGTTCCTGAAGCGCCGATGATATGCGTGTGCTTGATACGCTGATCTGGGGAAAGTGACACGCGCACATGGCGTTCAGAATTGATATTAATGCCAAGTGACGGATACAGCCCTCGTGCCATTTCTGGTGCCATTTTAGTCTTTGTTACCTGACGACAAAGCTTCTCGCTTTGTATGCTACTTCCCGGTAAATGAACAAGGCTACAAAGTTCATCCAAGTTCAAGATCATACTTGAGCGATGATTCTTTCGCTCCATCATTTCATGAAAACGCTCAGGCTCAATGCATTCCTTCTCTTCCATTGCAATCAGTCCATTGGCCGAAGGCTGATCATATACCGAAAGAGCTCCATCCAAACTGTTCATTGAAGCTACTATGCGATCTGTATCACTCCCCATACACCCTGCACGCACTGCTACGCAATAGAGTGGACTTGATGTCTTTTGTCTTGCGCCGCTTAGAAGCTCTGGAAAGTCATCAAAGACGCAACTACCATTGGTAAACGATACAGCACGATGAATAGCTGAAGCCCATGGCTTTTTGACGGGCTCAAACATGACCTGGAAGTAGATACACTCATCGCTTCGCAAATACTCCATACTCCCTATGACACCAGTCAAGGGATCTGTGGGTGATCGATCAAAAGTCCTGAGTGGAAGCATGAACTCATGGTTCAGCCTGAAGTCGACAGTCAAGGTATAGTCAGGTCGCTCCGGTATATGCTGGCTCAACTCAACCACCTTCATGGACACCGTTGGAAAGTAGGTCCGCATGGCTTGCATGAGATATATCTCGTCATCTTTGGAGACGGCCAGAGCAATCAAGATTTGCGAATGGGTTCCGATGATTTCAAATGCGATCGCATTACGGCATGATGATAGGGTCATGAAGAACTGGCGTAGTGTATCTGCACTACAATTGAACACATCAGGCACGACAACCATGTATTCTACCCATTCAAACTCTTCTTCCATGTAGAGCGGGCAAGGACCTTCATCCAGAGGTTCATCACTGACTTTGTTTTTCTTCCCTTCAAGCCATGAAGAAATACGCTCAAAGAGAAAGGTCAGTGCTGAATGCGACTGACCATCGTCAAGTGTAGTACCTGTCCTTGCAGGTTCCATGCGCATCCAAGGAAACTCGAAGGCAGGTTCGAGTGTAACCGGCTCTTCATATTGCCGATATCCTCTCCCATTCACTTCCCAGGCATAGAAAGCACGGGTTAACGCTTCACTTGGGCTTTCCTGGCGCACTCCCATCTATTATCCCCATTTCCACCGCTTCTTCTTTTGTCCAAAGAGATTATCCAACTGTGGCTTGAGCTCTTCGTCGGTCAGTCCGCGATGTCCTTTGGCTTCCGTCATCGTATTGACAGCTTCCGTGACAGCTCCTTGAACCGCTGATTTGAACATGAGTGTAGAATCCATGCGGAAATATGTATTGGGTCGAAAGAGCAGCTGATAGATTTCACCAAGAACCTTCCCCTTTACCAGCCAGGCATCAATCTTTGGTGATGAATGAGCAACGGCCAGGAGGATAATGATGCCAAGAAGGACAACAGTACAAACACCAATACCTACCTGATATGATGTCGAAGTGACGTTGCCTTGAACAATACTGGTGATGATAGCACCACACATATAGCTCAGCATCGCTACCGCTGGGAAGTATAGGATATGCAGCGGGTTTATGGAAAGCGGATTAGCGCCCAGGCGATATGAGACAAAAAAGCCTGTTCCAAAGGGCGCGGCACACACATCATATACCAGTCCCTCTCTGGTTATGCGATAGTATTGCCGCTTGATGGATAGCGGACCGGACTCTGCAAAATCAATAGTTTCGCATTCAATGCCGGGGATTTGCCGCTTGTCGAGCTCTTCCTTGAGATGCTCATAGAAGGTGGTTGGTGAATAATCAAAATTCTCGATCAGATTTGCCCAATGTGTGAGCTGTAGCTCTGGATACTTCTTCTTTTTCACAGTTTACAGTGGTTACCTCCATGTGACCGCCTTTAAATTGTATGCTACACTTGTACTGCCATTTACATGTATGACAAGTATTTATTCAGAGAATAGCTTCTTGCGTGGCATGCATGACTTCCGATTACTGAGACGATTTCTACTGAGACTCGGACTATCCACCCCACACTTAAACCCAAAGATGACCTTAAATGAGAGACTTGCGTATATTCAGCGATGCCTTGAAAAATGCCATCCAAGAAAACAAAAAGAGATTCGGCTCATCTTCCGCGATGTGGCCAGTTTAGCGACAGAAAAAGGAATACAGAACCTCATTGCCGAGGCCCATGACCAAGGCGGCGATATTCCGCTTCGGCTTTTGATGAATCTTGGGTCGAACCATGATCGCGCCATCTGGTTCTATCTTGAATGCCCAGACATTTATGATGCGGCGCTACTCACCCACCGCTTCGATGATCTTTCTGGCTGGAAGCGTCAACAGGTTCCAAAGGTTCCCATTGAAAACGTCATCAGTCGCAAAGCACATTTAGTGAAGGCCGTGAGAGATCTCTATAACACTGAAGCGAGGGGACGCAATTGTTTTGCCGAAACCTATGCAGATAAACGATCTGTCTATGTGGTCGTATCCATACAGGATTACAGCGTCAGTGACGTGGTAGTTCCCAGGCAGAAGCCTGAGAATCTGAAGAAGAAACGTCGATCCAGCTTCTTTGAGATCTATTTCCATTACTCACATCGCGGTTCGCTTGAAGTCAAAGCCAAAGGAGGCTGTCAGAAGCAGATTGACCTCCTGAAGGCCTTTGCATCATCAGTTCTCCAGATAGATCCCATAGAGAGAAAGCCATCGTTTAATCTGGAAGTCTTTCGCAAGCGATATTTTGAGCTTGATATACGGCCAGAGGATGGCGTAGAAACCTGGAGACTCCAATCCGTCTCCCTACTTACGCCCTCAGGCACGGACTATATCACCTTACTACCGGGGAGTTGTAAGCTGATGGGGATGGAAGCTCTGTGGGATCTACTCAAACGCTTGGGGTTGATCAGCCAATTCATGCATTATTTCGTGATTGATCGGGTGGAGCTATTGATTCGATTCAAGCAAATACCGGGCAAGGCAAGGAATAGGACCATTGCTCTGGCTCTATGTCCCTATTCTTGCTCACTGGACCACACTGATGAGCTTCACAAGACTGCCAGGAGAATTATTAGACGTAGCGGTATCGACGACCATGGATCTGCTTAGAATTTTGCTCCACAGGCTGGAACATGAGTACCCGTGCTATGTTACGGACGAGGAAACGAAGCGATATGCGAAGGATTTCAAGGTTCTGAAGAAGCTTGGGTTGCTGACGTCAATTGACTCGCCTACCGCAATACTGTGTCCATCATGCAAATCAGAATTTGTGACTATCAAGAATAAGAAGAATGGCGAACAATTCACAGACTGCACACAATGCTGTACGGCAGGGCGACAGGTATGCAGATTCCACAACAGGACGTCCTATGAGGTGGATATGGATACTCTTCTTCGTGAAATCTCCCATGCTATTGATTCAGAGGCGGCAGCCTTCGAGCTTAAGCCAGGTGAGGCTTGGCAGTTTACCTCACCTTCATATTCCAAGACGAAGGTAGTTTTCTGCCGAAATTTAGAACAGGCGAGGCATTTCCGGTCGAAGACCATCAAGGCAATCACTCCATCAGGACAGAGTCATCCAGCTCTGAGTGATGTTGACACGATCTCTATTTCTGACTGCATAGAGTGTATTTCTGAAAGCGGCATCGAATTCCATACCTCTTGGATTTGTGAACTGTGCAAAACAACAGAAGAGTGTTGGCAAGAAACCACCCCAAGCATACACTCTCACCTGGCACCATTCTCAAGGCGGATTGTTCGCTATCTCTTCGACATTCGCGACAACAGGATCAACTCCAAGACAGTCCAGGAGTTGGCAAATGCAATGAGCAAGACCTCAAACCCGAGGTCAGTTTCTAACGCTTTGAGGGCAATTCAGACCCACTGCTCGAAGCATCGATTACCGCCTCTGATTCGTCAATGCAAGAACAGATCTTGGCGGTTTGCTGAAAATGCCAAGTCCAACCACTGCCCTTGGTTCATGCTATGAAGCCAAAGATTACTTCACTTGACCCGTAAGCCATTTTTTTAATGCTCTTGCTTTTGCATAATCAAGACTCCTGCCAGCTACGCATGGCGCTTGTCGATCAGTGGTGACGGTCGGTAACGATCAACTGAAGCGCTCTGATTTTTTTATTTTCGGACTGTTGGCACTCTTCATGTCCCTTCCCAAATGCATCTGGAAGATGTGCCAACCCTTCTTTCTTCCATTGTACAGTTTGCGTTGGATGCATTTTGAAACAGCCTGCGATCATCTACAGTGTTATCCTCTCGAATCACTGCAAAAGCAGCCCTCTTCGCCCTCTTGGAACTTTTGCAAAAAAATACAGTACGTCTGCCCAATTGCCACCATGACTTAAACTTTACTTGACAAGTGCAGACTTTTAATCAATTATTCTCCATAGCGAAATGCTTTAGCCAACGGCTATATGCGATCCAACCCTTAACCTGGTAGCAAGAATAATGAAGTGGTTAGCTGTATTACTTGGTGCACTGATAGGAAGCATTGCTCGCACGATCCAAGCAAAGGACGCTACAGGCAAGGTTTTCTTGCTTAACTTTATACTTGCCGTAACTGCCAGCGCCATAATGCTTCCCATTGTCGATACAATGATCCCAAGTTTATCTGAGGACACAGCCATCTTTAAGCTCTTTGGGATAACAGTTATCATATCCCTATATGCCAATGTATTTATAAGAAAACAAATGGATTTTCTTATGTCACTAATAGGGGGTAAAGGTGAAAAACAATCAAAAAACAAAGATTCTCCTCCTGAAGAAGGAGATGAGAAACTTGAGGCTTCACACGCATCTCCTCCACGCCGTTCTTCTACAGAAGCATCGCCATCAGTAAATAAAAAGGGTAATAATGATTATGAGACCCTTGTTTCTTTTGTTGAAAGTGGGCATGGAGAAAAGATCTTCTGTATGTTAGGTAAATCAGGGCTAAAAGCATTAAGGATTTGTATTGAGGGAGAAGAAACAAAACCTGGGCATTCCATAGACAATTATAATTCATCAGCATTTAGGTATATAAAGTACTTAGGGTTGATTGAGTCGGTAAAACTTGAAAACGGAAGTATCTGCCACAGGGCCACATTGTTAGGGCATCGTACTTATAATCTGATTAAGAAGTTTGGGACAAAAAACAAGGACAGAACCCTATGAATAGTCTATCAATCGAGCAAATTATTGGCAGTGTAGAAACGACGTTCTACGAAAAATCTTCACTAAGAGACTGCTGGCCCGCAGAAGAGTCATTTATTCGTGATTCCATTCAAGAAATTTCACGAGAAATTGAACGTAAATACTCTTTGGGAGAATGCATAGGGGTTGGGGGCAGTGGAATAATTTTGCAGGTCACGGATAATGAACTTGGAGAGGACCGTGCTCTTAAGCTTAGTCGTCCAGGGCCAGAATACGGTTTCAGGACGGCGGATCAACTTGAAGCAGAAGCCAAGCTAATGACTTCACTTCTTCATCCTAATATTGTACGAATTTTCACCAAGGGAACCGTCACGGCAAGCGGAGGAAAGCCATGTCCATATTTTGTAATGGATCTTGTAAACGAAGCAAAAGACCTACGTCAGTTCATACGACTTGGTGAAATTGGAATTGATAAAGTATTTGATTTACTAAAACAATTATGTATGGCTTTGTCATATTTACATGGAAGAAAGTTGGCTCACCTTGACTTGAAGCCAAGCAATATCCTCATAGATGACTGTGAAAGGCTGCAGCTTTCAGATTTGGGCTTAGCAAAAGACTTGCATGCACTTCATGAAGAAACCGGAGCAGATGCTTTTACATACATATCTGGAACGGAAGGATTTATGCATCCTGATGCAAAGCGTTCTCTGTGTGACTCCGGCAATGATTTGGCTTTTGCTGGTATGATAAGAGGTACTTGCATTAGTTTACAGTGGGACATTTATTCACTTGGTAGAACAATATTGTCCATACTAAACGAATTAGATAGCAAAGAAGAGGATAAATACACGTACGGGAAACGATATCTTCGCTTAATAGCATACAGGTGCTTGGATAGTCATAATCAGCACAGTGACACATTTATGGGGATAAATATTTCCACATACAAGGAGATCAAGTACAGAAATATTGAGGAAATACTACTTGACGTGCGGAAGTATCTACTTGAGTACTCAATAGAATCGAGCATTCCAGAGCTATCTGTAAGTTCTGAAAGCTTGATTCAATCAAGGTCTCCGTTTCCCACTGTAATAACAGACAGAATTCGATGTGTTCTGCGTGATAAGAGCGTCATAAAGCTATCTAAGTACCCTCAGTTGGGATTGCTCAACTTAGTCTACCCCACTGCAACACACTCGCGATTGGAGCACGCAATTGGCACTTATTCTGTTGCATGTCAGTATATTCGTTCGTTGTATAATGATGCCTCAAACCCTTTGTTTAAGCAGATAATGAACGAGGAAGATATTAAATCGGCGATACTGGCAACCTTGCTGCATGATATTGGCCAATACCCACTGGCGCACGATTTAGAAGAGTCAGATTCAAGCCTTAGACATGAAATGGACGGTCATGAAATACTCTCTCATCATGCTGATTCGCTTAAACTGCTTTGCTTGGATAGATGGGGGGTTGAGTTGGAACGGGTATGCGCCATTCTCTTTTCAAAAAATAAGCTGAATCTGAAAGACATGATCATTAGGTCGATTATCAACGGTCCTATTGATGCGGATAAGATTGACTATTTAATCAGAGATAGCGAAAACTTAGGTCTTGCTTATGCGTCTGCCATTGATACGAAACGTTTGGTTCGTTGCCTAACTGTTTCAATTGTCTCTGGCCAGGGGATCACAGAGGGCTATGTAGGAATACATGAAAAGGGGAAGATTGCGGCCGAGGGGGTTCTATTTGCTCGTTATGCAATGTATGCTCAGGTTTATTGGCATCATACTTTTCGAGCGATTAAGGCTATGATTCATAGACTGTGGTGGAATGCACTGAGTGTGGCCGGTAGTAAGAATGAGAAAGTTCTAAGACGCGAATTCAGAGACTTTGTTCGGCCATTGCTTAGTAATCAGCCAGAGCTTCCCAAGGTGTACGAGGAAGATCGTATTGAGCGTCTTAGTTCTCAGATCCAGGGTGAAGATTATTCTGTCCTTGAATGGATTGCTAAGAAAGGCAATAATGACAGCGCGATGTTGTTTGAATTATTGAAGAAACGAAGAATTTATAAGCGAGTGATGGTGTTGAGCAAGGGTAGAGGCTCAAAGAGTTGGGAAAGTGTAAGTGCATTCTTCGCCAATTACAGATCAAAGTGGGAGGATCGATTGAATTTATCACTGGCGTTTCAATCCTATGTTGCAGAGCTCATAAAAATAGATGAAACCGTGAGTGGTAAGATGCCTAACGATCACCGAAATCGCTTTGTAAGTTTAATACAGAGTGAGGCACCAATTTTCCTGGTTGATTGTCCTGTCTCTAAGATTGGGTCGAAAAAGGACTTGTTTATACTTCTTGAGGACGACCAGAAGCTACCACAAGTAGATCTTTTGTCTCAAGAAGCTGCGAAGGTTGACAACGTATGGTCGGCTTTAAGAAAAAGCTATGACGGATCTATCTCAAAAGTAAGGGTGTTTTGCCATCCAGACTGGCACACATTTGTGGAAAGGCACTTTAAGAGAGAAGAATTAGATTTGGCTTTATCAAAAGCTGTTGAATCGATTTCGTGAATTCATAGCAACCGTGACCTGTACTGCGAGACATTATTATCATTAAACACCGACCCAGCATTGCCATTGGCAAGAACTGAATCGGTGTTGTTTTATATATGAAGCCAGTCACACATCAAAAATTATATGACAGGTACACATATTTAGTGAACTCTCCTTGCTATATTATGGCAAGAAAGCAGTCGGAATACCAAACGCACTTCCTGCATAACCTTGTGGGCACTTCCCAAGCTTGAATTGATCATACTCATATCCAATAGATATGCAATCTGAGTCGATATCGAGATCACCCGCAATAGTAATCCAGAGATCATTGTAGTCTGATAGACGTTCTGGGTGTAGTAGGAGCATTATAGCAACTTCAAAGGTGTTTAGTTCAAACTCATTGTCCAATAGGATCTCTTGAAGTCGATTCTTGGATCGGCCTCTATGCAAGAGTCCGAACTGCGCAGCTATTATATACAGGTTGTCACTCAGCGGTGTCCGAGTTTGGGGATCAGCGGTAGGCGTGGTATGTCTTTGAGAAGCGAGGGATGAGCTTCTGGAGGGAGATGTTTCGGCAGATGAAGTTTCGAAC
>MDTD01092429.1_pt1 | contig 10362 bp, 7 predicted proteins | sample 811221 | NCBI WGS metagenome assembly MDTD01 (sample SAMN05326646, study PRJNA326480) | marine metagenome | isolation source: seawater | place: Pacific Ocean: South West | collected 2011
AATAAAGAAATAAAAAAGCCCCGCATTGCTGCGGGGCTTCCTGTCAGGTATGCTACCTGTATTAGCCGTTGGCTCGGTGGCTCTTTTCTCTGTAGAAGAACAGCGCCGCAAGGCCTGCAATTCCAAGAGCCAGGAGGGTCCAGAGAATGGAACCGTTCTGGAAGCCTGCACGGATATAAGCAGCCAGAGCTCCTTCCGTTACATAAGGGAAGGTATGAGCATCATTGGCTCGCTTGTACCAATCAGTCTTTTCCTGTCCCATCGATAGATACCAGGTATCGAAGTCAGGATATGCTTCGGAGATGCTGGATCTTTCGTATGGCCAGTTCCATTGCTTGGGAATGGATAGTGCCCATGGGAATCCGTTGGAATCCAGGTACCGGTCAGATCCGTCATTCTCGAAGTATTTTCCCGCGAAGTGTACTTCATGCCCTGTGTTGATCACTTTGATGAACAGATCAAAAGGAGCTCGCCCCAGTGCGCTTCGCGTCATTGGTTCACTGAAGGTGATTTCCAGCTCGGAGTACTTTCCTTCTTTGTAAGACTGGCCCGTGGCAGTGTTTTTATGACCCAGAGTCTTGTTACTCTCAGGCATTACTTCAATGTCCTGAAGACTGGCGCGATATTCGTCTACTTCGTCTTCCACTCGGCCCTGATAATCATAAAGCTTGTGGCTCACATTACCGCTGCCAGGCAGATTCAGATGCAGAGTATGCTTGTATCCAGCGCCCCTTGCCAGGTGCTGATAAACACCGCGCAGTCGCACAACCTTTCCGGAAGCGTTTAGATCGATTTCATGGTATACTTTAACTACGTAGTCGTTAAAGTCAGCATCGCCCGGACTCGGATAGAGGTCCTCATAGGCAACCACCAGTCCGTCTGCCGAAGGTAGCTTAACGATGGTTGCTCGATCCGGATCGTTCGGATAAGCATCGTCTTCGTCGGAAATACCGTCGCCATCAGCGTCGGCAACTCCAGTATCTGTGTCCGCAGAACCGTCGATGGCAACTTCCCGATTAATCTCTTGCACGTTTTCTGTGTCGATGGTGTCTTCGATTACTTCATCGCCTACAACGATAACAAGGTTTAGAGTTTCATTGTCCGGAGTAACTTCGATTGTGCCGCTGGCAACACCGTCTTCGCCGGTTACGCCCTGATAAAGCACCTCGCCAGTGTCTCCATCTTTGATAGTTACTATTGCTCCATCTACTTCGCCATCATCATCCACTACTGTGATGTTAACATCGATGATTTCAGAGTTCTGAAATTCAAACTCTTCTTCGCCGGTGACATCGCCGTTAGTAGTTGTGACTGTGGTTCCGGAAGAAGTTTCTCCGGTAGTAGTCGTTCCTGGAGTGGATTGTGAATCAGCCCCAAGTAAGAAGAAAGGAATCGCATCCTTGTCTTTCTTGCAATCCGTGAGTATAAAAGAACCGGCAGCCAGAAAGGCCAGTGCCAGCACTTGACTGTTTATTCTCATTTGAGATCCTCCCGCTCGGCTTGCTCTATTTTTGATCGGCCTTTGCAGAAACCGACACCGAGCTCTCTATTAATGAAGAGACGGCGGAAAAATGGGAAATCTGTAAGGAAAACGCCCAATAATTGCACAATCGGACTCCTTTCTACCGTGGTACAGCTGACAAAAGTTACAGGAGAATTGCCTAATTATGTCGCATTCGATGCACTATGCGGAAGGGCTTCATGGCCCGGAATGCAAGTTCATGAAAAGTCCCTGTTGATTACGGTGGGCCGAGTTCGAAAAAAGAAGCCCGCAAATGCGCTCACCATCAGGAGTACAGCCAGGCCCCAATGCAGGGAAGGGCTGCTTCGAATGACAGTAAGATAACTATTCAGAGTCAAAGGCTGCATCGTAAGCCCGGTCCCCGGGGTCTGACCCGGTTCGGTCTCTCCCGCTTGAATTGACTCTTGCTCTGGCTCAGAGTCGGAGAATCGAGAAGATAGAACTCCCTGGTCACTCTGGATTGAATAATCTCTGGATCCGCTGACCAGAACTATATGCTCCCGGGAAGAGTTCAGACCAGATTTGAATACTGCCGGTGCCATCTTGGGAGAAGCCTGCTCTGCAGATTCTTGCCTGGGATGCGTTGGAGGTTCAGGCATAGTCTCCGAGCTCAGCGATGGGACCGCAATGAGCAAAAGCAAAATCACCGGAACAATGATTCGCATTAATGAAACAGCCGGGGCCTGCATAGAGTTCTTCCGGTACCGAGGAATTGCGCGCTTCCTCAGTACTATATGCAGGGGACGAAAGAAAAGTCCTTCTCTATAGAAAAAACGGCAGCTATCGACGCCCCAGGGTTACCGTCAGTGTCATCGTTTTGAAATCTCGAATGATTTCTACTTCCACCTTATCACCCGGTTTTCTTCGGGAAATCAGACCAACCAGTTCGCCCGGGTACAGTACAGTCTTTCCATCCACTTTCAGAATGACATCGCCTTTCTTGATGCCGGCCATATCAGCCCCGGTGCCAGATTTGACTCCGGTAACCAGAACACCTCGGCCATTTGTAAACTTCCGGAGCTTCGCCGGAAGCACGTCTACGGCCACTCCAAGCAATCCGCGATCCACCCTACCATTTCTACGTATCTCTTCGATTACGTACCGAACTTCGTTTGTTGGAATAGCAAAGCCGATTCCAATGGAGCCCCCGCTAGGAGAAAGGATCATTCGGTTGATTCCAATCACTTCGCCGTCCAGGTTCAATAGCGGTCCACCCGAGTTCCCCTGATTGATGGATGCATCGGTCTGAATGAAATTCAGTCCACTTGCATCCAGTCCTACTCGACCTACAGCAGAAATAACTCCTACCGTAAAGGAACCATCCAGGCCAAACGGATTTCCCAGGGCAATGGCCCAGTCTCCCACTTTGACTTTGTCGGAATCTCCGAGCTTCAGAGGATCCAGCGAACCGGCACCCTGAACTCGAATCAGTGCGATGTCGGTGAGTGGATCCGAACCCCGGACGCGAGCTGTAAAGGTTCTGCCATCGTGTAGCTTAACTGTGACTTCTTTTGCATCTCCGATCACATGTCGGTTGGTCACAATCCAGCCGTTCGAATCTATGATGAATCCGCTTCCCTGTGACTGCGGCGTGGCAGGTCCACTACCGTTGGGTGCCGGTCGTTCTTGGAGGCTTTCCGTGGTGATTTGTACCACTCCCGGGCGAGCGTAATCATATACAGCGCGAAAGATTCGTTGCAAATCCCGGGCACTCTTATAGGATTCTCGCAAGGCCGGATCGTTCATGGGCGAAAATCCGTTCCTGGCACTGGCTGTTTGTCCCGGAGCCAGCAGGCTCAGGGCAAAAATAAAGCTCAGCGAAATAATATAAGAAGTTCGAGTCCAGGGTAAGCGACGGTATTGTATCATAGCGGTTCTCTGAGAATGCGTGGGTCTTTCTAAGTATCGGTTTAGACGAAGGTCAGGGCAAGGGTGCCCCGGATTTTGCGTTGAGATTTGGCTGCCCGTGAGCCGCCGAACACCGGTTCGGGACTGCCAGACTGACAGGACAGACTGACAAATTGCGGCCGACAAAAGTGTACAGAGGCATTATTCTGCCCCTGTCGACCTCCAGGGTTGGCACTATTCCTGCAATTCACCCTTTCCCGGCTGAGCAATGATTTGGTCGGAATAAGACCAGTCAGGAGTAGCAAGGATGGAATCAGTGATTCGATACGCAGATCAAAATATTACAGAGATAAAGACCGAGGATGTTCCCTTTGAGGCTCCCATCATTCCTTTGAGAAATGCGCTGGTGTTTCCCGGAGTGATTTTACCCATCTTCGTCGGCCGGGCCGGGACACTGGAGCTTGTTGAGCAGCTCGGAAAGCCAGGAGCTCTGGTGGCATTGTTCACTCAGAAGTCCGCAGATGTAGAACAGATCGAGCAAAACGATCTGTACAGCACGGGTATTCTTGCAGAGATTCATAAAGTTATGCCCATGAGTGAAGGCGGCTATCAGGTGCTGCTGCAGGGAGTTCAGAAAATTGAGCTCAATCGCATTACCGGGCAGGAGCCTTATCTTACCGGTCGCATTTCTGCCCTGGGCGAAATAAAAGATTACAGCGAAGATCAGTTTCAAGAATTCAAGGCCCATGTCCTTGGATATGTAGAAAGTCATCCGGGGATTCCAGATGAAATCGCCACTTTCGTGCGAAAGCTTACAAATCCCAGCGCGCTGGCCAATCAGGTCCTATTCTTTTCACAGAAGTCCGCCGAAGAAAAGATTCAGGCCCTGCGAATAAGCTCTATCAAAGAAAAACTGGAAACAGTGCAGGCCTATCTTGTAGAAGAGACCCAGCGTCTGAAAATGGAAAATGAGGTTCGAAAGAAAGTAGAGCAGGACACTTCCAAAATGCAGCGGGAATTCTATCTTCGCAAGCAGCTGGAGACAATTCGTAAAGAGCTGGGTGATGAAGACGGTGGCGATGACGATGAGCTGGAGAACCAGCTAAAAGAAAAATGGCTACCCGAAGAAGTTCGAAAACAAGTAAACAAAGAACTTGGACGCTATCGCCGTCTTCAGGATGGTCCTCAGTCCGGAACCATGGAATCCGGGCAGATTCGAAACTGGCTGGAACTTGTGAACGATCTTCCATGGGAAGATCCAGAACCCAGGCCCATCGATCTGGAAAAGGCCAGCGGGGCCCTGGAAGAGGACCATGAAGGGCTGGAAGAGGTTAAGAAGCGCATTCTGGAGCACCTGGCGGTGGAAAAACAAACGGGCGGATTTAGAGCTCCCATTCTCTGTCTGGTCGGTCCTCCAGGCGTGGGCAAGACCTCCCTGGCTCGCTCTGTGGCTCGCTCTATGGAGAGGCCTCTGGTTCGGGCCGCCCTTGGAGGGGTACGTGACGAAGCTGAAATTCGCGGACATCGCAGAACGTACGTAGGCGCTTTGCCAGGAAAGATTCTGGCTGCCATGAAAAAGGCCCGTACAAGGGATCCTGTATTTCTCCTGGATGAAATCGATAAAACCGGGGCTTCCTATCACGGGGATCCATCCGCTGCTTTGCTGGAGGTTCTGGACCCGGAGCAAAACAGCCATTTTGAAGATCATTATCTGGGGCTTTCCTACGATCTGTCCCGGGCATTGTTTATCTGCACCGCGAACAGTCTGGAAACGATTCCTGCGCCGCTTCTGGATCGCATGGAAGTGGTTACCATGTCCGGTTATACTCTGGCGGAAAAGGAAGCGATTGCGAAAAAGCATCTCCTTCCCAAAATACTATCTGACTTGAAGCTGGAAGGCGGCAAGGTGAAGATCGAGGACGATGCCATTCGCCGAGTCATCGAAAACCATACGCGAGAAGCCGGAGTTCGTACTCTAAAGCGTAAGCTGGAATCCCTGGCTCGCAAGGCAGTCCTGAAGATCCATGAGAACCCTCAAGACGAATCCTCCCAAGTATTCGGTCGGGAAGAAGTCCAGGAGCATCTGGGGCGTGACCGGTTTATTCGGGACACGAAAGAAGATACCAGAGCGCCGGGCGTGGCCATCGGTCTGGCCTGGACACCGGTGGGAGGCGATATTCTTTACATTGAGGCCACTGGATATGAAGGGAAGGGAGAGCTAAGGCTTTCCGGCCAACTGGGAGATGTTATGAAAGAGTCTGCTCTGGCGGCGCTTTCCTTTTTGAAGACTCATGCGAAAGAACTGGGCATTGATTATCAGAGCCTCAAGCATAAGGATCTACATGTTCACATTCCCAGTGGAGCAACGCCCAAGGATGGCCCATCCGCGGGAGTGACCCTGCTCACCGCTCTGACCAGTCTGTTTACCAACCGTCCGCTGAAGGATGACCTGGCCATGACAGGAGAGATTTCCCTTCGTGGCCGGGTATTACCGGTGGGCGGGATCAAGGAGAAGGTCCTGGCTGCCCGAACGGCAGGTATTGGTAACGTCTTTCTGCCTGAAAAGAATCGGCCGGATTACGAAGAGCTACCAGACCATGTGAAGGAGGGATTGAATGCGCAGTTTTATTCCTCGATGATGGACCTGGTGCAGAATGCCCTTCAGGAACCATCCCCGGAATTCCCGGATCGAGAAGGCTGGTAAGCCCCGGCCATCCGTGAAGAGTTGCGTCCGGCTCCGCGGCCAATAGTCGCTCGGACATCTGAAAGCCTGGTCGAAGACTAATGGAATCGGCCAGGCTTCTCTTTCTATTTTTCTAAAAAAGGTTCCAGTCCGGTACAGGGACTGGCCGGGCCAGAGGATCGCTGGGCCGGATTCAATCGCCCCTTCGGCTGTCGAGTGGGTAGCCCGGGTCCGGGTTTTAGCGACAAATCCCATAGACCCCAATCATTGGCCTAATTGCCGGTCAGATAGATCCAGCGTGTAACAACCGGTTGGAAGCTTCTAACTTCTAGCGCGTATTCCTGGATAATTCGGACATTAAGTAAGAACTGTAGCCTCCAGTGTAGCCAAAACGGGATTTCGGTTGCAATTCAGAATCCATGTCTATAATGAGCCAGGTCCAGAATCCTGGAATAGTAAATATCGCTCATCGCGCTGTAGGGCGCAGATGGAAGAATAGTGAAGGAGAAAGTCATATGGCCGAAGAGGAAGGCGCGTTAGATAAGTTAAAGAACTCTGTCATGGGAGTGTTGCTTGGTCTGGTTCTGATTCCAGCAAGCTTTGTAGTGGTATGGTATGCATCTCAGCGAGAGCAGGCTTCTGAAGAACTGGCCGGTGCATTTAGCATCGAGGAAATTGCCAAAGCAAAAGAAGAGAATAAAGCAGTGTATTCCACTGGAACATTGAAAGCTCCAGCACTGGGTGAGCCAGGGGTTATCAAGCCAGGGAATTTTCTCGAGCTTCGCAAGAGCCGCCAGATGTATGGCTATAAGAATGTTGAGAAATCCAGAAAAGTCGGAGAGAAAACCGAGAAATACTATGTCTGTGAGATGGACTGGCTCAGCAATCCGCAATCATCTGCGGACGGAAAGCAGTGCGCCAAAGAAGGCCGTGTAAACCCTGCATTCGCAATCCCGGAGTACAGTGCATCTGTAGATCCTTCCCTGGAAGTAAGCGGAAAAACCTACACGATCAGCAAGAAGGATCGTGATTATGTGGGGATGCCCTCGGCTTCCGTTACCGAAGAAGATATGATTGGAGATTACCCTCTGAGCGACGGTAAATTCTACGAAAACGATGCATGCGCCAGTAGCCCTACGGTAGGCTGCGAACGCTTTTCCTACTCTGGCACAGCTTATGATCCAGCCGGAGAGCATACTGTAGTGGGCATGCTTGAAGGAAGTGCCTTTGAGCCTTTCAAGGATTTTCTCCTGGTAGGCGCCGGCGATTACAAGACGGTGATGGCTGCGAAAGACTCTGAGGACACCATGATGACCTGGGTCCTTTTTGCTGCAGCGGTGCTCTGTCTGGGCGGCGGCTTAAGCCTTCTTGTTGGTCCTCTGTTAACTCTAATTGAGTTTATCCCGATTATTGGTGACTTTGGAGCAGGACTCATCCGCTTCGTGTTTTTCGCATTCGCATTCGTAGCAATGGGAATTACGTTCCTGTTAATCGAGTACTGGTGGCTTGTGTTGATATTGTTTATACTGGCCATAGTTGCGATACTCTTTATAGCCAAAGGCAGAAAGTCCAAGGCAGCTTGAGAGTACCGAAAAGCATTGTAGCTGGCAAATAGGCTGGTTACGGAAGGGGGTCGAGGAATCGGCCCCTTTTTTTTGCCACGCGGATTCATGAGATCCCATACCTGAAGGAATATCAGGGAGCAGAGTGGCCCTGGATACCGGTCCATCGAGCATTCAGAGAAGTCCATAATGTGCCAGGCCAGAGATCCATCAGCAGACACGATCCAAATAATTGCTATTGAGCACCCCGCCAATAGACTGAAATGCGATTCTAAAGGCCGTCCAATGAAAGCGAGACTTTCGGGTCACAAGAGGTGCGCCACCGTGCCATCGCCCCCGGATGGCTGGGAAACAGGACAACTGCAGACCAACAAAAAAGGCCGACGTCTGGCCGGCCTTTTTCGCAGGCCGAAGCCTGCATTTACTCTGTAAACTATTCTTGTGGATGGGTTCTACAGGCCTGGATCTCTTCCATCCTGTAGGTTTTGACCCTGCGGATCTTCCATAATCTCTACAGGTTCTTCGCCATCCTTGTGGTAGCGAAAGCGCAGATGCACATCTATTTCATCATCGAATCGTTTTTCCCTGGCATCCACCAGGTCACGGTGCCACTTCTGAGGCACTCGCAGGTCAAAAAGCGGATGCAATTCCTTGGGAAAGGCATATGGATTTTTGGACCAATTCATCTTGATTCCATGGATAGTCGGGATTTCCCCGTTTTCCTGGTCGATCTTTTCGGTCTTTCCTGTGGGGTTCAGCATGTAGTAGTTTTTGTACGGATACTTAAGCGCAAAGATGAACTCTGCATTGATCTTCGCCTGGCGGGCTAGCTCAATAGAGGCCATATACCCTTCAATTCGCTTCTGCAATTGATCCGGGGACAAAGTGCGGCCCTCTGGCAAATCCTGTCCGATCTGCACAGCTCGCAGTCGGGCTTCTTTGGCCATGCCCAGCATTTCGTAGCCTTTTTTCATGTTCGCTTCGATGCGATACTTGTTCATCGCGTAATGATAGTTACGCGGGTCATATCTTCGAACATCCACCGGAATTTCACGATCCTGATCAAAGTCTCTCCGCAATTTGGATCCGGGGCCATAATCGATGGAAATATCCACCACTGAAGTGTCCCGAGGATCGTTGGGATTCTGTCGCTCGATCGCTTCACGAATCATCACTTCCGTACGGTCGATGTACTGTTGGGACATGTCTTCCAGCAATTTGTCCAGCCGCGCCTGAGCTTCCAGAAATCTGCTGTACGAGTTGACGTAATTTCTCTCGAACAGGTAGATCAGGCCTTCCTGGTAGATTCGCTTGATGTCGCGATACACAGTAACATTCTTACCTGGCTCTCGTCGCTGCTCATTGATGTCCTGCGGCATGCATTCCGGCAATGGCTCGCATGGAAAATTGTAAGCCATTGGTCGGAGCTTGCGTAGATAAATGATCAGTTCGTTTCTCTTATTGTAGGCCTTTTCGCCTACAGATTCGGCTCCGGTGTATCCTGTGCTGAGCAGGATGAGTGCCAATCCAAATGCAATTCCTTTGCGGTTCATAGTATCCATTCCCCTGAATAGTCTCTACATGTATCGGTGTTTCAATAGGGCAACCTGACAGTACCCATGCGGAAAAAAAGCATGCAATCAAGAAATAGGAGGCCCCGGCAGTCGTATTATGTCGTATTGGACTCTCTGGTCGCAGAATCTGATCTGGCCGGCCGCTGACTTTTGAAGCAATAGCCTGACCTATCATGACCATTAAGATCTAACAATCCCGGGCTTTCCGGGGCTGGTTTTTTTGTAGCGTTCCAGGATGCCGATACTAGGATTAGAAGAGTATGCGCAACAAGGATCAGAGAGTTAAATCCATTTCCTACAAATCCAAGGACATCACCAAATGTCCGTTATGTCATCATGAGTTTCAGATTGAACAGCTTCATTCCGGCGGTGGCCGATTGATCGCCGGTAAGCTCACTGCAGAATTGCGCCGTCTGTACGATATCTCTAAAAAGTATGGCAGAATTTATCCACAGGCCTACCAAATCGTAACGTGTCCTCAATGCCTCTTCTCTTCGTTTCCTAAAGACTTCAATCAGCTTCAGGCTGGCGAGATCGAAACCCTGAAAAAAGCCACTCTGCAGCGGCGAACGGGTATTGAAAAAATTGTGGGACCTGTGGATTTCAACGAGAACCGCAATCTAGTGCTGGGTGCCGCATCCTATCTACTGGCTGTGGACTGCTATCAGCATCGAGGCATGAATGTGGCGCCGACTCCTAAGAAGGGGATTTGCTCCCTCCGGGCTGCATGGCTTTTTCATGATCTGAACGATGAGTTTCCCAAAATGGGTTTCGATAAGATTCGAGACTTCATGTACACCAAAGCCGTGCGATACTATCAGCCAACCCTGGAGATCATGTCCACCGGTAGCGAACCACATGAGCAATTTATCAACCTTCTGGGCCCGGACACAGACAATAACTGGGGATTCGATGGAGTTGTTTATCTGAACGGCTATTTAACCAACAAATACCTGGACTTTGTTACGAAGGATCCGCAAGAACAGATCAAGCTTCTGGATCTGTGCAAGAGGCATCTTGGAAAGCTCTACGGAATGGGAAAGGCTTCCAAAAGTAAGCCCTCTGTGCTCATGGATATGGCCAAAGATCTCTATGAAGAGATATCCGAGCGCCTGGAAGCTCTCACCGGTGAACCGGTGGAATCGGGCGCAAGCAGCTAGGTTCGAAATTCTC
>MDTD01153021.1_pt1 | contig 10362 bp, 11 predicted proteins | sample 811221 | NCBI WGS metagenome assembly MDTD01 (sample SAMN05326646, study PRJNA326480) | marine metagenome | isolation source: seawater | place: Pacific Ocean: South West | collected 2011
AATATTATTGCACTAGTTACAGGCTCGATTTGGGGGAAGCCAACTTGGGGAACTTGGTGGGCTTGGGATGCAAGAATTACATCAATGCTAATTTTGGCACTTTTTTATCTTATGTATTTATTGGCTTGGCGTATTTTTGAAAAAAAAGATAATATTTACAAAATTTCATCAATCATAACAATTCTTGGAATTATAAATATACCTATTATCAAATATTCTGTAGACTGGTGGAATACTCTTCATCAACCGGCATCAATCAATCTATTGTCAAAAACAACGATACATTCATCAATGTTGTTTCCATTAATGATAATGACTGCGTCATTTGCTCTATTTTCATTATTAATTTTTTTGATGAAATATAACACAGAACTGATAAAAATTAAAAACAAAGGCTTAGATAGATTATGATAAACGAACTCTTGTTAATGAATGGTTTTGGATTTTATGTTTGGTCGGCTTTCATGTTTACTTTTTTATGTTTTTTTATTCTCTACTTGGTTACGAAAAAACAATTCAATAAAGAAAAAGATAAATTTATTTTAAAATTTGGAAATTTAAACTCTGAAAGAGCTGCATTTGCAAAAGCGCAAAAAATTAATAAAGAAATTTTATCTAACATTTCAGGCATTTAACTTCTGAACCATGTATGGTCGCAAAGTTAAATTAAGGATTATTTTTTTATCATTAGTATTAGTTACTATAGCTTTGACAGTTTTTCTTGTCTTGAAATCGCTAGAAGAGAATGTGATTTTTTTTAAATCACCAACTGAAATAAAATCCTTATCAGAAGTTGATAAAAAAAAAATTAGAATTGGAGGTATGGTTAAGAATAAATCAATTTTAGTTGAGACTGAAAAGGTCAAATTTATCATTACAGATTTTAAAAATGAAATAAATGTTGTTTATTCAGGTGTTGTTCCAAACCTTTTTGTAGAAGGAAAGGGTGTTGTTGCAGAAGGATTTTTAAAGGATAAAAATTTTTTTATAGCTACAAAAATTTTAGCAAAACATGATGAAAATTATATGCCCCCAGAGGTAAAAGCTGCATTAGAGGAGAAATAGTTTTGATTAATCTTATAGGGTATTATTCATTAATTTTTGGACTTTTTTGTTCTTTTCTAATCCTTTTTTTTTCAATAAAAAATTTTAAAAATCAGAATGATTTTAATACGAAAATAAATATTTTTACTTTCTTACAATTTTTTTTTGTTGTAATAAGTTTTTTCTCTTTAATTCTGTTATTTGTGTATTCAGACTTTAGTAATGAGACGGTTTTTAATCACTCACATACAACTAAACCACTTTTTTATAAAATTTCTGGGACATGGGGAAACCATGAGGGTAGTTTGCTCCTTTGGCTTTTAGTATTAACTTTGTTTATTTTTTTATTTTTAATTGGATCAAATAAACAGCCAAAACAATATAAAATTCTTACTACGATCTTCCAACAAATAATAATAATAGGTTTTTTTGTTTTTTTGATAAAAACTTCAAATCCTTTTAATTATATTTTTCCAATACCAAATGAGGGGTTGGGATTAAATCCAATTTTACAAGATCCTGCATTAGCAATTCATCCTCCTATTTTGTACTTAGGATATGTTGGCTCATCTATAATTTTTTCTTCATCACTGGCCGCAACAACATTAAATTATGTTAATAAAGATTGGGCAAAACATATAAAGAAATGGATACTCATAACTTGGATATTTTTAACCTTGGGTATATTGCTTGGTTCTATTTGGGCGTATTACGAGCTAGGGTGGGGTGGTTTTTGGTTTTGGGATCCAGTTGAGAATGTTTCTTTAATGCCATGGTTAACTTTAACAGCTTTATTACACTGTATTTTGGTTTTAGAAAAAAGAGTTAATCTAACTGCATGGGTAATTATTTTATCAATCGCAACATTTTCTCTAAGTATGTCTGGTACATTTCTAGTAAGGTCTGGAATCTTGAACTCTGTTCATACTTTTGCAAATGACCCTGAGAGAGGTTTATTTATTCTTATTTTTTTATTTTCATTAATTTTTTTATCCCTTATTATTTTTTTCTTTTATCACAAGATTGAAAATAAAAATTTTTTATCATTTTCTTGGCTAAGTAAAGAATCCGCTATTTTAATGAATAACTGGTTTATGATGTATTTTCTCTCTGTAGTTTTGATTGGAACAGTATATCCTATTTTTCTTGAGGTAATTTCTACAAAAAAAATATCTGTAGGTCCTCCTTTTTATAATAAATTGATAATTCCTTTTTTGATCCCCTTCCTTTTTGCAATGGCTATAGGTCCAAAACTAAGGTGGATAAAATCAAATCTTCAAAATAAATTTAATCTACTTTTGTTTTTAATAATTTCTTTTTTAATATCGGGCTTTATAGTTAAAAGTCTGAATGTTGATTTTCTTATTAATACTGTTTTAATAGGTTCAGCTTTTTATCTTTTCTTTAATACTTTACGAGACTTAATAATTAGAAAATTTGATAATGTATCTCAAAATGTAACTCATTTTGGTTTTAGTTTACTAATCTTAAGTATTTTATTAAACAATGTTTTTTCTAGCGAAATTATAACAAATATGAAAATTGGCGAGACATTTCAATCTAAAGATTTTAATTTACAATTTAAAAATATTGAAAAAAAAAGTGGTAAAAATTTTGAATCAATTATTGGAAACTTTAATATTAAAAACTCAAATGGTATTATCGAAGTATTGAGACCAGAATTAAGAATTTATAATCAACCAAATATAGTAACCAGTGAAGCTGATATAAAAACTAATCTTATATCAGATAAATTCATAACAATGAATTATGTACAAAATCAAGATTATTTTAACATCAGATATCAAGTAAAACCTTTTATGATTTGGATTTGGATATCGGTAATATTAATAAGTTCTGGCGGATTGTTAAGTTTATTTAGAAAAAATAGATGAAAAAAAAAATTTCTTTTTTAATTTTTACTTTATTTTTTCTAATAATTTTTTTGGTATTTTATGAGGGTCTCAAAAATCCCAAAACTTATATTCCTGAAACCAGAATAAAAAAGATAATTCCTCATTTTGAAGCCAAAATATTTGGATCTCAAGAAAAAATTGACTCTAAAGAATTATTTAAAAAAGATAAATATTATCTCATAAATATTTGGGCCTCGTGGTGTATTCCATGTAAAGAGGAGCATCCTTTTTTGATGAGTTTAAAAAAAAATAATGTTGAAATAATTGGGATTAATTATAAAGACAATAAAAATAACGCTAAAAATTTTCTCAAAAATTCTGGAAATCCTTATAAATTAAATTTTTCGGATGAAAGTGGAATTCTTGCAATTGAATTAGGGGCATATGGTGTTCCAGAAACATTTTTGATATATAATAACATAATTTTAAAGAAGATTATTGGTCCTATCAATAAAACTTCAATAGTAGAAATTAAGAATTTAATAAAATGAGATTTTTAAATTATTTTTTGATTATATTCTTTTTACTTAACAATTTTTCTTATGCTCAAAATGTGGATCTTAAAAATAAGATTACAAAAAATCTACGTTGTTTGATTTGTCAAGGTCAATCTGTTTACGATTCAGATTCAGAATTTGCTAATAGCCTAAAAATTTTAGTTGATCAAAAATTAGAAGAGGGCTTAAATGAAAAGCAAATATACAATTATTTAAAAAGTAGTTATGGAGAATGGATTTTATATAATCCAGAATTTAATAAAAGCACATATTTATTATGGTTATTACCTATCTTGATGTTTTTAATTGGTGGTGCAATAATATTAAGATTGTTTAAATTAAGAAAAAACTAGGTATAATTTAATTATGAGATTTACGAGACTATATTTAATTATTTTTTTTATTTTTATGAGCACTTTATCTAAAGCAGATGAAATAAAATTAGATAATAACAATACAGAATTTAGTGTTTATACTGGTATGTTTGATTTTAGTGATGATGGAAAAAGAGCTACTTTAATTGGCTTTCAACATCAAAATGAAAACTTAAATAGAGATACTTTTTTAGGAAATTTGTCTCCAATTACTGGTGCAATGATTACGGCAGATAATGCGTCATATTTTTATACTGGTGTTCAAGCTCAATATAAAATTGGCTCTTTAAATTTTACGCCAAGTTTTGCTCCAGGATATTACAATGAAGGTGATGGAAAAGATTTAGGGCATGTATTAGAATTTAAAAGTGAATTACAACTTTCTTTAGAATTACCAATGGATAGTCAATTTGGGTTTTCATATAACCATTTGTCTAATGCTAGTTTAGGCGATAAAAATCCTGGGGCAAATAGTTATATGTTTAATTTTTTCAAAAAGTTTTAACATTGTAATATGAACTTAAATAATTGTCACAACTTTAGTGATTTTAGAAAACTAGCTGAAAAAAAATTACCTTCACCAATATTTCATTACATAGATGGTGCTGCTGATGATGAAATAACTTATAACAGAAATACATCTGCTTTTAATGATGTTGATTTGGTTCCTAACGTTTTAAGAGGCGTAGAGAATGTTGATCTTTCAACAACAATTTTTGGAAAAAAAATTGATTTACCCTTTTATTGCTCTCCTACGGCTCTACAAAGACTGTTTCATTATGACGGAGAAAGAGCTGTTGGAAGGGCTGCTCAAAAATTTAACACTATGTTTGGTGTTTCTGCATTAGCCACTGTAAGTGTAGAAGAAATATCATCAATGATTGATACCCCAAAAATGTTTCAGTTTTATTTTCATAAAGATCGGGGATTAAATGATTCATGCCTGGAGCGCGCAAAAGCGGCAAAATTTGACGTGATGGCTCTTACTGTAGATACAATAACTGGTGGAAATCGCGAACGTGATTTAAGAACTGGTTTTACATCTCCCCCAAAGCTTACATTGTCTAGTCTATTTAGTTTTGCTACAAAACCAATGTGGGGAATAAATTATTTGACCAAAGGTAAATTTGAATTACCCCATCTTCAAGACTATGTTGAAGAAGGAACAAGCACTAATACTTCCATAGGAAATTATTTTTCAACTATGCTAGATCAATCAATGAACTGGAAGGATGCAGAAAAATTATGTGCTCAATGGGGAGGACATTTTGCTCTTAAAGGAATTATGAGCGTTGAGGATGCAAAAAAAGCTGTTGATATTGGATGCACAGGTATAATGGTTTCAAATCATGGTGGAAGACAACTCGATGGTTCGAGATCACCATTTGATCAATTAGCAGAAATTGTTGATGCTGTTGGCCATAAGATAGATGTTATTTGTGAGGGTGGATTTCAAAGAGGTACGCATATGCTTAAGGCTTTGTCTCTAGGAGCTAAAGCTTGTGCTGGTGGTAGATTATATCTTTACGCGTTAGCTGCAGCAGGTCAAGCAGGCGTTGAAAGAGCTTTAGGACAATATAAAGCTGAATTACAGAGAGATATGAAATTGATGGGTTGTACTAAAATATCAGACTTGAGTAGAAATAATCTAAGATTTAGAAACGTTTAGGTCTTTATTGATGAGTTTGAAAAATTGTTACAATTTTAATGATTTTAGAAAATTAGCAAAAAAAAAGTTACCTTCTCCAATTTTTCATTACATTGACGGAGGTGCTGATGATGAGACTACTCTAAAAAGAAATACCGAAGCATTCAATAGTTGTGATTTAGTTCCAAATATTCTTTCAAGTGTTGGAAAACCAGATTTATCAACAACTATTTTTGGAAAAAAGATTAAAATGCCAATTTTTTTATCACCATGCGCAATGCAAAGATTATATCATCACGATGGAGATAAAGCTTCAGCAAGAGCAGCAGATAAATTTGGAACATTTTATAGTATGTCCACAATGGCTAACAATACCATAGAAGAAATTTCAAATATTTCAGGAGGTCCAAAACTATTTCAACTTTACGTTCACAAAGATAAATCAATTACTGATGATTTAATTGACAGGTGTAGAAGGTCAGGTTTTGATGGAATGTGTTTGACTGTAGACACTTTAGTAGCAGGCAATAGGGAAAGAGATCATAGAACTGGGTTTACAACACCTCCTAAACTAACAATTAACAGCTTGATGAGTTTTGTGATGCATCCTAATTGGGTATTTAACTATTTATCTCACGGCAAGTTTAAGCTAGCCAATGTTGCAACAAAAACTGATAAAGGAACTAACATTGCAAAGTCGGTAATTGAATATATTAATGAGCAATATGATCCATCTATGAATTGGAAAGATGCTGAATATTGTGTAAAGAGATGGAATGGTCCTTTTGCTCTTAAGGGAGTCATGTCCATTGAAGACGCAAAGAGAGCTGTAGACATTGGGTGTACAGCCATAATGATTTCAAATCATGGTGGTCGCCAATTAGATGGATCAAGATCACCATTTGACCAAGTTAAAGCAATTTCCGATGCTGTAGGAGACCAATTAGAGATTATTCTAGATGGAGGTGTAAGACGAGGAACACATGTACTAAAAGCAATTGCAGCTGGTGCGAAAGCATGTAGTTTTGGAAAAATGTTTTTGTTCTCTTTGGCCGCAGGTGGTCAACAGGGTGTTGAACATTTATTACAAAATATTTACGATGAAATTAATAGAAATATGGTTTTAATGGGCTGTAAAAACTTAAAAGAGTTGAATAGTTCAAAATTAATTTATAGAAATTGAAAAAAAATAAAAAAAAGGTGTCAAAATGGAATTAGCAAAAAGTTTAAATAGATTGGGTACGGAAACAGCTTTTTCAGTGCTTGCTGAAGCAAAAAAATTAGAAGCTCAAGGAAAACCAATGATACATTTGGGTTTAGGTCAACCTGATTTTAAAACACCAAAACATGTTGTTGAAGCTGCAAAGAAAGCTCTCGATGATGGTCACCATGGTTACGTAATGTCAAATGGAATACCAGAATGCAGACAAGCTGTAACTAGATGGATAAAAAAACGATATAATGTGGAGATTGATTTTGAGAGAATTTTAATTATGCCAGGTGGTAAACCAACAATGAGTTATGCAATTCAATGTTTTGGAGAACCTGGTGCTGAAATTATTCACCCTACTCCGGCTTTTCCAATATATGAGTCAATGATTAACTATACAGGTTCTACTGCAGTACCTTATGATCTTACTGAAGATAAAGATCTTAAATTTAACCCTGAAAAAATTTTATCGCTAATTACAGATAAAACCAGATTATTAATACTAATTAATCCAAACAATCCTACAGGAAGTTTTGTAGATAAAGCCGATATAGATGTACTAGCCGAAGGATTAAAAAAACATCCTCACGTAACAATCTTAAGTGATGAAATCTACAGTAGACAAATTTTTGATGGAAAAGAAATGCCATCTTTTTTTAATTATCCAGAGTTAAGAGAAAGGCTTATTGTATTAGAAGGATGGAGCAAAGCATATTCAATGACGGGATGGAGATTGGGTTGGAGTTTTTGGCCAAAAAATTTAGTTGAGCATGTAAATAAATTATTAATTAATAGTGTTTCGTGTGTAAACGCAGCAGCACAATTTGCTGGTATTGCAGCTTTGGATGGTCCAGATGATTCCATTAATGAAATGATGGTCAAGTTTACTCAAAGAAGAGATTTGATTTATAAAGGATTAAATGAACTTCCAGGAGTTGAATGTAGTTTGCCAGGAGGGGCTTTTTATGCGTTCCCAAAAGTAATCGGAACAGGAATGAATGGTGCTGAGTTTTGCAAAAAGGCTATGCACGAAGCTGGGGTTGCAATTGTACCAGGCACAGCATTTGGAAAAACATGTAGTGATTATGTTAGATTCAGTTTTGCAGCTTCAAGAGATAACATATCTCAAGCACTAGAGAATATTAAAAAAATGCTGGGTTAATTTCAGTATATTTTTTTTGAATATTTTATATTATCAAAATATATGAATGAGCAAATTCAAGAGGAATTAAAAAATCTTTTAAATGGAAGATTTTCAACTTCTCATTCCACAAGAGCGAACTACGCTAGAGGTGAAGATACTTACGATCCTATTTTATCTAAAGCAGTGGTTTTTCCAGAAACAAACGAAGAAGTTTCAAAAATATTGAATTTATGTAACAGATATAAAGTGCCAGTTGTGCCTTTTGGTACAGGTACATCTTTAGAGGGAAATGTAGTTGGTAATGAAAATGGAATTACCGTTTGTTTAGAAAAAATGAATAAAATTTTAAGTGTTAATGTAGAAGATTTTGATTGTAGAGTTCAAGCATGTGTGACCAAAGAACAATTAAATGATTATTTGAGGGAGGATGGAGTTTTTTTCCCGATTGATCCAGGAGCTAATGCTGCTATAGGCGGTATGGCTTCTACATCAGCTTCAGGTACAATGGCAGTTAAGTATGGCACTATGAAGACCGTAATTACAGGCCTGACTGTAGTTTTACCTAATGGTGAAATTATTAATACTGGTAGTAGAACTAAGAAAACTTCAGCTGGGTATAATCTGACAAATCTCTTTATTGGCTCTGAAGGCACTTTAGGAATAATTACAGAAATTCAATTACGTTTATCTCCTATACCAGAAAGTATTATGAGTGCTGTTTGTCATTTCCAAACTTTAGAAAGTGCAGTGCAAACTGCACAGCAAGTAATTCAGTATGGTGTTCCAATTGCAAGAATTGAAATGCTAAATAAAGATCAAATGGAGATAAGTATTAATTATTCAAAGTTGAAAAATATAGATGCAGTACCAACATTATTTTTTGAATTTCATGGCTCTGAAATTTCAAATAAAGAAAATATCAAAATTGTTCAAGAGATTTCAAAAGAAAATAATGGAAGTTCATTTAAATGGGCAAAAGATTTAGAAGAAAGAAATAAACTATGGAAAGCAAGATGGGATGTTTATTATTCAGTTAAAGCTTTAATAAATAATGGTAGAGTTTATTCTACTGATGTTTGCTTACCTATTTCAAAGATTACTGAATGTGTAAATTTTGCAGAGGAACAAACTAAAAAACTTGGTCTTAGGGCACCAATGGTTGGTCATTTAGGAGATGGAAATTTTCATGTGCTATTACCTTATGATCCGGCTCAAAAAGAAACATATAAAAAAATTAGAGATTTTAGTGACTTGCTTATAAAAAAAACTCTAGAATTAAAAGGAACTATCACTGGAGAACATGGAGTTGGGTTACATAAAAAAGATTATTTATTAAAAGAGCATAGAGATAATGTTCCATTAATGAAGCTTATAAAAAAAAGTATCGATCAAAATAATATAATGAACCCGGGAAAAATATTTGATTTAAATTAATATTTAATTTTATGAAAAAAATCTTAATTACTAGAAAACTTATTAAAGAAAGTGAGGACAAAGCCTTAAAAACTTTTGAGTCTAAACTTAACTCAAATGATGAGCTATATTCTCAAGCAAAGGTAGTCGAATTGAGTAATGGATGTGATGGAATATTATCATCTTTAACAGACAAGATGGACGAGGAAACAATAAAAAAATTACCTGATACGATAAAAATTATATCTAACTTTGCAGTCGGATTTGGAAATATTGATTTAGAAGCTGCTAAAAAAAGAGGTATAGTCGTTACTAATACTCCTGAGGTTTTATCAGATGCTACTGCAGAGATAGGCATACTTTTAATATTGGGTGCGTGTAGAAGAGCTAGTGAAGGAATAGAGTCCGCAAAAAAGGGAGGTTGGAAATGGTCTGCCGACTATTTAATAGGTAAACAGCTAACTGGAACAAGACTGGGTATTTTAGGAATGGGTAGAATTGGTCAAAAAATAGCAAATATTGCAAAATCTTTAGGAATGATAATTCATTATCATAACAGATCAAAATTAAGTTCGGATAAAGAAAATGGAGCAGTTTATCACGACAATATTAAGAGTTTATTTTCTGTTTCAGATGTTTTGTCTATCTGCTGTCCTGCTACAAAAGAAACTGAAAATATGATTAATAAAGACACTGTTGAATATTTTCCAAAGGGAGCTGTTATAACTAATGTTGCTAGAGGAGATATAGTTGATGACGAAGCTTTAATAGATGCTTTAAACAGACGAAAAATTTATGCAGTAGGTTTAGATGTTTATAAAAACGAGCCAAATTTAAATCCTGGTTATTTAAAAATTAATTCAGCTTTCATTTTACCTCATCTTGGAAGCGCTACTAAAGATACAAGGATAGCAATGGCTAATCTTGCAATAGATAATATTGATGAGTTTTTCAAGACTGGAAAGTGTAAAAATAAAGTCAATTAATTCTACCAGGGATTGTAAAAATTTTAATCAATGCGACATCTGCGTTTCTTTTTAGAAAGACTCTAATCTAAATCTATGCTTTAATTATTCGAGTTAATTAACTTTAATAGGAGTAATAATGACGAAAGAA
>MDTD01080534.1_pt1 | contig 10361 bp, 9 predicted proteins | sample 811221 | NCBI WGS metagenome assembly MDTD01 (sample SAMN05326646, study PRJNA326480) | marine metagenome | isolation source: seawater | place: Pacific Ocean: South West | collected 2011
GGGACAACTTAGCATAAAATTCTTATCTGAAAGGTTGCCTCTCAGCCAATTTTTTTTTCAAACTGCAACTTTTCGCAGACGCTTACGGTATTTAGAAGCTAAGAGCGCAGTCGCTTTACAAGGCAGCATGTGTGCAAATCAGTTCGCAATAATAAGCCCAGAATTATATATAAAGCATTGAAAATAATAGGAAATAATTTTTCCTTTGGTCATGATGTGGCTTTGTATGGCATTTGAGTGGCTCGATTTGTATCTTTAGAAACTATATGCTCTGGTTGCCCAGGTCGCTTTGGTAAAAAGCGCGCGACCCGAATTCCCGGCTGCTGTACAGACGGGTCAGAAATTAAAACATAAAGTGCATATATCATGTAGTTGTTTGTCGTCATCTGCACGCCATACAGTAAAGATATAAAAAATTTAATTTATGAAAAAATATGCCCCTGCCATTAATATTTAATTTTTCTTTAACCTTGGATTAACTAATAATCCGTTATAAACACAATCTTAGGCTGCGGAGTCGCATATAGGCCCAAACTGGTTTTTTCACCGAAATACTGGCCGAAAAGAGGTACATTATGGCACATGATTTTTTAACAAACTCAAAAATTGTAGCGGCTTTTAAAGAGAAGACAACGCTTTCCGCAGCATGCGCAAAGGAAGCTAACGAACACTTCCCAAGTGGTTTGACACATGATTCTCGTCATTTGCGCCCGTACGGACTTTATGTCGATAAGGCGCAGGGTTCGCGTAAGTGGGATGTTGATGGCAACGAGTATGTAGACTTTTTTGGGGGGCATGGTGCGCTTCTCTTAGGACATAATCATCCAGCCATTACGGCTGCTGTGCACGAGCAGATTGATAAAGGAACTCATTATGGGGCTGGCCATCGGCTCGAAATAGCTTGGGGAAGTCTCGTAAAGGATCTTATTGCGTGTGCAGAAGAGGTTAGATTTCTTTCATCCGGTACAGAGGCTAATCTTATGGCACTGCGTTTAGCTCGCGCGTACACAGGGCGCGAGAAACTGCTGCGCTTCAAAGGGCACTATCATGGCTGGCAAGACCATGTCGCCTTTGGGGTTTCTAATCATTTCGATGGCAGCCCTACCCCGGGAGTCCTTAATGGAATTGCTGAGAATGTTGTGATGGCGCCCCCTGATGATATCGATGAGACAAAGCGAATCATTGAATCTCATGATGATATTGCGGCGGTAATTATTGAACCAACTGGGTCCGCATTCGGCAAAACACCAGTGACGGGTAGGTTCTTATCTGGTCTTAGAGAAATTACAAAAAAGCACGATATAGTTCTTATTTTTGATGAAGTTGTTTCAGGTTTCCGCGCTGCGCCTGGTGGTGCGCAACAAGTTCATAGCGTAATCCCTGATCTAACAAGTCTTGCAAAAATTGTTGCTGGGGGTCTTCCTGGTGGAGCAATCTGCGGTAGCACTGAGTTACTTGATCAGCTTGATTTTGATGTGGCTGAAGCAAAAGGTTTTGAAAAAATTGGACATCAGGGAACCTTCAATGCCAACCCTCTCTCTGCATCTGCTGGAGTGGCGATGTTGCAGAAAGTAAGGGATGAAAGCCCAACGCAGGATGCAATCGAAATTGCCCGCACTATTCGTTCTAAAGTTAATAAAGTATTCGTTGAAGAGAATATCCGCTGGGCTTGTTATGGGCAATTTTCGGAACTTCATTTTTTTACCAATCCAGAGAATGTGGATCTCGATCCTGAGAACTTCGAATTTATGGAAAGAAAGTGCGAATTCTTTAAAAGTGATCAGGAAATTACAACCAAATTTAGGCTTGGCTTAATGATTAATGGAATTGACATCAATGGCAAATTAGCTGGCAAAGTCTCCGCAGTGCATTCGGAAACTGATGCTGATCGCACGGCAGATGCAGTTAGGGGTGCGATTGATATGATGCGATCCGAAGGTGCACTGAGCCACTGATTTGCCCGGCTGGGAGAAATTATGTCAGATAGTCACGACAAACCGTTGCCTTTGGCAGGGCTGAAGGTAGTCGAATTTTGTCAAATCATCATGGGTCCCTCCTGTGGAGTTGTTCTGGCTGACCTTGGAGCTGATGTAATTAAGGTTGAGCTCGCTCCTTCAGGAGATAAAACCCGGAAGCTCGCGGGATTTGCAGCAGGATTTTTTTCTACGTTCAACCGAAATCGGCGATCAATAGCGATAAATTTGAAAACGCCTGAAGGACTGGAGATTGCCCATAAGCTTATTTCTGAAGCCGATGTGCTCACGGAAAACTTTGCGCCCGGAACGATGGAGCGACTTGGTTGTGGGTTTAAAACAGCTATTAAGATAAACCCCACCCTAGTCTATTGCGCTTTAAAAGGTTTTCTTAGTGGGCCTTATGCAAAGCGGCAGGCTCTCGACGAAGTTGTACAATTTATGGGCGGGCTTGCATACATGACGGGCCCTCCTGGCCAGCCTTTGCGTGCCGGAGCATCTGTTATTGATATTATGGGCGGTACCTTTGGAGTGGTTGGAATCTTAGCAGCACTGCGTGAGCGCGATAAAACTGGTGAAGGCCAACTCGTGAAAAGCGCACTTTTTGAAAATGTCGCCCATCTTATGGGTTCCCACATGTCCGGTGAAGCGATTCAACAAAAGGAGGTTCCTCCGATGCCCGCACGTTGGAGTGCGTGGGCCATCTACGAGGTTATGGAGACTAATGATCGTGAACAAGTATTTATAGGTATTACTAGTGATAATCATTGGCGGCGTTTCTGTGAGAAATTTGAAAGGTATGACCTGCTAAATGATCCTGCTTTTAAAACGAATGAAGATCGTGTCTCAGCTCAAGAGCGGCTGAAACCTATCGTCCGTAAAATCATTAAATCCCACAGAAAAGATGAAATACTTGCTATTTGCGAAGAAATTAACATTCCTTTTGCGCCAGTTGCTGAAACCAAAGACCTCTTCGATGACCCGCAGCTGAATTATAAAGGACGAATGCTTAAAACAAGCTTGCCTGATGGGCGAACAACTAAGCTCCCGAGGTTACCTATTGAAATTGGGGATCATGATATAGGCCTTAGAAGGCAGCCTCCGACGGTCGGCCAGCATACGCGAGAGATATTAAGCGAGCTTGGTTATGATAAGGAGCGAATGAATGAGCTAGAAACAAACAAAATCATAACATGTTTTGAAGATGGAGAATGAAAAATTGAGCGCACCACTTTTTACGCCGATGACACTTCGGGAATTAACTCTTGATAATCGAATCGTGGTGTCTCCAATGTGTCAATACAGTGCACACGAGGGTAATGCCACTGATTGGCATTTAATGCACCTTGGTAATTTTTCATTGTCTGGTGCGGGTATGCTTATTCATGAGGCCACGGCGGTTTCGCCAGAAGGCCGAATAAGCCACGGCTGTCTAGGGCTTTATTCTGATGAAAATGAGGCTGCTTTAGCCCGTGTCTTGAAATTTATAAGACAAGTAAGCAAGGTCCCCATCGGGATACAACTCTGTCATGCCGGTAGAAAAGGTTCCTGTGAGCGGCCATGGGAGGGTAGGGGGCCTATAACAGGTCCCCATGCTTGGGAAACAGAAGCTCCTTCGGCATTGGCAATGGCGGATAATTGGCCTACGCCAAACATGTTGTCGCTGGATATGATAGGAGCGATTAAATCGGCCTTCATTCATTCGGCAGAGCGCGCAAAGATCCTTGGTTATGACTTGATTGAATTACATTATGCGCACGGATATCTTCTTCATGAATTTCTTTCACCGCTCGCAAACGTGCGTGACGATAAATACGGCGGTGATTTAAATGGTCGTATGAGTTTTCCTTTAGAACTATTTGAAGCAGTGAGAGACGTGTGGCCAGATGAGAAGCCATTAGGAGTTCGTATATCAGCATTAGATTTCAATCAAAGAGGATGGAGTATCGAAGACTCAATAGTTTTGGGTCATAAATTAAAAGCATTGGGCTGTGATTACGTCACTTGTTCGGGCGGCGGAGTAACTTTTGATCAAAGTATTGCTCTTGAGCCTGGCTATCAGTTGCCCGGTGCTGAGCAGTTAAAATCCGAGGTCGACATGCCAGTGATGGCGGTAGGCATGATACGCGAACCAAAATTTGCAAATGCTATCGTTAAGGACGGCAAAGCTGATATGGTGGCATTGGCGAGGGGGTTTTTATACGAACCTCGATGGGCTTGGAGGGCGGCTTACGAACTTGGAGTCGAGATGGTTTATCCCCCACAATATGAGCGGGCGATGCCATCTGCGTGGCCGGAAGCATTTCCCAAATAGATTTGGAAACAATAGATGTTAGAGTTCTAACACCACCTCATTTCCATCAATCGAAAATCTGGTATTATACGGCGCTGAGCTAGCATAAATAGCTTCAAGTTCCAGTGTTTCATCCGCCGGCGAAACGAAATACGTTTCGTTTTTTTGGTTGTGTCTCACGAGAGCAAACCGCGCTTCGACGATCCCGCTGCTGTTACCGGTTAATATAGGCATCATGCCAATCCAATCCGGATGTTTTTTTGCGCCGTGACCAGTATGAAAAGAAAAACTTCCCAGGCTGTAAAATATGGGTTTATTTTTATAGACTTCTATTCCTAATGGAAAATGTGGGCCATGCCCCATAACGACATCTGCTCCAGCGTCAATAGCAGCGTGACCAGCTTGCTCCATATACTGCAGGACATCGTGATCACAACCCCAATGGTTAGAACAGATCAATACGTCACATGAACTTCGCAATTCTGCGATATCGTCACAGAAAGTTTTTAAAGAATCAGGTTCGCACCAAGTAATAATTTCAGGCGCGTGACCGGGCCGTGTTAAAGTGCGTGTCTCTGAGATTCGTGGTTTGTATGCTGTATGTGCCTCTAAAATTGCAATTCCAGGGAATTCTGCCGTAGCTTCGTGTCCTCCATGGGACCAGTAAACTGAACTTCTTTGCAAAAACCCATATTTTGTGCCATCGCGTTCGACAATGACCGATGCGTAAGCGCTTTTCCGGTCTAAGCCAGCACCGGCGTGGGGAATGCCAAGTTCATCTAGTCTAGCACAAGAGCTTCTGATTGCCGGTCCGCCGAAGTTCACATTATTCGCGTTACCAATTATTCCTATACCTGCATCAGTAAGAGCCTCACCGGCTGCAAGGTCTGCGTAAAAACCTTCTTCGTATATTGAGCGTTCCCTATCAGGTTCGTAAAGACAACACTCAAAGTTTGATATGACAAGGTCCGCTGCTAGCAGGGTTTGCCTTACTCTGGCAAAAGGTACCCTCGGGTCTTTTACTCCTAAAAGATTGATGTCCCCAGTAAGGATAATTTGGTGTGGCATAAATGCACTCTCCCTGCCATTAATATTATAATGTGTCGAAATAGTATTGCAAAAATAGCACAAGGCGGAGGCAGCTTCGATCCCTTAATTTTGAATGTAAATATCACGCGATCCGCTTAACTGCTTTTACAGAATTTAAGATAATAGGGGACCAGGATAACCGGGTTTTGTCTATTTTTGCGGCATATGATGTCTCTATTTTTTGACCGAAAAATATTCCGCTGAAATGGATTTTGTCAAAAAAGATCTGGATGGATTACATCCTTGGGGGAAGAGGATATATAGATCAAAACAATATGCTATAACAGGTATCAGTAAGAAGGGGACGGCATGTTCGCAGCCACCGAAGCTATCGAAGTTTTTCCGAGCTGTCTATGGGTGCATGAAATAGGGAACAGCGAGGACCTGAATACCGAACTCAAAGAATCGGTTAATGCAATAATGGCCGCAGGCGGCGGACGAAAACGCACTGATGGAGGTGGGTGGACTAGCGAAACAGATCTTCATGAACGTGATGAATTTACCCGGCTTACTCAGTATCTTGTAGCAGCCTCTGAGGGCGTGCTTCATTTTCTTCGTTTTAATTACGAACATTTCTATATTTCTGAGTGTTGGGCTAACTTAAGCGGCCACGATGAAGACCATCCAAGGCATAATCACCCAAACGCTCTATTAAGCGGTGTTTACTATGTAAGTGCGCCAGAAGATTGTGGGGCTATAAATTTTTACGACCCTCGGCCACAGGCGAGCGTATTCTATCCATCGGTTAAGGAATTAACGCCGCATAATAGCCACCGTCATGAAATTCGTCCGAATGCAGGAATGTTAATCCTGTTTCCGTCCTGGCTAGAGCACAGTGTAGAGCGGAACAAATCAAGCACTGAAAGATTAAGTATTAGCTTTAATGTAATGCTAAGTGGTGAGATTGGATACGAGACCGGCAAGGTTCGTTTTGAAAGTTAGATCCATTAACAACTATTTCACAAGGGAACCCCTCAGAAAAATTGACATCGCGCGCGTATTTCACGTTATCGCCTCAAACCTGCCTTATTAGTGTCACAAACCACAGAGATTTTCTGAACTCTTAATTTATTTTTTTGAATTAGTTGAACGACGAAGAAGCGTACAAAGCCCGCAGGTTTGTTGGGATTTGTGCTTTCTAAGTTCTCAAGCAAATAAGAGTGAGTAAGAATGAAGTCTTTACTAAGAGTTATATTTTTCCTAGCGACTATGTTGCCTTCCATAGCATTTGCTGGCTTTGACGAGGGACGCGAGGCCTTTTTGAGAGAAGATTGGGATTCCGTCAGAAAAGAGATGAAACCCCTTGCGGAGCAAAGAGATGCAAGGGCGCAAATCGCAATGGGGTTGCTGTTTGCTAGAGGTCTCGGTGTGGAGCAGAATTGGGATAATGCGGCATTCTGGTTTTCCGAAGCTATTGACTGCGCAGAGTTGCTTCAGGGGCGACCACAGCAAATTGTAGTCCGGATACTCGCCCGTGAAAATTATGCCTATAGCTTGGAGCAAGCATTTGAAATAGCTTTGTTTGAGCAATAAAACTAATATATGTGCCGGTGTTCAGATATGCTTTCAAATGTTAAAGAGCATATCTGTTGGCATAAAAGGTTGCCTGCTGGTTAGTTAATCTCAATGCTGTTTTACGACGGGGAACTATGGTTTATCGAACAATGTATGAAGGGTTATGTATCGCCCGTAGGGTAGGTTTCCCATTTTGTTATCCATTCTTGCCGCGATTTAAAAGGAAAGCCTACAAGTTTCGTACCCGCATGATGGAGGGGGTTATGCGAGCTGATGCAGTCATCTTATCTTATCCAAAGAGCGGCAGAACGTGGCTTGAGGTAATGCTTTCGCGCTTGTTCCAAAAGCGTTTATGTTTACCTGAAAATGAAATTATTGATTTCACCAATGCTCATCGAACATTTTCTGAACTTCCTAGATTATTCTTTACCCACGATGATGCTCATGTTTTGGCGGGCAATGAATTTTTGCCTGAGGGAGGGCAAAAGGGCTATTTCGCGGGCTCTAGAACCGTACTGTTGATTCGGCATCCATTAGACACTGCAGTTTCGATGTTTTTTCAGCAAAGTAAACGGAGTGGTTTTTTGGAGAGTGCAGATATTCATGATTTCGTTATTGGGGCTTCTGGTTTGCGAGGTGGATTGCCGACAATTATCCGTTTTATGAACCATTGGGCTCAGGCCATTTCAACATGCGATGATCACATTATTTCTCGCTACGAGGATCTTAGAAAGGATCCTTTCCAAAGTTTTAAGAATATCATTAAATTTTTGAATTTGGATTTCGCTGATTTTGAAATTGCTGAAGCTATTAAATTTTCTGACTTTGCAAGTATGAAAAAACGTGAAGCGCAAAATTTCTATAAGGGTGATTTCCGAGTAAGCACTGATGATCCAAGCGACGAAAATACTTACAAGACCAGGAGAGGTCTGATTGGAGGTTACACGGATTACTTTACAGAGGCTCAGGCTGCCAAATTAGAGCGTACAGTGTCTGAAAATCTCAACCCAGTTTTTGGTTATTGAACATGGAAATGATACGCGTATAAGACTTCAGAAATTTTTAGAAAATACGAATAACATTGACCAAATGACACTGTATATTGACGAAAAAGAGATGGACGATATTGGTGATTGTGATGCGGTCATCGATGTTAGGTCACCCAGGGAATATCATGAAGACCATATAATCGGGGCTGTAAATCTGCCGGTTTTGAAAAATAACGAGCACGAAAAAGTCGGTACACTTTATAAGAATATCTCGCCATTTGAAGCAAAAAAAATCGGCGCGAGGTTTGTGTCATTGAATATTGCTTCTCACTTGCAAACATTTTTCCGCGATAAGAAAAAATCATTCAAACCTCTGTTTTATTGTGCAAGGGGAGGGCAGCGTTCGAATTCGTTTGCAACGATATGTGCATCTATTGGATGGAAATGTGCTGTCTTGGACGGGGGTTATAAAACATATCGAAAATCAGTAATTCGTGAGATCGAACAGTTCTCAAAGGCTTGCACCCTTATCGTAATTAGCGGGAAAACTGGAAATGGTAAAACTGAAATTCTTTCACATATCTCGTCTTTGGGTGGAAATATACTTGATTTGGAGGGATTAGCTTCGCATCGGGGGTCAATGTTAGGTGGTTTTCCTGGCACAGAGCAACCGAGGCAAAAGTACTTTGAAACCCTATTAATGGATCAAATTAAAAAATTAGATTTGTCCAAACCCGTTTTTTTAGAGGCTGAAAGCAACAAGATTGGCAATGTTAATATACCAGCGGAACTTTTCAAAAAAATGCATCACTCAGGGTGTATCGTTGTAGAAAATTCTAGGCAGAATCGAGCTAGTTTTTTGGTGGCGCGTTACTCAAACGTATTCGAGGATGAGAGTGTTGTAGAAAAATTTTTTGAGTTCTTAGCTTCTCGTCACCCTGCGGATGTTTCAAAGAAAGCAAAATGTTTATTTAGTTCAAAAGATTGGAATGCCCTGGCAAGTCATCTGCTGGATTATCATTATGATCCATCCTACGAACGCTCGATGGGCCTGAAAGACCGAAAAATACTTCTACATGCGAAATGTACCGGCGATATAGAAAAAACCGCTCGTGATTTAGCCTGTGACATCATCTCCAAATATGGATAGTTGCAACAATAAAATATCTAAAGATTTTGCTTCACAGCGCCCAAACAGCTGCGTTCCCTCAACCCACCAAACTTTCTTTCGTAATCTTACGAGACTGAAAATAGAAGCAGCTACGCTGCCGCCAATTTTTTACCTTTATCACGTTTTCCAAGAGCATCATATGTTGCGTATTTATACATCTCGCTAAGGGTGGGATAATTATAGCAAGTTTGAATGAATAACTCGGCGCCTGCTCCGACCAAAAGTGCCGTTAAGCCGACATGAACTAACTCACTGGCCGTTTCACCTATTGCGTGCACGCCCAACAGCTTCATGTCTTCTTCTCGGAACAGCAACTTTAAAAAGCCGTCTTGGTCGCCGATGATTTGTCCCCGTGCATTGTTTTGATATGTTGCGCGACCTGTAACGTAGGCGATGTTATCTCTATTAAGGTCCTCTTCTGAGGAGCCTGCCATGGAACATTCAGGAATAGTGTAAATTCCGTAGGGCAGAATATTGGCTAGTTCCGTTTTATATTCTAGATCAAAAGCGTGAACCATTGCTACACGCGCTTGTTCCATTGATGTTGATGCTAATGCTGGAAAACCAATTACGTCGCCCACCGCATAGATATGGGGCAAAGCAGTTTGATAAGTACCATTTACTTTTAATTGCCCTCGAGACCCAGTCTTTAATTGTATGTTTTCTAAACCAAGATAACCTGTATTGCCGTTACGGCCGGTAGCTGCCAAAAGCGCATCCACTTTAATAGAGCGCCCCGTTTTGAGGTTAACCGTGAGATCTCCACCTGCCTCTACGCTTTCAATTTCTTCTGGCATGCAGAGTTCTACGCCCATATTGCGCATACATCTGGTTAGTGTGTCAGAAATTTCAGAGTCCATAAAACTTAGTAATTGCTCGCGCCCCTCAACGAGGGAAACATCAATGCCAAGAGCCGAAAACATGCACGCGTATTCGCATCCAATCACGCCACCACCGGCTATCAACATAGTGGAAGGAAGTTTATCCAGCCCGAGAATAGTGTCGGAGTCATAAACACGTGGATCATCGAACGGAAATACTGGAGGGTGATACGGGCTGGAGCCAGTGGCAATAAGGATTACATCGCCGGTAATAGAAATTTCATCTTTTTTTGATGACTTGATTCGTACGGTATGTTCATCGACAAATGAGGCGTTTCCTTCAAAGTATGTTATGCCATGTCTTTCAATATTTTCGCTTATCCGTTGATGCTCGCTTTGGACCACAAAACGTTCATGGAAAAGAAAGTCTCGGGCTGTAACCGTCCTTTTGAGTTGAGTATCCACGCCATGAAGTTCTCTTTGCCGAAAGCCAGACAAGTAGAGGGCTGA
>MDTD01105317.1_pt1 | contig 10361 bp, 6 predicted proteins | sample 811221 | NCBI WGS metagenome assembly MDTD01 (sample SAMN05326646, study PRJNA326480) | marine metagenome | isolation source: seawater | place: Pacific Ocean: South West | collected 2011
CCGCACATTCTTGGTTATCTCACGCTTCTTTTTCTGAAAATTTAAATCGACCAATAAACTTTCAAACAAATGATTCTTTTGCAAGAACACAAACAATGGATAAAATTATTTTGTTAACTTATGGAATAATGGCATGGAATGCATCTTCCTTTTTAGAAAGATACAATACCCACGGTTCAGCTATGTTAAACGGAAATATTGATACTTTTGATGTCAATAGATTGGAGTCAATATGGATAAAAAACCAATCTGATCTAAATATGGTTAATAAAATTATTTCCAATAGAAATATTTTTGAATTTTTATAAATCAAGCCATACAATTTTATTTTTTGAATTTTTTATTTTACTCATATTATTTAATCCAACAATATATCCAGGTTTTTTAGAAACCTCTATAATGCCATTTTTTACTTTAGTAGGATTAGAAAACAAGTGAGAACAAAAACCAACATTTTCCATTAGGGATTCTGAAAAATTAATTTCAGTATCTATTCTGCAAAGAAAAAATGCTTGTAAATGAGGTACTAATTCATCTAATCCAGATCCACCAGCATGAGGAATTAAATCTTTACCATATTTTTTACATCCAAGCATAATGGGTATTTGATCACATATAGATAAAACTCTACAAGCATCTAATTGGAAAATATCAAGAGAATTATTTGAGATTAAATCTAAGGCAACATGACTATTAGGACAGTTTTCACCTGAAGAAATTTTTACTGCTAATTGCCTATCATCTTTATAGGACATTAGTGCACTATGCATTTGAATATTATCAGGTGCAAAAGGCTCTTCTAACCAAACACATCCTTTTTTATTTAGTATTTCAAGTATTTCTTTTGCAGATTCAAAAGATAGCATTTGATTACTATCAACTGAAAAATTATAGTTTATCTCAAAATTTTCTTTTAATTGTTGTAATCTTTCTTCCACCCATTTTGCTGAATTATGTATTTTATATTTAAAAAATTTTATTCCCTTAGTTTTATTGATACTATTAACTTCTTTTGAAAGTGATGAAACATCTGAACCAATCCAAGTTGTATGATATGTTGGCATCCCTTGAATTTCAATTTGATTAATTCGTTCTAATATTTTTGAATAAGGAGTTGAGAGATATTCTTCAATTTCTTTATTAGAAATAATGTTTGAATAATTTCTATTATCGATCCAATTCATAAGACTTTCAGGATTGGATAATGACAATAATTTCCAAAGAGGTAATTCTACTTTTTTCGCGGCCCAATCTAAACAAGTATTTAATATTATTCCTGCTGCCATATAAACACAACCTGAATTAGGACTAAGCCACCTTAATTGACTGGGATTTGAGAGAAAATCTTGAATTTTTCCTTTTTGAGATAATAATTCTCCTAACTTGATATTTTCAAGATCTTTAAGTATATATTTAATAGATTCACATACAAAATTATTACCTTTGCCAAGAGTAAACCCTATTCCTACGCCTGTTATACCTTCGTAAGAAAAAATACAAGTTGGATTACTATAGTTTGGTTGTAGATTTACCGTATCACTTCCTAAATCATTTTTAGGTAAATCTATTCTTAAATCGTATATTTCCCAATTATGAAAATCAAATTTTACGTCATTCAAAATCAAATTTAAATCAATATACATAAAAATAGATTTATTTCTAAATTTATAATTCGATATATAGTATTTTTTATTTATTTAACAAAATTTATTACTATTATATTTCAGGTAAACATTCAAATATACTTTCTGGTTCTACAAACTCAATATCATAATCTAACCAATCTTTTTTTCTCAACTGAGAAATTTTAATTATCATTCCAAGTCCGCGCATGGAAAGAATAATTTTTTCCTGATAATTTTTGTAAAGTTCATAAGTATCAAGTCTAATTGTTTTAGATTGAGTAGTTTTCCAAATATGAGGTTTAATAGGTAATTTAATCATTGCTATTGGTAAAGGGGATTGATAGAAATTTTCAATAAGTCTTTTTATAGTTGATGCTTTTCTATTTATGTAATTTGGTTCTAAAAGTAAAATATCGTCGAAAAATAATTCCCTACCTTCACAAAAATTATTTATGTTTAAAAGAATATCCCTCATACTATATTGACTTTCGTGATTATTTATATCCCTCTTAAAAACTGAATTATTAAATAGTTTAATAAATTCTTGATTCCCTTCAACACTACAAATAATATTAGAATCTTTAAAACCTATTTCTTTCGCAATTTGAATAGAATTATTTACTTTTAAAAAGTCTTTTTCAATATTTTCACTGGTTTTAAATGGAATAAAACACCCCAAATTTGCTTTTGGCAAATAGTAAGTAATCTTATCCGTATATTTTTTAGCTATTTCGATTATTTGATCCGCTCTTTTTTTCTTTCCAGATTGATGAATACCATGCTCATGAAAAACTTCTGCTGAAGGGGTATATTTAATAGCAAAATTTTTATTCAAAGATAATATTTGATGAGCCCAAACTCTGTCTTCAATATTAGTAATCTCCTCATTAAAAGGATATTTTTTTAGGATATTTGACCTTATGATGCTATTAGCATTATGAAAAAAAATATCATTTTCAGTTCTTTTTTCCTCAATACCAAATGTCCATAATAAATCTCTTGCATCCCTAGCGTCACTTTTTTTTGTAGGTATTTGTCTTCCGTAAGCAGCAATTACATTCTCATCATTATCAATACTTTTCACCAAATTGATCAACCATTTATCATGTACAGGGATACAATGCGCAGATAGCATAACTGTATATTTTGATTCAACTTTTTTAGCAAATTGGTTAAGGCATTGACCTGGTAAGTATTCTGAAGACTGATTAATATATAAACAATAAGTAATATTTAAATTTGATTTATTTATATAATATTTAATTCTTTTAGGACTGGAATCATTTGACTCGTTGTCTATTACAAATATTTTATTTGGATGAACATTTTGGTTTTCAATAACCTCTAAACATCTTATTATCCACTCTTCTTCGTTGTAACATCTAATAATAATATCAGCGTTAACTTTCTTTTTCATTAAAAAAATTTATTCCATAATAACAGAAATAATGATTTAGAAGTATTTCAATAAACTTTATTTTTTATTTATTTTCTAAATCATTTATCCATGCCTTACATGAAAGTATTTCTTCTTCCTTAATTATTCCATTCTTAAAATCACTGAAAACCTAGTGGAGCCAAGCGGACTCGAACCGCTGACCCCCTGCATGCCATGCAGGTGCTCTACCAACTGAGCTATGGCCCCAAAACAAAAGAAGTTATTTGTATCTGTCATTTAAAAACAATTTTATAACTTTCTCAAAACCATAATACTCTAAAGAGTTTGGTTATTGTATTATTGATATTAATAACATTTTATAATTTTCTCTTTTTAAAACTATTAATCAGTTTCTCATCTTTTAATTATTTAATAATTTATTTTTTCTATTGCTCAATTTGAATATATTAATGCCTTTAAATAGCGATTTATTTTTAGAAAAATTTAATCCTTTTAGAAAAATTAAGATTCCAATGATTATTTTTAATATTTCTATCTTTTGTTTTTTTCTAATAAATTTTATTAATTATCCTATATATTTTTTGTATCAAAATCTTAAAAATTTTCATTCAAAGATTTAAATCTAGAAATTAATTCTGGAGACAATTTTTTTATCCTTTTCAAAACAGAAATGGTAAAATTACTTTTGCTTATTTAATAATGTGCTTATTGAGATCTTTAGAAAGTAAATTTTTTATATTAATAAATGAGAAAATTAATTCTGAAAAGAGTTTTTCTTGATTTTTAGAAAGGTTAACACATTTACCTCAAACAATATTTTTAGATGATAAAAATATTGAATAAAATATTTCGTTTGGTATGTCTTAATTCAAGATAGATTTTAAAAATGTAAGATAAGGATCTCTCTTGTACTTTTAGATCAATTTAGTAAGATTTACTTATGAAATATCAAACAAATATTAGTGAAAATGTAGTTAGATTAAATGGAGGCCAAAGCAAAAGGATTGAATAGCAATATCACTTTATCTATCTAATGATTTTCTTCTATTAGATAAGTCTATTAGTCCTTTTGAAAAGACTTAATCAGAAGTAATGATAATAATTCTTAAAGGAGATACAATCTATCAATTATTATTATTCCTGATAATAATAAAACTATAATATACACTTCAAAAATAATTTAAATGAAAAATTTTGTATTAATAAATCTACCTCTAGCTATTAATGTTGTAAATAAGTAAGCGTAAGAAATTAAGCAATAATAATTATAGCTTTAGATGTATTTTCTACGATAATAATTAAATGTGGAACAGGCAGTTTTGAATCAAAATGATTTTAAAGATATTAAAATCTCTGATTAAACAATATTAATAGGAAAATCATCATATAGATTCAAAAAAATGATTTAAAACTTAATTAATATTTTTGATAATTTAAATATATAAAAATTTGTTTAATACCCTACAATAAGTTCTAGATTAATTTTCAAATTAATGTTAATTTCATTTGATTCAAGAACATATTTTAAGTCGAGAATTATTAGTTTTAGAAATTCTTTAAGGTTAGGTGATTTATATAAATATCAGTTTAAATTCTTTGGTGGTATTCCAGGACCTCAAGAATTTCTAACTAATCTAGTAAATATAATTCAAAAAAATAATTATGCGGATACAACCTATAATTTTATTAAATCAGATTTTCATCTACTTAATGCTGGCTTCTATTCATCTATTTGGAAAAATTTTAAATTAAAATCTACTAAGAGAGTTGTATTAAGAATTGATGGAATAGGTATTGATCAAAATAATTTCAGTGATAACAAACAAATAGAAAAAGATATGATTAATTTATTGGATAAGAGTGATAATATTATTTACCAAAGCAAATTTAGTAGAGATTGTTTTTTTAATATTTTTGGGATAAACAAAAATAATAAAATTATTTTTAATGGTGCAATTGATTTGCCAGAATTCAATTTCAGATATATAAATTCATTTAATATATTAAATAAGATTCCTGATGAAAAATATTTTACAGTTGCAGGGAGATTTATTGATAGAAAGAGAATAAAAGAAGTTATAAAAGAATTTTATAAATATAATCTTGGATATTTAGTTGTTCTTTCAGATGTACCAAAGAATAAAAGGCTTATAAATAAAAGGATTATTTACTTAGGTATGATCCCACCTATTTTTGCTAGATATGTTATTTCAAGATCTCAGGCATTAATTCATATTGATAAATATGATTGGTGCCCAAATGTAGTTATTGGTGCATTATTTGATGGTGTACCAGTGATCTGTTCTAATTATGGAGGTACTCCTGAAATAGTCTCAAATAAAGGAATAATTATAAAAGAATTTCCTTCTGATTTACCTCCTAATTTAGAAGGTATAGAATTTGCAAATCAAGTAAAATTCCCAAAAAAGATTTTTAGAGAAAATATTTTAGATTTTAAAAATAATACTTTTCGAAAAAAGTCCAATTTTAATTTTTCAATAAAAAATTCTGCTTTAAAATATATTGAATTCATGAATAATATTAACTTTAAATAAAATCTAAAATTTTAATTATTTACTTAATAAAAAAAGTTTTTAATATTTTATTCTTTATATCCATATGGATTATTAATGAACCATTTCCAACCATCTTTACACATGTCTTCTATATTTCTTTTTGGCTTCCAATTCATTACTTTTAATGCTTTTTTAATATCTGCATAAATTATTGGTTTGTCACCTTTCCTTCTTTCCGTGAATTCATATTTAATGTCAATTCTATTAACTTTTTTAAACACATTAATTAACTCTAAAACACTTGTTCCCTTACCAGTTCCTAGATTTATTATAGAGAATGGAGATTTAATATGACCTTTTTTGATATATTCCAAGGCAGAAACATGACCTTCTGCTAAATCCATGACATGAATATAGTCTCTTATACCAGTTCCATCTTTGGTGGGCCAATCATTACCATAAATTAGTAAATTTTCATTATCACTGCATGCCGATTTACATAATAATGGAAATATATTATTAATTTTCCCCTTTGGTTCTTCTCCAATTTCTCCAGATGAGTGGGCACCTATTGGATTAAAATATCTCAAGGAGACTACAGACCAAGTATCCGGTCTAGATTTATATAAATTCTTTAAAATTGACTCAACCTCTAATTTATTCTCTGCATAGGGATTATTTGCTTTAACTTTAGCTTTTTCATTTAAAGGGGAAATTTCATATTCTGAGTAAACGGATGCACTGCTACTAAAAATGATATTAAAGCATTTATTTTCTTCCATAACTTTTGTTAAATTAATAGTCCCTTTAACATTCACTTCCCAATATTTTTTCTTATTAAAAAAGGAATCGTATACTGATTTCAATCCAGCAAAATGAATTACATAATTTATTTCATAACCAATTTTTATTGAATCCTTAAAAACTTTCCTAAGAAATGATATATCTCTTATATCTCCTTCATAAAATAATAAATTATTAGATGATTTATTTGTTTTTAGATAAATACTTTTTAGTCTTTTGATTGCAATGTAAGAACTATTTATAAGTGAATCAATTATTACTAATTTATAGCCTTTATCCAATAATACTAAACAAGTATGTATTCCAATAAATCCTGCACCCCCAGTGATTAAGATAGTCTCCATTACGAAAAATAATTTTATATTAAAAAAAGCTCAAAAGCTTTAATCTTAATTTCTTTAGATATCTTATAAGGAATGGCATTAAAAAAAGGTAATTGTAATATCTAAAATAAATTTTAAAAACTTCATAAGTTCTTCTTAAGAAATATCTTGAACTAATGCCCCCAGTACTAATATTTATAATTTTTTTATTTAAAAATAATATATTTTTAAGCTTTTTGCACATAGATAATCTAATTATCAAATCTGCATCAGACGCTAAATAAAATTCATTTGAATATGGCATTAATATTTCTAGAATCTTTTTTGAAAAACAAATTGACTGATGAAAGGGCATATTCCCAAATAAAAGATAATAATAAAAATTTTTTTGATTAACTAATTTTGATAATTTAACTTTCTGAGATCTTGTTACTTTTTTATTTTTAGCATTAATAAAATCTGCATTAGAAATTATTAAATTGATTTCATTTTTATAATTTTCAGAAATATTATGACTCAAATTTAGTAAGCATTGATTTGATGAAAACCAATCATCAGATCCTAAAAAAATTATCCATTCTTTATCCTTAGCGAATTCATATCCTTTATTCATGGCATTATAAATCCCCCTTTTTGAACTATCTTCATTGATTTTTACAAATCTTTTATCTTTATCACAAAGATTTTTAATCCATTTCTTATGCTTTTTAGTTGAATTCCCATCTACAAATATACATCGCCAATCTTTATGTATTTGATTAGTAAGTGAATTTACTAATTTTGGAAGCTTTGTATAAGAATTCAAAGTTGGAATAATAAATAGAAAAGATATTTTTTTTGTTTTTGTATTATTTGCCATAATTTACAGGAATTATAAATAATTGTAAATATCTATATTGAAAGTTTATTATTAAAAAATGATTTTATAATTTATTTTGAATATTATTAATATAATAGTATCAAATTCTTTTTCAGGGTATTGTTTTATTAATTTTATGATTTCACTATACATTAATTAATTAAAAATAATTTTAGTTAGTTTATATAATTTTTATATGAAAAAAATTATCATATACGGGGAATTCTTAGAAAGAAGCACTACAGGAATTGCTTATATTAATTCTCTCTTAAAGCAAGTTTTAATTGACTTAGATAATGAAGTCACATTATTAAAAGAACCTCGATCAAAAGACTATAACCAAGAAAATGGGATAGTAAATAAAAAGTTTTATTTAGTTGATTTTATCAGAATCTTTATAAAAACTATCTTTTTAAGAAAGAAAGATTTATCTTTTATTACTATTTCACAAAGTAATTTGGGACTTATAAAAACTTTAATAATATCATTGATTCTTAGGATAAAAACAAAAAAATTATATATATATGTACATAGAGGTGACTTACATATAAATTATGAAAATATTTTTTTAAGAAGATTCTTGATTAATTTATTATTTAGATTATCTTATAAAGTTATATTTCTTTCAAGTTTAATAAGTCATAAATTTAAAAAATCTTTTTATAAAAAAAAGTTTTTAATAATTCCTAATTCCTTAAATAAAAATGATACAAAAAAAACTAATGCTTTATATTTTAAAAATTTTTATAAAAAAACAATAAATTCAAAAGGAATTTATAGAGTATTATATGCAGGTAATTTACAACCTGAAAAAGGCTTAGATAGCATATGTTCGGCTATTAAAATATTTAATAAAAATATTCCAAGCAAAAAAATAACCTTGGATGTTTATGGAATACCTTTCCAAAAATTAATTGAAATTAAAGATCAAATTAAATATAAAGGGATTTTAAATTATGAGAATAGACTTGAGGTTATGAGTAGATATGATTTTCTCATAATAGCTAGTAGAAGCGAAGGTATGCCAATGATTTTAATTGAGTGCCTAGCCATTGGATTGCCTTTCATTACTTCAAAAGTAGGAGCTATAGAAGATATTTTGATAAATGATTATCCTTATACTTGTTCACAAGATAGTAGAAGTATTTTAAAAAGTATTGAAAGAATTATTTATGACATTGATAATAAGCAGGAAAAACTAAAAAGAATTATAGCTTTAGGTCACGATTTATATATTAATAAATTTCAATTTATTCAATTCTATCAAAATATTAAAAATAAAATATTGAATAATTAATAGATAAAATAATATGAAATTATAAAAATCTTAAGTTATAATTTTATTTGATAAAACTTAAGAAAATATTCAATAAATTTTTTTTCTCACTTTTTTTAACTCGCGTATGGTTTAAACCATGTCTATTTTAATAATTATGAAATATCATTATAAGTCTCTTTTAACTCACCAGATTCCATTTTCAAAAAAACTTTATTAGCACTAATTCAAAATCTATCTTAAATATCATTTATTTACTTCATTAGATTTTCATGTTTCAAGTTGCCCTTAATAAATATTCTGTGTGGTCAAAGCTAATAAAAGATTATGTTTCTCTTTGTTTGATTTATAGTTATTCACTTCAGTAAATAAAAATAGACCATATCTTGCGTAACCAATGGGACATAAACAGTAAAGTTCTTAAATCTGTACATTGTAAGTTATACAAATTGCCATAACTGAGAGTTATTAATTAATAAGATCTCTATGGTGCTGCATATAGGCTACTAGAAATCAAACTTTGGAGTTTTTTTTATAAGATATATTTTCATTACCACCCTATTCAGAACTGGTTCTAGTAAGAGGTCTTTTTTGCTTCATGTTTTTTTGATAATTCAATAATATTACCAAAAACTAATGAATAAGTATTTATATATGCTAATTGATTATTTAATTGTTTATCTGACTTCCGTTTGGTCTGCTAAATGAATTAAAATATTAGTCTTATATATTTGATAACTTTTGATATTCTTATAATTTCAAATATTCTTTCTGTAAAATGGAATTTCTTTTTTATATTATTGTGTTCTTTCTGTTATTACTTATTCTTAATTATTTTGAGATTTATATCATAGAAATTTTTTAAATTATCCTTGCCAGTCACTTCATAATTTTCTTTCAAATATTTTTTTTCTAAATGATAAGGAATAAATTTAGCAATAACAGTTATAAGTATCTTAATTAAATAATCAAACTAAATAATATTATTATATTTATTATTCTATAACTTTTATCTTTGAATAAAATATCGATATTCCTATTGAAAAAAGTTTTGCAAATTTCAACCTTTGTTCTTATGGCAATATAAATGTTAATCTACTTTTATTAATTATTTTGATATAAAATGAGTTATAAGAAAAATATATTAAACTTTTCTTTAATTATAATTTCTTTTTTAATAGGAATTTCTATTGTTGAAGTTTTTGGAAGATTTATAGGTTTAGGAGATGTAATTTTATATGATGCAGATCATTTAGTTGGATATAGATTAAAGTCAAATCAATCTGCGAAAAGAAGAAAAAATTCCTTTGTAAATTCAGATTATGAAGGCTTTAGATTTGACCCAAATTCTAAATTAAGTAATAGTTCAGAATTTATAGTTTTTATAGGAGATAGTGTTACCTATGGAGGCTCATATATAGATAATTCAGATTTATTTTCAAGCAAGTATTGTCAACTAACAAATGAAATAGATTTTTGTTTGAATAATGGATTAAATGCCTGGGGAACTATGAATATGGGAAGATTTATCGCTAATTATGATCTTTATTCTTCAAGAA
>MDTD01088580.1_pt1 | contig 10360 bp, 9 predicted proteins | sample 811221 | NCBI WGS metagenome assembly MDTD01 (sample SAMN05326646, study PRJNA326480) | marine metagenome | isolation source: seawater | place: Pacific Ocean: South West | collected 2011
AGAGCTTCGCCAGGGGTCACGAATCGGTCGGGATTCTCGAAGTGATAACGGACACCCTCACCGGTGAAGCTGTAATAGATCGCTACGGGCATCATGAGCACACCTCCTGAGCTTCCAGGCGGCGGGCCTTGGTCATGTGGTGGTTGTAGCGCTTGAGCCGAACGGCGGCGCTGCTATCGGATCTGAGGGCCGCGAAGGCCATCTTGCGGTGGGCGCGTGCGCGGCTCGCGGACGCAATACGGGCGTGTTTCATGGTCGGTTCTCCTAGAGTTTGAGAACCACCACCAATCGCCGTCAAACGATATAGGGTGGTGGCCGTGCGCAGGTTGACGGACCGGGACTCTAGGAACCCGGCGCACCCGGAGGTGCCCCACGCACGCCCACCATTAAGCTGGATGCTGGGCATAAAAAAAGCGCCTGCATCAGATGGGGCGCTTGTGCGCCTAGAGTCGTTAGGGCCGTCAAACCCCGTCGCAGATTTGGCTACGACTTGGGAGAAACAATAACCGGACGGAAAGGCGAAAGCAAACATCATGCGGCATCGCCCCCGCTTTTGCCGGTTTCCCATTCTTCGAGGTCAGCCAGGCGCCAGCGAGTTGTGGCCGGGCCCAGGCGAACGGGACGGGGGAGGTTTCCTTCACGGGTCCAGCGCCATACGGTGGCACGGGATACGCTATAGCGGCGGCCGACTCCGGTATCGGAGAGGTGGGTCTGTTGCATTTCGATTCACCGTATCGTTTGCTGTTGATAGGCGAATCGTGGTGGACGGAGGCAAAAATGTGAGGGGAAGAAACGGAATCCTTTTTTTCCCTATCGACGATCTCCTTTCATTTCAGGGTCCGCCTCGGGGAGAGCATCGCGAATCTGTTTCCAGGCGTCCCGCCATTGGTCCGGAAGCCCATGTTTATCCCACGTCGCGAAATGGTCCCTTTCCCATCCAGGATTTCGCCATTCATCTGTGTATTTCCTCTCCAGTGAGCTCGCCTTGTAGGGCTTTAGTTGAGGATACCGCCTCTTATACTCAGCGGCGGCTTTGCTCGCGGCGGATTCTAAGGTGTCGCCGTGATATATCAGGTTGGCCATCAGTATCAGAATGGCGGACGCCGCCTTTTCTTTGATGATCTTTTCTGGGGTGCCAGGCAGGGAGTCACCATTAATTCGCATTTCCGCCAGTTCGCCAAGCAAGCGCCACAAAGTTGGGGTTGGGGGAATTTCATGCTGGCGACAATAGGTCATCGCCAGGTCAAGATAATGGGGGTTCCGTTTGGTCATCCAGCTATATACCAGCCCCGCCAAGGCCATTGCGGCATCCCATCCGGCAGTAAACTGCACTTCCAGCTTCACATACTCATATTCCTTCCAGCCTTTTCTTACTTCGAAGCCATGCCGTTGCTTTATGTCGTATTTACGGTCTAGCGCTTCCAGGTGGTGCTTGAATTGTTCACTTTCCAGTGCCTTGTTCATGCTTCAGCCCCCTGGCGAATCGGGGTCACGCTGGCGCCAGCCCTGGCCGGTTCACGGCAGAATGCGCCCCATGCCTTCATCAGCTTGGCGCGCTGGGGAAGTAGTCCGTCACGGGCATACGCGGCGCGGGTGGCATCGCTGTTCACGTGCGCCAGGGCCAGCTCCGAAACCTCATCCGCCGCGCTGGTGTTGTTGCGGCACCAGTCTTTGAACGAGCTCCGGAAGCCATGGGGCACCGCTACGCGGCCGTCGGTGGGATCCGGATAGCCATCGCGGCCGGCTTTCACCTCGGCATCGTGCATCCGCTTCACCACCGCGCTCAGGGCGGCATCAGACAGTTGACCGCCCCGGGGTGCGGGGAAGACTTGTTCAGACAGGCGTGGCAGGGCCTCCAGGAGCGCCACAGCGGCATTCGACAGGGGAACGCGGTGCGCCTTGTCGGCTTTCATCTTCTCGGCCGGTATCGTCCACATGCGGGCCTTCAGGTCGATTTCGCTCCATGTTGCGCTGCGCACCTCACCGGATCGAGCGGCGGTCAGGATAGCGAACTCCAGGGCTCGGGTGGCCATGCCTGTCCTGGAGCGCAGGTCCGTCATGAACTCGGGTATGCGTGCCCAGGGCAGGGCGGGCCAGTGCCTCTTGCGTGTCACCTTGGTGGGCTTGGCGAACAGTTCATCGAGGTTGCCGCGCCAGCGGGCAGGGTTAGCGCCCTCCCGGTATTTGTGGACCTCGGACCAGGACAGGACGGTTTCCATCCGCTGGCGTACACGAGAGGCCGTTTCCGTGCGGGTGCTCCAGATCGGGCGCAACACTTCCTGAATGTGCGTGACGTCCACGTCCGCGACGGGAAGGGCGCCAATCACCGGGAAAGCGTAGCGTTCCAACGTGGCCAGCCACTCGCGGCTATGCTTGGCGTTCTTGAAGCCATCCGCTTTCGCAGCGTGGCAGCGGGTGGCCGCTTGCCTGAAGGTCACGGCCCTCGCTTGTGCGGCGATGTGTGCGGCTATGGCAGCCTTCCGCTCGGCTACCGGGTCAATGCCCTGGCCAAGCTTGTCGCGGAGTTCTCTGGCCTTCTCCCGGGCGCTGGATAGTGGAACGGTGGGGAAGCCACCCAGACCGAAGTCACGGCGTCGATTGCCAACCCTGGCACGCAGTATCCAGGACCGGCCGCCGCTGGCGTTGACCTTGAGCATCAGGCCCGACACGCCACCCACGGCGTACATTCCTGATTCAGTGATGCGCCGGACCTCGGCGGGCGATAACTCTTTGGCTACTTTTGGCATTGCGCTTTCCTACCATCCACTGTCCCATCCAAAACATTAGCATCGCATGGAACGGAATGATACAGGTTAAACCAAGGAAAATGCGCTGGACCCTATAAATATAGGGTTTCGTGATGCGGGATGAGTCAGGGTGCTACCCATCCAAAGCAGACACCCTCTCCGCCATATCGAAAAGGCGCCCTCGCGGCGCCTTTTTTCGTGGCGCCCGCCCTCAAAACCCTGGCCCCGCGACGCCGGGTCATACCCATCAGGGGGCTGGCCCGGGCCGAGTCTCAGCGCCGTGATCGCCGGCGCGGAAACCCCCGGGTCGAGGCCAGGGTAACGCCGAAGGCGGCGGCCAGCAGGAGCAGCAGGGCCGGCGCGAAGGCGTCGACGCCGGCGCTCTCCAGCAACAGCCCGCCGAGCAGCCCGCCGCCGGCGATGGCGGTATTCCACACCGTGACGAGCATGGACTGGGCCAGATCCGCGGCCGCCCCGGCGGCCTTGGCGCTGGCGGTCTGGAACAGCGTGGCGGCGCCGCCGAACGCCAGCCCCCAGAGGGCAACGGCCCCGTACACCAGCGGCGGGGTTCCAGCACCCATCCCCAATACCGCCGCGGCCACCCCGAACAGCATGATGCTGGCCAGCGTCAGGGCTCGTAACCAGTGGTCGACCAGCGCGCCCACCACCGCGATGCCGGCCAGCGAGGCGATGCCGAACACCAGCAACACCCGGTCGGTTTGTCGGGCCAGGGTGGCCGCCTGGAGGAAGGGAGCGATGTAGGTGTAAAGCAGGTTGTGGGCGACCACGAAACCGAGCACCACCAGCAGTACCGGGCGGACACCGGGGAGCAGGAAGACGCCGGTGAGCGGCTTGCGCCCGGCGGCCGCTTCGCCGGGAAAATCCGGCAGGGCGGCGATAATCCACAGAATCAGCACGACGCTGAGCCCGCTGATCAGCCCGAAGCAGGCGCGCCAGCCAATCAGAGTGCCAAGAAAGGTACCGCCGGGCACGCCCAGTGACAGCGCCAGCGGGGTGCCCGCCATGGCGATGGCGATGGCCCGGCCCTTCAGAGGCGCGGGCGCCAGGCGGGCGGCGTAGCCCGCCGCCAGCGCCCAGAGCAGACCCGCGGAAACGCCGGCGACAAAGCGCGCCAGCAAGGTGAGCGAATAGCTGCTGGAGAGCGCGGTGGTGGTGTTGGCGATCAGAAAGCCGGCGAGGGCGGCGAGCAGCAGGGGGCGCCGGTTCAGCCCCCGGGTCAGGGCGGTGAGCGGTATCGCCGCCATCAGGGAGCCCACCGCGTACACGGTGACAAGCTGCCCGGCGGCGGATTCCGGCACGCCCAGGCCGGCGCTGATGCCCGGCAACAGCCCGGCGGGCAGGGCTTCGGTGAGAATGGTGATGAACGCCGCGCTGGCTAACGCCAGCAGGCCGTTCAGGGGCAAGCCGTCGGTGGCGGCGGGGGGAGTCCGGGTAGTGGAAATCACATTGAACCTCGTCTCGGGTGGCATCGGCGGCAAAATTGCCACGCCGGGCATTGAGGAAAAACAGGCTGTAATTCCGCACACTTCGGACTAAAGTGTCCGCATTATGTCGATTCCCCTGGAAAGCGCCGGTGCGTTGAACGTCTTCGTGAAGGTGGCGGAGAGCGGTGGTTTCACCGCCGCCGGCCGCCAGCTGGGGTTGTCGTCCTCGGCGGTGGGCAAGGCGGTGGCGCGGCTGGAGGCCCGGCTGAGCGTGCGCCTGTTTCACCGCTCCACCCGCGCCATCACGCTGACCCCGGAAGGGCGCCTGTTCCTGGGGCGCTGCCGGCGGATTCTTGGCGAGCTGGAGGCCGCCGAGCTGGAGTTGTCCCACCGGCGCGACCGGCCGGCGGGGGTCCTGAAGGTGAGCCTGCCCCTGGTGGGCATGCTGATGATGCCGACCCTGTCGGCGTTCATGCGGGCCTGGCCGGACATCGAGCTGGATCTGGATTTCTCGGACCGGCTGGTGGACGTCATCGACGAAGGCTTCGATGCGGTGATTCGCACCGGCGAAGCCAGGGATTCCCGCCTGATGACGCGCACTCTCGGCACTTTCCGCTTTCACCTGGTGGGGGCGCCGGCGTATTTCCAGCGGCACGGCGTGCCGCGCGCGCCGGAGGACCTGGCCGGCCACCGGGCGCTGCGCCACCGCTACCCGAGCACCGGCAAGCTGGAACCCTGGACGCTGGCCGGTGACGACGGCACCGTGCTGGACGGCATGACCACCGTGTCGGTGGCGAACGCCATCGAACCCCTGCTGTTCATGGCCGAGGAGGGGCACGGGCTGGCCTGCCTGCCGGATTTCGCCGTGCGCCCGCGGCTCGCGGCGGGAACCCTGATGAGCGTACTGGACGAAACGCTGGAGCAATGCGGGGTTTTCCGGCTGCTCTGGCCCTCGAGCCGGTATCTGCCGCCGAAACTCCGGGTGTTCATCGATTTCATGGTCGATAACCTGTTGCCCTGACGCCGGTCGGCGCTCCCAATTCGCCGTGAACTTCGTTACCGTGCAGCGTCGATTGATTGGACGGAGGTGGCCACCGCCATGGCGGAAGGTACAAAAGGCGAAGGTGACAAGGCCGGCGTGACCCGCAAGCGGCGCGGGCCCGGGCGGCCCAAGGACGATCAGGCGGTACGCGAGGTGATCCTGGACCAGGCGGAGCTGACCTTCGCCGAGCACGGGTTCGCCGGCACCAAGGTGCGCGATATCGCCCGGGCGGCGGACGTGAACCAGAACATGATCCGCTATTACTTCGGCACCAAGGATGAGCTGTTCGACGCGGTGTACCGGCGCCACGGCGGGGGGATCTCCCGCGCCCGCCACGAATTGCTCGACGCCTTGCTGGCCGACGATGGCCGTCCCACCGTGCCGCAACTGATCCACGCCTACCTCAAGCCCCAGTGGGACATGAAATACAGCGGCCCCGGCGGCGCCGCCTTCGTGCGCCTGCAGGCACGCCTGCACGCGGAACCGGCGGAGTACGCTCTGCGTCTGCGCCGGGAGGTGTACGACGACTCCCTGCGCCGCTACATCCAGGCCCTGTGCGAGGCGCTGCCCGGCATTCCCCGGCAGGTCATCAGCGTGCGCATGGCGTTCCTGGTGGGCACCTATCTGTTCATGCTCAATGACCTGGGGCGCCTCAACGACCTCACCGACGGCCAGATCGGCGAACCCGGCCGTGACGAAATGCTCCGCCAGCTGGTGCTCTTTCTCACCTCCGGGCTCACCGCCCCCCTGGAATACCCCCCGTCGCGTCCGGTATCCCCGCCTCTCGATACCCCGTGGGAGCGGCGCCGAGGGTGGCGGAGTGCCGGGCTTGTAATTATACAGAATTATAATTTATGCTCGGACTCAACGGTCACGCCTACCCAACGCGACGAACGCGGGAGAGAAATCATGGATGCCATCAGCTTTACCGAAATCTGTTTGCACCAGCTCAAGATGTCCGGTGTGCACGAGGGCGAAAAACTGGTCGTCCTCACCCAGGGCAGCGAGCGCCTTGATTACGCCGACGCCTTCATGGCCGCCGGCCAGAAACTGGGCGCGCGCATGTACCACATGCGCCTGCCGGCACCGTCCCCCATGGGCGGCTGGAACGTCGGCCAGACCGGCCTGGCGGCGCTGCCCGAGGCGGTGGAAGCGCTCAAGGAAGCGGACATGCTGATCGACTGCGTGTTCCTGCTGTTCTCGCCGGAGCAAATGGCGATCCAGGCCGCCGGCACCCGCGTGCTCACCGCCGTGGAACCGCCGGAGCTGCTGGCGCGCATGCTGCCCACGAAGGAACTTCGCGAGAAGGTGGAAATCGCCGGCGAGCTGCTCGCCAAGGCCAAGGTGATGCGCATCACCTCGCCCCACGGCACCGATGTCACCTATAAGCTCAATACCTACCCCACGGTGATGGAATACGCCTGCACCGACGAGCCCGGCCGCTGGGACCACTGGCCGTCCGGCTTCGTGTTCACCGGCGGTGACGACGACGGCGTCGACGGCCAGATCGTGGTGGCGCCTGGCGACGTGCTGCTGCCGCAGAACATGTACGTGCGCGACCCGATCACCTACACCATCGAAAAAGGCTGGATCACCGACATCCGCGGCGGTCTCGACGCCGACCTGGTGAAGTCCTACATGGACAGCTTCAACGACGAGCGCGGCAAGGGCATGAGCCACGTGGGCTGGGGCATGAACCCGGACGCCAAATGGCACCGCATGACCCCGGGCGAATTCCCCGGCGGCATGGGCATGGAGCCGCGCAGCTTCTACGGCAACGTGATGTTCTCCACCGGCCCCAACAACGAGCTCGGTGGCAGCAACGACACCGCCTGCCATCTGGACATCCCGATGCGCGACTGCTCCCTGTTCCTGGACGACGAGCCGGTGGTCATCGACGGCGACATCGTGGTCAAGGAAATCCAGATGGATCGCAAATAAGCGCGTTTTCCGCCGACGCTTTTCTTCAACGGCCTCCTCGGGGGCCGTTTTTTTATGGGCGCTGCAAGTAGTGTTAACAGGCCCTAGAGCAAGCGCGCGGCGAAGGCCTCCAGGGCGGCGAGGCCCTGGATGTCGTCGGCGAGCAGGGGCAGATGATGGCGGGGCAGGGCGCCGAGACGGGTCTCGATGTCCGCCAGGTGGCGTTGCTCCCGTTCCCGGCGGGCGCGGAAGAAGGCGCCTTCCGCCTCGTCGGGCAGCACCCGGTTGACGATGGCGCCGGCCACCGGGATGCCGGCGTCCGCCAGGCTGGCCACCGCCCGTTCGGTTTCCAGGATCGGCAGCTTCTCCGGGGTGAGCACGAACAGGAAGGCGCTGTGGGTGGCGTCCTGGAGGCGCCGCCGGGCGCGGTGGAAGCGTCGCTGGCGTTCCAGCAGGGGCGCCGCCAGGCCGCGGGCGCGATCGTCCAGGTCGGCCAGTTCGCGCTGTTCCGGTTCGTCGGTGAGGCTGTCCACGTCGCGGCCCGGGGTGAGGTGGCTGAGCACCTTGCCCAGCTCCTCGCTGCGCCGGTTCTGACGCAGCAGGCCCTCGGTCCAGGCGGCCATCACCTCGGGCAGGCTGAGCAGCCGCAGGGTGTGGCCGGTGGGGGCGGTGTCGAACACCATCAGGTCGTAGCGGTCGTCCTGGTCCATCAGGGTGGTGATCCGTTCCAGCAGGGCCGCTTCCTGGGCACCGGGGGATTGCCGGCTGAGACGCAGCTGGCGTTCCAGCTCCGGGCGCTGATCCGGGGCCGCGAAGCGGGCCATGCGGGCGCGCACCGTGTCCAGGTGAGCGTCCACCTCGTGGTCCGGGTCGATCTCCAGGCCGAACAGGTTGGGCGCCAGGGCGGTTTCCCGGTCGCCGATCTCCCGGTCGAAGGCGTCCGAGAGGCTGTGGGCCGGGTCGGTGGAAACCAGCAGCACGCGCCGGCCCCGTTCGGCGGCGGCCAGGGCCAGGGTGGCGGCGGTAGTGGTCTTGCCGACGCCGCCCTTGCCGCCAACCATGAGCAGCCGGCGCTGGTCGAGCAGGGTGGTTGTATCGAGGGCGCTCATCAGCAGCAGCGGAACTGGTCCAGGGGCGAGTGGGGCAGGCCCATGCGCCGGTGCCAGTCGTGGAAGCGGTCCAGCAGCAGCGGCTGCAGCTCCAGGGTGTACCAGCCCGCCGGGTTGGGGATGCCCAGGGTCTCGGCGAACACCAGCAGCATGAACAGGTCTTCCTCGTCGCGTTGGGCGCGGGCGATGGCGGCCCGGTAGGGGGCGTTGTAGTACTCCGCCCCCAGGTGGCTGGCGTGCCGGTACCAGCGTTTCAGCCGGCCCAGGATGCGCGCCCCCTTCAAGAGCGCGCCTCCTCCTCGTGCAGCCGCTTGTGGCGGCGCAGGGCCGCGGCGCATTCCAGGGTGACCAGGATCGCCGCCACCAGCACCACCAGATCCAGGCCCAGCAGGAACCAGTTCTGCTCGGTGTAGAAGCCCTTGAGCTGGATCAGCAGCGCCGCCAGGGTCATCAGCAGCAGGAAGACCAGAGGCACCAGCGTATAGAAGGTGGGGCGGCCGCGCCGCACCAGCATGACCGTGACCACCAGCAGGGTGAGGCCGGCCAGCAGCTGGTTGGTGGTGCCGAACAGCGGCCAGATCAGCAAGCCGCCGGAGCCGTCCGCGCCGCCGGCGCCGAACGCCAGCACCAGGCAGCTGATCACCGCCAGCAGGGTGGCGGGGAACGGCTTGCGCATCCACGCCTGGTTATAGATCTCGCCCCACTCCTGGAAGATGTAGCGCTGCAGGCGCAGGCCGGTGTCCATGGTGGTGCCGGCGAACAGGGCGGCCATTACCGTGAGCAGGGTGGCGGCCACCTCGGCGTCCAGGCCGGTGCCGCCGCTGAGGATGGCGGCGCCGCCGTCCACGAAGGCGGTCAGGCTGCCCTGGCCGAACGCGGAGTAGACCGCCTGCCAGTCCGCCAGGGAAGCGAAGCCGGCGGTGGCGGCGATGATCGCGGCCAGCGCCAGGGCGCCTTCGCCCACGGCGCCGAAGTAGCCGACGAAGCGGGCATCGGTTTCCTTGTTGAGCTGCTTGGAGGTGGTGCCGGAGGCCACCAGGCCGTGGAAGCCGGAAATGGCGCCGCAGGCGATGGTCACGAACAGCAGCGGAATCATGGACGGCGTACCCGCCGGCGCGCCGAAGTTGATCATCGGCGCCACCACGGTGGGATTGCCGATCAGCACCGCCGCGTACAGCAGGATTAGGCCAACGAACAGTTGCAGGCCATTGATGTAGTCACGGGGCTGCAGCAGCATCCACACCGGCAGCAGGGAGGCGATCGCCGCGTAGCCGAACAGAATCAGGATCCAGACCGCGTTGGCGGACAGCCCGCCCACGGTATCCGGCAGCGCCACCGGCACCTGGGGCCCGAGGAAAATCAGCCCGTAGAGGCAGGCCACGCCAAGTACCGACACCATGCCCAGGCCGATGACGCGGCGGCGGATCAGCTGGCCGATCACCAGGGCCACGGCAATGGCGCCCCACACCGGCACCACGGCGCCGGGGTTGTTGATCAGCAGCTTGGCGATCACCACGCCGAAGACCGCGTTGACCATCAGCAGCACCAGGAAGATGACGATCATGAAGACGCTGCGGGCGCGGCCGCCGACCACCTCGCCGGGGAGTGAGCCCACCGATTTGGCCCGGTTGCGCACGCTGGCCCAGATGGCGCCGGCGTCGTGCACGCCGGCGAAGAAGATGGTGCCCAGCACCACCCACAGAAACGCCGGCAGCCAGCCCCAGATCACGGCGATGGCCGGGCCCACGATGGGCGCGGCGCCGGCCACGGAGGTGAAATGGTGGCCCCAGAGCACGAAACGGTTGGTGGGCACGAAGTCCACGCCGTCCTCGAATTCGTGGGCCGGCGTGCGGAAATCCGGGTCGAGTTTGTAGACCTTGGCGGCGATGAAACGGGAATAGAAGAAATAGCCCGCGGCCATGCCGCCCAGGCCGAGAACCAGAAGCAGGATTGCGCTCATCGGTTTGTCCTTTTAATGGGTTCGGCCACTCTGGGCGCTAGGGCCTGTTCACACTACTTGCATCACGCCTGTTGCGGCTAAAAATCCACCAATCAAGGCGCGAGGAGAGAGGTTTGGTGGCTCCAAATGAACGACGA
>MDTD01168339.1_pt1 | contig 10360 bp, 7 predicted proteins | sample 811221 | NCBI WGS metagenome assembly MDTD01 (sample SAMN05326646, study PRJNA326480) | marine metagenome | isolation source: seawater | place: Pacific Ocean: South West | collected 2011
ATAACATTGAGACAGCTTATAACTGGCCGCAATGGTCAGAGGACGAATCGGGGTTTTTCTACAGCAGGCGACGTGCTCTTGCCGACGATGCTCCGTCCACAGAAGAGTACAAACAAACCCGGGTGATGTTCCATCGACTTGATACTGCTGCCGAAAATGATCAATTGATTGCAGCTTACGGACATTCAGCTTCCCTCCCAATATTAGAAACCGATTTCCCCAGCGTCTGGCTGAGCCCAAGATCTTCCTATGCGGTGCTGAAGGTGAAACACGGCGACAATAATGAAATTAGTTTATTCACTGCGCCTCGTGCTGGAATGTTAAGTGGGGATATTTCGTGGTCACGGCTCTGCGATGAGTCCGACCAGGTTACGGATTTTGCTGTGATCGGTGACAAAATTTATCTCGTTACCGGCAAGCAAGCGCCACGTTTCAAGTTAGTCGAATTGAGTCTCAATGATCCTGACATGGCATCGTCACGAGACGTCGTTCCAGCTGGAGAGCTGGTTATCGAGAGCGTAAGTGTGGCCGCAGATGCCCTTTATATCTCGGCAAAGCGAGACGGCATTGGGATGATTATGCGATGGGCGCCAGACGTAGCGCTCGAGGAGTTGTCTCCGCCTCGGGGTGGCGCTACCTACCTTTCATCAATTGCACCTGACATACCGGGTGCGCTTATTTACGAGACGACTTGGATTCAGGGAGGTGTTCGTTACGCCTACGATCCCGACACCGCGACCTTCACCGATACGGGCATGATTCCCGTGGGGGATTTCGATAACCTCGAAGGTTATATAGCCAAGGAGCTGGTTATCCCATCTCATGATGGTGTCATGATCCCTCTCACAATCCTTCACAGGGAAGATTTGGCGCTTGATGGGAAAAATCCAACAGTAGTTTATGGCTACGGTAGCTATGGTTCGTCGATTAACGTCGGCTTCAGCGCGACTCGACTTGCCTGGCTAGAAAGAGGTGGCGTCTGGGCGATCGCTCATGTCCGTGGGGGGGGTGAGTACGGCCAGGAGTGGCACTACGCAGGCCGCATGGAGACCAAACCAAACACGTGGCGTGACCTCATCGCCTCCGCGGAATATCTGGTTCGGGAAAATTACACCAGCGCAGCCCATATGGCGCCCTGGGGAGGCAGTGCTGGGGGGATACTCGCAGGGAGAGCCATCACCGAACGGCCGGATCTCTTTGGAGCTGCGATCATAGACGTGGGCTCACTGGACACAATCAGAGCCGAAACAACAACCAATGGCGTGCCCAATATCAAGGAGTTTGGGACGGTCACAGAAGAAGCGGGTTTTCACGCGCTTTTGGCAATGAGCTCCTATCACAACGTGCGGAATGGCGTGGAATACCCTGCTGTGATGCTTAGCCACGGATTCAATGATCCTCGGGTTGAGCCATGGCAGTCAGGGAAAATGGCAGCTCGATTACAAGCCGCCACAGGAAGCAATAATCCCGTCTTATTGCGAGTTGATTTTCAGGCGGGGCACGGAATTGGTTCAACTCGAGATCAGTATTTACAGGAGCGCGCCGATCAGTTTGCTTTTCTCTTTTCTAGGCTGGGTAATAACTAACTGCTAAGGATCGACCTCAAACCAGTCATATTTTCGGATGCCCATAGAGATTGTCCTAGGAGATAATTAGTTTAGGTTTATGTCGTCCACGCATGTTTCGGTACGGCCAATCGGAGCTGACGCTATGGAGGTAAAAGGTTTGTATGCGCTTGGTCCTACGAAATTTTTAAGCTGCTGTTTCTATCCCTTTATTTTAAAAAAAAGTTAAGTCTTGTCGCATCACAGTCCGTGAGCGATAAAGCGGAAAAGTAGTAATCACCGATGCGCTCCTCTTCCCTAAGGTGTTGGTCGTTCACAGCACCACCTCCGCGGAAAGGATGGTGCCGGTAAATCCAAGTCACCGCGAATACAAATTGGACACGAGCTTTTCAATCGAACCCTTTGAAAAATCCTCGATTCATTAGCAAGAGCTTTTAGTAAAAACGTATTAACCCATCTCTAATCGATCTACACCGTCGTTTGGCTGATGGCGTGTTTGGCTGTCGCAGGTGGTTATGCAGGTGGTTAGTGGTACAATTTGCTAAAAGTTGCCTTCTGAATCTAAGTCTTTACGTTTGAAGGGGCATCACGACTACGGTAGTCAGCGCTAACAAAATATCCCTTTCGAACTGCGTCACCATGTTAGGGCCTCAGAAATGAAAAAGACTAATTATTCGTCTGAAAGAAGGCTGCGCGAGATTGCCAAGTAAAAAGGATAGAGGGCAAACGCCACAGGAAATCAGAAAAGGTTGACCACCGAGATAAGGAAGAAAACTCCGAAAACCTTGTCTGAAAAAACGTGTGATGCGAGATCTGACGAGACAGAGTTTTTTCTGCAAGTTGGTCGCGGCAATAACCACATGCGAGGTGGTGTATCAGGTTTGGGTCCAATGGGCGCGGAAAGCCCACAACACAGGGACAAAAAACATAGAGCGATTGAGTGCTGCCTCTGGCAGAGATTTGGCGAGACGGTTACGTGGAGTTCTTCTTTGAAAGGTTAAGTGGATCGTCGTAAGGCTAATGTGAATATGACTGCGCACAGACGTAGTGGGGGACATTATGGAATCTTATGAGCTTCGCGAGAGATTGCTCGCGGCGGAAACAGTCTATCTGCGCAACCAAATCGTAGATCAGCTTTGCCGCTGGCGCCGCTGTCGTGACGATAAGGACCTTCTTTCAGCGTTGGGTGTAGTAAAGGAGCTGGTTGACCTTGAAGACCTTGCAGCAGCCCTGAAGCAACCAAGTGCACAATGAATTAACGGGTAAGGTCATCTCGTCTAAAGTTCAGAGTGGAAAAAGAGCTACATGACACTTAAATAGCTTCGATTTACTGGAAGAGTCGGCGCAGGACATCAAAGGGACACATTTAAAGTAGTTTGGAATCGGCTTTGTTGGGAGTAGTTTTTGAGAAAACGAAAGGTCAATATGCTGCAGCTCTGTCGGAGTTATTGAGCTGCACCTAGCGGCAGTTTTCCTTTAATAGGAAGTAGCAGCAGCATGTTTTTCTGCTAGCGAGGGCCTCGAGCTGATATGGATACACCCAGCCACGTCACTTGACACAGAACCACCTGCAGAGGGCACATCCCCCAGACCGGTTTAAACGGGGTAAGTTTTTTCATTCCGCCTGCATTACAAGGCCTTTTCGAAAACCCTGATCTGAAAGGTAACCGTAGCAATCACAAAAATAGTTAGCCTCCGTCGAGGGTGCCCTATTACGTATCGAGAGGGTGAGCCACAAGTCCATAATGATCCGGCCAAAGGGAGGAAACTCTAAAAAGAGCTGCCTTCAAAACTCAAGAATGACTGAAAAGTAAAGCTTATGCCTTTGTAGCCGGCGTCGTCTTCCCGCCTGAAGGTCCGCTTGTGACCCCGTCCGTTTAGCAATAGGATCGATGAAAGAGCCCGCCCATAAGCGATTTCCAAACCAACGAGCTCCCACTAATGACGAGGCGTCCACGCGCATCTTGTCGCGGCCAGCAGGCAGTGAGACGTCAGACGTTGGGGGTTCGAGTTCGTCCAGTCCTACCAAAATATATTGCAGCCATTAATTTCCAAAAAATCGCAGCAGCCACAGTGGACTCAAATTGGCGAATTCAGGGTATTGATCTGCTCGCGATGGTTGGGGGTTGAAAGACTTAGTTTTAGAGGCGTTCGCGACCTTGATTGCCTCTCGGGAGCAGTGCACCCGCTCACTAGACCACATCACTTTTGGAGATAAGGGGTTGTGGGTGCGTTGATGTTTGCCAAGTGTGCAAGCTGCGGAGTACCCAGTAGATCATCGCGTAGATGAAAATGAGCTCTCGTATCTCGTACTGCACATTCTCATAGCTAAAAGCGGAATTGCTCAACATGAAGAAGCCGGTCGCCGCAAGAATAAAGAGGAGGTGCAAAACGAGCAGTGCTCTCGGTTTTCTGAGAACTACGATGCCAACCAGCACTAGGGCGATAACCAGGGCAGCCGTATCGCTAAGGGTCTCTAAGATAAAGTATTTCTGCAAAGCAAAACCGAAACAGAACACCAGTAGTAGGTGCACCGAAGGCAGCAAAGGTGTCAGTACCTCCAACAGCGACTGCCGAGTGTTCGCTAGGTGTTCCTCGAACAAGTGCGCGCAGATCGGAATGTAGACGAATATGACATAGAAGCCGAGGTTCACCATTAGGCCGAACAACCACGGTGGCAGGAAGTTATGCAAATTCGTCTCCTGCTGCCTGTTGTTTGCGAAGAAATCGCCGGTTTCAAAACCTAACAGGTGTTGCCCCCAACTTATTTCCTCTAGGGCACCGACTATGAAGAGCACTGCGAGTACACGGACCGCAACGCGGAGCCCCGCAGGCAACAACTTGCGTGAAACATAGAGTAGGTAAAGTCCTGCGCAGAACAACAAGATACTGCTGGCAATCTCGAAGAACCCGTTCTCGCGGGTGTACCGGGTAAGCAGTCCGGTTCTGCCCATCCACGCATCCAGCGCGACTAGCGAGATCGTGGTCGCGGAGATGATGAGGTGGAATAGGTAAAAAATATGCTTGGCCATAGCGATCGATACTACCCCGCAGCCAGTGGGCGAACCATGCCTAGAGAACTGGCTACCACACGGGTCGATCAACGCTCCGAAAAGTTCGCGCACAGTATCCGAAGCTGTTCATGAGAATGCAGCCCGGGCTTTACTTTAGCGAGCGTACAAGGCTCGGCAACACGCTAGAACAGGACCTCGGTTTCTGCGGTCTGCGCAACAACGGGAGCAACGATCGGCCTCTTGCAGCACGATGACTGGCTCAAGCTGTCCCCCCCCTTCTTTTCACCTCCTGATCCGATACGCTGGGTGCGCTAATGGAAGCGGAAGTCAACACTATTCGCTCAGAGGGACAGCACTACAGAAGGCTATTAGGCGAATCGCACAGTAGCAATACCCTCTTACAGGCTACACGGCGCTGCACCGTCCTCAGTTCATAACTTACTTGACCCTTGCTCGTTCACCGTGGGGACGCGGCTGCATTGATTTCTGAACCGGCTCCGTAAGACCAGTAGATTGAAGCGCCCAGTTCATCTTACCGTCTAGCTTCACAGCACTTGACAGAGCCCAGAGGTAATTTTTCAAAGGCAACGACTCTCAACCCCGCCGGAGCAGTAACAACCACACCCAAGCCCCCAACGGGACCGAACCCGACAACAACCACATCAAAGGTTCTATTTGGAGCGGCGGAGCTCACTGAATTGTGGCGGTTTCAGGCTCAGCGATGACCTCATTCTCTATAAATCCGAGGCCGTCAATTTCAACCTTCACTACATCGCCAAGCTCTAGCGTTCCCCGTGGCTGCATGGATATGCCCACGCCACTTGGGGTACCTGTCGCGATGACATCACCAGGCTCTAGGGTGAAAGCCGTGGTCAAGAATTCAATAATGTCATAGCAATTAAAGATCAGATCATTTGTGCTAGTTTCTTGGCGCAAATCGCCGTTAACGAAGGTGCGGAGCATGAGATTGTGTGGGTCAACTTCGTCAGAAGTCACGATGGCTGGGCCAAAGGGATTATGGGTATCCCAAGATTTACCCATCGTGAACTGTGGTGGTGTCGTTAAAAACTGCCACTCGCGAACGCTTACATCGTTTAAAACGCAAAAGCCTGCAATCACCCTATTTGCATCCTCCTTGCTGACACGGCGGCAACGCCTGCCAATCACCACGCCCAGTTCGCCTTCGTAATCGAGCATCTCAGTCTCTGTGGGCGAATGAATCGGTGCATAGGGCCCATTGGCTGAAGTTGCCTGTTTTGTGAAAACCATCGGGTGCTTGGGAATGTCCATGTTGCTTTCTTTGGCGTGGGCTCGGTAGTTCAAGCCAATCGCCAATATCTTCGGCGGTCTTCTCAAAGGCGCTTCAATCGTCACATCTGACGCAAAATAGTGCCCCGCGGCATTTGTGTGCCGGGCAGCCTGCAGCATGGCGTCATCACCTGCCTCCAAAAAAGTCAGCATATTTCTGGGCAAACTAGGGGCAACCTGTGATAGGTCAATTACGTGTTCGCCCTGAAGCAGACCAACGCGCGTATTTGAGGATTCGGTAAAGGAAATCAATCTCATAGTAGTCTCCGAGTCGATGTGAGTGCATCGGCCACCGCGTGGGCATGCAGCTCAAGGGCAGTGGGGTTAAGAAGATTCTCAACTGACAGCGCGGCAGCCTCGGCAGCGTTAGCAAATATCAATGTAACCACGCACAAGTCAGAACCTAAAAGAAGTGATTCGCGTCGGTCTTTGGTGGCACATCGAACTCAGCAGCGCAGCTTACCGCGCGACTCGCCGGTTCGCCCCATGGTCTAATAAAGCGCTCAAGCAACCACATCAAGATAAAAGTAATCTCTCACAGATGAGTATTCCTTTGGTAAACCAAACTGCGCACTAGTAAATTTCAGCTGCTTTGGCTGAGAGGTTAATCGAGATCTACCAGACAAAGCTCGCAAGTGAATAATGCCTTGGGTTCATGAATGTCTACTAATTTTTCGTACAGGCTCGCTGCGCCATCAAGCGCTGATAACACTGAGGGTTCCGCAAGAGACACATCAAAATTTTCTAGTAACTCCTTGAGTAGCACCTCCTCAGAAGAGAGTTCCTCGCGATAATATTTAATTCGATAGTCCTCTAACTCTTCCAGGCTGGCCGCAAAGGAAATTGCATCATCAATACTTCCAATTTCGTCGACCAAGCCTATTTCTTTAGCGCTTGTTGCAATCCAGACTCTGCCGCCTGCAATCGCTTTGATGTCTTCGTGTGATTGGGATCTCGACTCAGCAACAAAGTCTATAAATCTATCGTAAGCCTCAGCACCCCAGCTTGCAAAAAGCTTATCTAAATCAGCATCGATAGCTTGAGTCGGATCCCAGCCGCCGTGTTTCGAGGTCACAACACCATCGAAATTGACTCCAATGTAGTCCATTGCGTTTTCCAAAGTCGGCAGGGCAATAGCTACACCTATAGAACCGGTTATGGTTGTGGGTTCAGCAAAAATGTAATCAGCTGGCGTTGAGATATACACGCCGCCCGATGCTGCATAGTCACCCATGGAGACCACCACCTTGATGCCTTTTCTTTTGGCGGCCAGCAATTCATCCCTCATCATTTCGCTGGCGATTATAGAACCGCCCGGGCTATTAACTCTGAAAACAATAGCTTTTGTGTTGTCATTTTCATGTGCAGATCTAATCTGCCTTACGATTCCGTCGGCACCTGCCACGCCCTGAGAAATCTCTCCCTCCATGATTGCGCCTTCCGCAGTAATAACTGCAATATGATTGTCGCTATCTGAGAAGCCATCATCTATTTGTTTTGCGTACTCCTCATAAGAGATAGTTTTGTAGGTCTCTGTCTCAGCCTCCTTATCTTCCCCGAATTCTTCAATCATATACTTACGGAATTCCGGGAATGATTTGGTGCCGTCAATAATGTTGTTTGCCTGCGCGTAGGCGATATTGCCTATTGCAGCCTCACCAAAAAACCCAACGTAATTGTCTGCAAAGAGCTGGATATCGCTTGCTTCAATCCCACGCCCTTCTGCCATGAGATTCTTCATTTCATCCCAAATAGGGAACAGCAGGGCCTCTCTCTGCATCCTGTCATTCTCAGACATGTTTGATCGCCAACTCGGTTCAGTCGCAGATTTAAAGTCTCCTTGGGAGTAATTATGTATGGTGATCTTGAGGTTATCGAAAAGTTCCTTGTTGTAGTTTCTCATCCCACCCAGCCCCCTAACGCTGATGCTCCCGACTGGATGAAACCATATCTCAGAAGCTTGAGAGGCCATAAGATAGGACGTGGTAGACAAGCGATCGTTGAAGGCAATTACTCTTTTGCCAGAGTCGCGGAGCCCTTTTAGTTCTTTTGCGACATTGATTGCCGTAGTCGGTCCCGCAAAATCTGTGGATGAGAAATCGACAACTACAGCGGGTATGTCTTCATCTTGAGCTGCTGCCTTTATGAGCTTTATTAAGTCTCTGGTTTGAATCTGCTCCGCCGCAGAATCTGTGGCCACGCTCAACAACGACTCGGAGTTGAAAACTTCTTGGTCAACCACTACACCTTCTGGGTTGATTAGGAGCACCCTGCCACTCAGATCAGTCACATCAGGCTCAGAAGAGGTCAACGCACCAATAATAGCGATCGTAAGGGAAATCAAAATGAGTGCGGTTCCAAGGTCCAGCACGAAGACCCTTACTTTCGCTAAAAATCGACCAAGCCAAGAAAAAATATTTTTCAACGCGCTCATGGAAATCTCCTACCAAGCCTATGTAAAAGGAATCGCAAACTTACGACACGTGTTATGGGAAATAAACGTTACATTCCCCTCGTATTTCAAGATCTAAGTATCGCAGACGTGCATCACTATTTGTTTTATAGACATAATATTAAAGTGGGCAGTCCAGTTTCGAAAAAGACTCGGACGACTGATACCAGTGGTAACACCAAACTCAACGCAAGCGCACCCACGATGCGTGTGCTTAACGCGTCAGATCGATGAGGACCTTGCATTGATTTGCGGGACTCCGCAGCGCCTCGAAAGCGTCCGGCACCTCGTTAAGGCCAACCACGTCGGTGATCATGGCGCTGGCGTCCAATCGTTGCGCTACCATCATGTCTATGGCGTACTGAAAGTCTTCCCGGTCATAGCCCACTGCCCACTGGATGCGCAGTTGCTTAATGAAAGCCGTCAGCGGCACGATTTCATCAGGCTGGTCGCAGACGCCGATACCCATGATTACGCTTTTAGCTGGCGCTCGGTCGATACAGGCCTGTAACATGCCACGGGCCCCAACACACTCAAGCTGCACCGCTGGCGCCGCGCCTGTTAACGCTTGAAACTGCGTGCCCACGTCGCCGGCCGGGTCAACAAAATCTGTGAATCCGAGCTTGCGCGCCATTTCCAGACGCGCTTCCGCCATCTCGCTTAAAACGACCGAACGCGCGCCAAGGAAACGGCTCCAGATAGCGCAAGCTAATCCGATAGGGCCGGCACCAATAATCAATACATCTCTTTCTGCGATTCCTTCAGCCATTTTGACTGAGTGCAACCCTACTGCCAGCGGCTCGATCAGCGCAGCACGGTCATCGTCCAGACTTTCTGGAATCTTCAGCACGAGTTCATGACCCACCTTGACATACTCTGAGTACGCACCTGAGATTTCACCGAGACCAATGGTCTTTTCACCAATGAAAGGCAGGGAGGTAACACGGTCGCCAGGTGCGAACTGTCCACCGGGCACCGCGGCTCCAACCTCAACAATGTCGCCTACGAACTCGTGTCCAAAGACGGTCTCGGGGGGTGCCATAAAAGGCCCCTCTCGAGAGGCGTGGATGTCCGTGCCGCAGATACCACAACGACGCACCCTGACCAACATCTCGGAATCGCTGATCTCAGGCGTGGGAACATCCTTGACGACCAGTGGCCGCCCTGGACCCTCGAATACAGCTGCTTTCATCATCGTTACCCTGCGGAGAGCCAAGAGAGACTAACAAAGTCAGCAAGCAAAGTCGGTAGTGCCCGTGTGGCTCCTATTTTGAGGGAATATACCTGCATACTGCGGGGACCCGCCTCGTAATGCGGTCGGAAGGCTCTTAAATGGTATAGTTAGCGCTTTCCTGGAGAGAAACTTAAACCACCTAAAACCAATGAGCATGGTTGACTACCAAACTGTGATGAGCGCCGCTGAACGAAAATGCATTCAGGGGGGTATCAGATTTACCAAGCGGCGTAGGCAGGTATTGTCGGTCCTTGTCAAAGCCGACGTTGCCCTGTCTGCCTACGAAATCGCGGAGCGATGCAATGCGGGCAGCGACAGCAATATGCCAGCCATGTCTGTTTACCGAATACTAGATCTCTTTCAAGAGCAGAATGTCATTCATAAATTAGATATCGCAAACAAGTACGTCTGTTGTGCACATATTGCATGCTCACACGAGCACGATAAATCGCAGTTCCTGATCTGCGGCAGCTGCCGGCATGTCGAAGAAATCTTTCTATCAGACGAAGCGGTTCATGCGCTTCAGAATGCAGCCCATACCGCAGGATTTAGCGCCATCAGCCCACACTTAGAAATCAAAGGCCGGTGCGGACAGTGCGAGCAAAGCCAAGGTCGGACAGCAAACTCATGATCACACAAATTCTCAATATCCCAACAGGCGATAAGGCGGCTATCGGGTTATCCATAGCTTGTGCCCTGCATTGCATAATGTTGACGCTGTTGGTTGCACTTTTCCCATCCGCCACTCTGGTCGGTTTGCATGACGAACGAGTCCACCTTGGACTAC
>MDTD01197616.1_pt1 | contig 10359 bp, 11 predicted proteins | sample 811221 | NCBI WGS metagenome assembly MDTD01 (sample SAMN05326646, study PRJNA326480) | marine metagenome | isolation source: seawater | place: Pacific Ocean: South West | collected 2011
AATACCGACTCATTTACAACGCGATTTGACACGTCTTGACACAGCCTGACACGATTTTGGTGCACCGCAACCAGAGTTTCCGTGACAACCAGCCGGGGCTGATGCATTTCCAGTTCTGAAACACCCGAACGCTCAATGCCGGCGGAAATGGAGCCGGCGAGGTCGTGACAGGTTTTACAACTTGACCGCACTGTCATAGGAAAGAAGGACATCTGCAATGTCATATTCTCAGGACATCGAGAAGGCTCGCTCCCTCATCACGAGCAAGAACGGCACCTGGAACGCCATCGACGCCGAATCCGTCGCGCGCATGCAGGCCATGAACCGTTTCAAGACCGGCCTGGACATCGCCCGCTACACGGCGAAGATCATGCGTCAGGACATGGCGGCCTATGATGCCGATCCGGCCAACTACACACAGTCGCTGGGATGCTGGCACGGCTTCATCGGCCAGCAGAAGATGATTTCCATCAAGAAGCATTTCGGCACCACCAAGCGCCGCTACCTCTACCTGTCGGGCTGGATGGTTGCCGCTCTCCGGTCCGAGTTCGGCCCGCTGCCGGACCAGTCCATGCATGAGAAGACCTCCGTTCCGGCGCTGATCGAGGAACTCTACACCTTCCTGCGCCAGGCCGATGCGCGTGAACTGAACCAGCTTTTCCGCGACCTCGATGCTGCGCGCAATGCTGGCGACACCAACAAGGCCGCCGAAATCCAGCACAGGATCGACAATCACGAGACCCATATCGTTCCGATCATTGCCGATATCGATGCCGGTTTCGGCAATGCGGAAGCCACCTATCTCCTGGCCAAGAAGATGATCGAGGCGGGTGCCTGTGCGCTGCAGATCGAAAACCAGGTTTCCGACGAAAAGCAGTGCGGCCACCAGGACGGCAAGGTGACAGTGCCGCATGAGGACTTCCTGCAGAAGGTTCGCGCCTGCCGCTACGCCTTCCTGGAGCTGGGAGTCGAGGACGGCATCATCGTCACCCGCACCGACTCCCTCGGCGCCGGCCTGACCAAGCAGATTGCCTACTCCGCCGAGCCGGGCGACCTTGGCGACCAGTACAATGCCTTCCTGGATTGCGAGGAAGTGGCCATTGACGACCTCAAGCCGTCCGACGTGGTCATCAAGCGCGACGGCAAGCTCATGCGCCCGAAGCGTCTGCCCTCCAACCTGTTCCAGTTCCGTCCGGGAACCGGCGAGGACCGTTGCGTGCTCGACTCGATCACCTCTCTCCAGAACGGCGCCGACCTCATCTGGATCGAGACCGAGAAGCCGCATATCGGCCAGATCGGCGGCATGATGAAGCGAATCCGCGAGGTCGTCCCCAACGCCAAGCTGGTCTACAACAATTCACCGTCGTTCAACTGGACGCTGAATTTCCGCCAGCAGGTCTATGATGCATGGAAGGAAGCGGGCAAGGACGTCTCGGCCTATGACCGCGCCCGGCTGATGAGCGTGGACTATGATGCAACCGACCTCGCGATCGAGGCCGACGAGCGGATCCGCACATTCCAGGCGGATGCCGCACGCGATGCCGGCATCTTCCATCACCTCATCACGCTGCCGACATACCACACGGCCGCCCTCTCCACGGACAACCTTGCCAAGCGCTACTTCGGCGACGAAGGCATGCTGGGCTACGTGCTGAACGTCCAGCGCGAGGAAATCCGCCAAGGCATCGCCTGCGTCAAGCACCAGAACATGGCTGGTTCCGACATCGGCGATGATCATAAGGAGTATTTCGCTGGCGAGGCCGCGCTGAAGGCCGGCGGCAAGGAAAATACCATGAACCAGTTCGCTGCCTGACGGCGCGGACAAGGAAGCGGCCGTGGTATTCGCGGCCGCTTTCTGGCGGCAGTTGCGAGGGGCGGGATCCGGAAGGAACCCGCCCTTTCCATTTGGTTGTCGCGCATAGTTTCCCCCATCCCTATCGCCATTTGCATCGAATAGGGCTAAGTCCGATTGCGCCGGCACAGGGGAGTGACGCGGAGATGGAAACGAAAGATTGCAACGGGGCCCTTCTGGCGGAAGGCGACAGCATAACCGTCATCAAGGATCTGAAGGTCAAGGGCTCCTCCTCGGTCGTCAAGCGCGGAACCGTGTTCAAGGACATTCACCTGACGGACGATCCTGCCCTGATCGAGGTCCGTTCAAGGCAGATCAAGGGTTTGATGCTGCGGACGGAGTTCGTGAAGAAGGCCTCCTAGACACGCATGCAGGCTTCCTGTCGATATTTTGACGTCATCATCCTCGGCGCTGGAGCGGCGGGACTCATGTGCGCGGGCAAGGCCGGTCAGGCCGGCCTGCAAGTGGCACTTGTCGACCACATGGACGCGCCTGGAAAGAAGATCCTCATTTCCGGCGGAGGCCGCTGCAACTTCACCAATCGCGACGTGACGGCAGCGAACTTCCTGTCCGCCAACCGGCATTTCGCAAAGTCGGCCCTCGGCCGGTATCGCCCTGCGGACTTCATCGCCCTCATCGAAAAATACGCCATTGCATGGCACGAAAAGACCCTGGGGCAACTCTTCTGCAACGGTTCTGCCCGCCAGGTCGTCGACATGCTGATTGAAGAATGTCCGAAGGACCGGGTCGCCCTTATGCTGGGCCACCCCGTTTCTTCCATCAGCCACGACGGCAGCCGGTTCAGTCTTGCCCGCAATGGCGAAATGCTGTCCGCGCCGGCCCTTGTGGTGGCTACTGGCGGGCTTTCGGTCCCGAAGCTTGGCGCCAGTGGCCTGGCCTACGACATCGCGCGGCAATTTGGCTGCCGCGTCGTGGAACCGCGCCCTGCCCTCGTTCCCCTTACCCTTCCGCCAGCGGATGCGCTGTTTCGCGAATTGTCTGGCATCGCGGCACAAGTCACTGCCCGCGCAGGCAAGGTGCGGTTCAGCGAGGCGGCGCTCTTCACGCACAAGGGCCTCTCCGGGCCAGCGATTCTCCAGGTTTCATCCTACTGGAAGCCGGGCGAGGAAATCCGGATAGACTTCCTCCCGGATGAACCGCCGGATTGGCTGCGCACAGCGAAACGCGAGCGTCCCAGGACACAACTGAAGACCGCTCTGGGGGCATGCCTCCCCGAGCGGCTCGCCATTGCCTTGGCTGAAAAGGTCAACTGTTCCGGCAATTTGGCGGACTTTCCGGACAAAACGCTTGCGGCCATTGAATCGATGCTTTCGGATTGGCCTTTCCACCCGAATGGCACGGAAGGTTTCGCCAAGGCGGAAGTGACATCAGGCGGGGTATCGACTGCATTCCTGTCATCGCGGACAATGATGGCGAAACACCAACCGGGCCTCTACTTCATCGGCGAGGCCGTGGACGTTACCGGATGGCTTGGCGGTTACAATTTCCAGTGGGCCTGGGCATCGGCTGTGGCCGCTGCCTCCGCACTTGCCGAAGGAGGCCATGAACCGTGACGCGACCTGTCCTCGTACTCATTCCGGGCCTGTTGTGCGATTTCGCAAGCTGGTCCACGATCCCGGGCCGGCTTGCCGGTCGTCTGCCGGTCGTCATGGCGGACATCACGACGCAGGAGAGCATTCCGGCAATGGCCCGTGACATCCTGGACCGGGTACCCGGCCCCTTGCTGGTTGCTGGCCATTCGCTAGGCGGGCGGGTCGCCTTCGAGATGTGGCGCCAGGCACCCGAACGCATTGAAGGCATGGCGGTTCTCGATACCGGGACCACGGCCTACAAGCAGGGCGAGGAAAAACTGCGCGCCCGGCGCGTTGCCTTGGCTTACGACGAGGGGATGGGTGCGCTGGCCGCCGACTGGCTGCCGCCATTCGTTCATCCCGCGCGGCATGCCGACATGGCCCTGATGGCTTCATTGAGCGCCATGGTCGAGCGCATGACGCCACAGGGCCACGAGCGTCAGATCAAGGCACTTCTTTCGCGCCCGGATGCTGGTCCGGTATTGCCGACCATCACCTGCCCCGTTCTCGTGGCCACTGGCAGCCATGACAAATGGAGCCCGCCAGCCGACCATGAGGCAATGGCTGCCGCAATCCCGGATGCCCGCCTTGTCGTCTTCGAGGAAGCCGGGCATTTCACGATCGCCGAACAACCGGAAACAGTAGCCAAGGTACTGCTGGACTGGATCGACCGCTGCCTGCCGGATTGACCAGTTCCCGGCTTGTCCCATGACCATGGGATCAGGGCCATTCTTGACAAACGGGTCTCACGCTCCGGCCGGCTTCACGGCACGCTTGTAGAGATGCCAGGTTGCATGCCCCAAAACCGGAAGCACGACGAGCAGGCCGAGAAACAGCGGAATTGATGCCGCAATGACGGCAAGCGTGACGACCACGCCCCATCCCAGCATGACCGGCGGGTTCGCGAGGACCGCCTTGAACGACGTGATCATGGCTGTGACGATGTCCAGTTCACGCTCCATGAGAAGCGGGATCGAGATCACCGTGACGCTGAACATGATCAAGGCAAGGACAGCGCCGACGACATGGCCGATGGCAAGGAAGAGCCATCCTGTCGGCGTCGTAAGCACGATCTCGAGGAAACGGTCCAGTGTCGAGAAAGACATCCGCCCCAGCACGAGCGCGATCAGGAGGCGGATCTGGTACATCCAGATCCAGAAGATGAACAGCATCACGAACGCCATCCAGGAGAGTTCCCGGAAGCGTTGCCGCCAGACAAAACCGAGCACTGCGCTCCACGAGAGCGGCTCGCCTTGTTGAAGACGACGGCTGATCTCGTAAAAGCCGACCGCCGCGAACGGTCCGATCAGGGGAAAACCGATGGCAAAGGGATAGATGAGCCATGGCATGTCCCATTGCGTCACGGCTAGAACGATCAGTATTCCGGCCACGGCAAAAACGCCGCCAAAGAAAAGCCCATAGAGCGGGGCCTTTCCGAAATCGGCCAGCCCCTGTCTCAGGACAGCCTTGAGATCATCGACGGTGACCGCATTGACCTCCGGCATCCGGTTGGCGGGGCCTGCGGTCTGGGTATTTTGCTGATCCGAATCGGCCATGGACATATCGTGCCTCCCATTGGCGCATCCCTTCGAACGAAGGGTCCCTCCGCGCCTTTGTGCCGCAGAGTTGAACGGATTCATGGCTAGGGTTGCAAGATGTATCTGCAAGAATCAATTTTGCAATGCAACATGATGCATATCCGGGTGACCGGTCACCGCCTGCAATCAGGGGATCCTGACCACTTTGCGACAAAATCCAGTGGTTGCATGCGCTGCATGTCGGGAATCGCTTCGAAGAGCCGCTCATCCGGCCAGTTCCACCATTCCAGATCGAGAAGTGCCTTTGCGACGCCTTCGTCGAACCGCCGGCGAATCATGCGCGCGGGTGCACCGGCGACGATCGTGTAGGCCTCGATATCCCTGGTGACAACGCTGTTGGCCCCGATCACCGCGCCGGTCCCGATCCGGACACCCGGCATGATCACCGCGCCATGGCCGATCCAGACGTCATGCCCGATGACAACGCGTTTTTCTTTCCTGCGCTGCCGGATTTCCTGGTCCACCGGCAGGTATCGGAAATACTCGTTTGGCCGGTAGGTTATCTTGTGACTGCTGACCCGCTCGACAGGGTGTTCCAGCGCGTTGACGCGTGTGTTGGCAGCGATGGAACAGAAAGCCCCTATGGTCGCGTGAGCGGCTTCCGAATTGCGTTCAAAATAGGAATACGGACCAAGGTGGACGTCGCGCAGGATGACCCTTTCGCCAATGACACAATGACGGGCGAGCCGGCAGTCCTTCATGCTGGCGGTCGGATGTATCTTCGGTTCGCTCGCGCGATATCGCAGGGCAAGGTCGTCATCGCTGGTCATGCGAAAGCCTTAAGGTCCATGGCGTCGCCCGGCAAGATCGCCGGCGTCTATTCCGGCTTGCCTTCCCGCCAGGTTACGGTCTGCCCATAGAGCGGCACCGTCGAGATGGACATCTTGGCCGATCCGTCCTGCACCTGCCGGGAATGGGCGAGATAGATGAGCGTGTCGTTGGACTTGTCATAGATTCGCTTCACGACAAGCTGTTTCCAGATCAGTGACTGGCGTTGATTGAAGACTTCCTCTCCGTTCTCGTCGAGATCGATAGCACCGATCGAGATCGGCCCGGTCTGGCGGCAGGCGATGGATGAGTTGGAGGGGTCCTCGAACCAGTTGCCCTTTTGAAGACGATCAATGATGCCACGGTCGAAATAGGCGACGTGACAGGTGACGCCTTCGATCTGCGGATCGGCGATTGCCTCGATGAGAATGTCGTTTCCAAGCCAGTCCACACCGACTTCGCCCACCTGCTCGGCGCTGGCGCTGCCCGTCCCGACAGACAGGGCCAGCATTGCCACGGCCAGCATGGTCCCGTGCATTTTCATCGTTCTGTTCCTTTCCGCGTCTGACAGCCGTACCGGCATGTCTTCCATCTGGTATTTCAAAGCATATGGGGTGATGGCCCCCATGCTGCAAACCGCGACGCTTCGTCCTTTGCCGGATCGGGACAGACGCGGTATATATCTGCCATGAAACAGACGCGATTGACGAACGAGGGGTTCCGTTTCCCCGTGGTGGCAATTCTGGCCGTCGCGGCAATTGTGCTTGGGCTGGCATTTGCGGCCTGGCTGGACCACGGCGCCGCGCTGTTTCTCTCACTGGCCGAGACCGGCCTTTCGTGGTGCCTCTGAATATCCTGATTCCGGAAAGAATATCATGATGATGCGCGGTATTTTATACGCAATCCTTGCGGCTGTTGTCCTTGCGACCGGCGTGCTCGGCTATACAGCCTATTTCGCCATGAACCCGGAAGACAAGGCATTCGGCGGCCCCTTCACGCTGACTGACATGAACGGCAACGAAATCACCGAACAGGCATTGCGTGGCCAGCCGGTTGCCCTGTTCTTCGGGTTTACCCATTGTCCCGAGGTCTGCCCGACGACCCTTTATGAACTGAACGGCTGGCTGTCGCAGTTGGGGCCGGAAGCCGACAATGTGAAGGCCTTCTTCTTTTCGGTCGATCCCGAACGGGATTCACCGCAAACATTGAAGGACTACATCACCAACGTGACCGACCGTGTCACAGGCATTTCCGGCGATCCGGAGGAAGTCGCCAGGGTCATTCGCGCCTACAAGATTTATGCAAAGAAGATCCCGACGAATGAAGGCAAGGACTACACGATGGACCATACGGCTTCCATCCTGCTGTTGAATGCCAGCGGCGGTTTCGAGGGAACGATTGCCTATGGCGAGGACGCAGCATCAGCCATGGCGAAGCTGAAGCGGCTTGCAGCCGGATAGACGCGGCCGAGTATCCGCCGTTCATGCACGGTTGACCTTCATCGAGGTCTCCGTAGATTCGCAGCCCTGCCGGCACGGGCGGGTGATTACAGGAGATCATTGGATGGAACTGGTCGGCTTCAAGCTCGCCAGCATTGCGGCAGCCGGCATTCTCGCCCAGTGGATCGCCTGGCGTATTCGCGTGCCGGCGATCGTTCTGCTGCTGATTGCCGGCGGTCTCGTTGGTCCCGTGACAGGTTTCATCGATCCCGTACGCGACTTTGGTGACGTGTACCGGCCCGCGGTTTCGCTGGCCGTGGCGATCATCCTGTTCGAGGGCGGGCTGACGCTGAATTTCAAGGAGATATCCGAGACGTCCACCGCAGTACGGCGGATGATCACCGTTGCAGGCCCGCTGATCTGGGTCATGACAGCGCTTGCTGCACATTTCGTCGGAGGCCTTTCATGGCCGACCGCGGCCGTGCTTGGCGCGATCCTGGTCGTCACTGGTCCGACCGTCATCATGCCACTTCTGCGCCAGGCGAAGTTGTCGCAACGTCCGGCATCGCTTTTGCGGTGGGAAGCGATCGTCAATGATGCCATTGGCGCGCTGTTTGCAGTTCTTGCGTTCGAACTGTTTCTCGTCATGCACGGGACCCATCATGCCGACCGGCTTGCCATTTCGGTCATCCTTGCCTTTGTTGCAGCCGTCGCCGGTGGCATCCTGATGGGCCGGTTCATCGCTTGGTCGTTCATTCGCGGCCATGTGCCCGAATACCTGAAGGTTCCGGTCCTGTTTGCTGCCGTTCTGGCAGCCTTCGTGGCGACAAACCTTGTCCTTGAGGAAGCGGGACTGCTTACCGTGACCGTGATGGGAATCACGCTCGCCAATACCCGGATCGCGAGCCTCGCAGAAATACGCCGCTTCAAGGAAACCGTGACCATTCTGCTCGTCTCCGGCCTTTTCGTCCTCTTGACCGCAGCGCTCGACGTCGACGCGATCATGGCGCTGGATTGGCATGCCGCCGCCTTCGTTGCCCTGGTCATGTTTGCGATCCGCCCGGCCGCTGTCTTCATCGCGACCATGGGAACGGGTCTGTCGTTGAAGGAACGGCTGTTCGTCGGCTGGATTGCACCGAGGGGCATCGTTGCTGTGGCCGTATCGGGCCTGTTTGGCGCCGCACTCGCCGACAACGGCGTGGAAGACGCACAACTCATGGTCGCATTCGCCTTTGTCGTCGTCGTCACGACGATCATCGCGCATGGTTTCACGCTCTCGCCCCTTGCCACCCTGCTCGGTCTGAAGTCTGCGGAAAGTCCCGGTGTTCTCATTGTGGGCGGTTCGCGCTTCGCCACCAGCCTTGCGCGAAAGCTGAAGGAACTGAAGGTGCCGGTGCTGATTGCCGATACCGAATGGGACCGTATCCGCGAGGCACGCCTTGCCGACATTCCCGTCTATTTTGGTGAAGTGCTTTCGGAGGATGCCCATCATTCGCTGGCACTGAACCGTTACCAGAACATCATCGCCGCGACACCGAACGATGCCTACAACACGCTTGTTTGCACGGATCTGGGACCGGAGGTCGGCCGCAGCCATGTCTTCCAGATCGGCAGCGCCAAGGAGCGTTCGGAACGCCTGGCACTGAATTTCACCCTGGGCGGGCGCCCGCTGACCCGCGAACCGGCGCTTGGCTGGTTCGACTTCCAGATCAACATGACACGCGGCTGGGGCATCCAGGCGACCCGCGTCACGGATGAGTTTCCCTTTGACAAATATCTGAAAACCCGGGCAGAAGGCGCACGAATGATCCTTTGGCGCAAGGCATCGGGGCAACTTGTATTCGCGTCCACGGCGCCGGATGGAAAGCCCCAGGCGGGTGACACGATCCTTTCCTTCGCCCCTCCCAGGCCGGATACCCGGACACGGGATGCCGGGAATGGAGCGGGGTCAGCCGCACAACCGGATAACCAGCCTTGAACCAGATCAGATTTTTCTTCACCGCCAGCAGAAGCACTGCATATGCGGCAAGCGACCGGTTGGAGCAGCTTTTCGAGGACGAAGGATTTCCCATAGCCGTTCTTGAAGTCGACGAGGCCGCCGACATGCACGAGGTGTCGGTCTATGCCGAGCAGGACGCGACCATCGATGTGCAGAGCCGGATCGCCGCGGTCATGGGTGACCTCGGGATCGCGGGCGCACCGGCGGTCGAGGCACTGCCCGACATTGACTGGGTGAGCAAGTCCCTGGAAGGCCTCGCACCTGTCCGCGCGGGACGGTTCCTGGTACATGGCCAGCACGATCGCAGCAGGATTAGACCGGGAAACATCGGCATCGAGATAGAGGCGGGACAGGCATTCGGAACGGGGCATCACGGAACGACAGCAGGCTGCCTGATCATGCTGGAGCAGGTGGTGCGAAGGGAGAAGCCGCTGAAGGCGCTGGATCTGGGGACAGGTTCCGCTGTCCTGGCGATCGCCTTGGCGAAATATGCCCGTATTCCGGTACTGGCGACGGATATTGATCCCGTCGCGACCCGCGTTGCCCGCGAGAACGTTCGCCTCAATGCGGTTGAACGCCTCGTCACCTGCCTGACAGCGACCGGTTTCCGCAACCGGGCCATGATCGAGTCGATGCCCTTCGACCTTGTCGTCGCGAATATCCTTGCCAGGCCGCTGATGCGGCTGGCGCCGCAAATGGCCCGGCATCTGGCGCCAGGTGGTTCGGTCATTCTCTCGGGAATCCTGGCACACCAGCGCGCAAGCGTTGTCGCGGCTTACCGGGGCCAGGGCTTCCGGCATGTCCGAACGCTCTGGCGCGAAGGCTGGGTCACCATTCACATGAAGCGCTGAATACGCGCTGGCACGAACTGCCGCACAGGGATGCAGACACGCGAAAGCAGCTACGTTCCAAAGAAAAAGGCGGCCCCGAAGGCCCGCCTTTTCATGGAACCGGCTGTCAGGTCCGGTCAGATGTAGGAACCGGTATAGCCCTTGCGGCGCAGTTCAGCACGGGAATAGCCGCGCGCCTTCAGCGTCTCGTCGTCGAGCATGAGGAGGGCGCCATTGACATACTGGTTTGCCTGACGCTGGCGTGCTTCCAGCATGGCGTC
>MDTD01041206.1_pt1 | contig 10358 bp, 6 predicted proteins | sample 811221 | NCBI WGS metagenome assembly MDTD01 (sample SAMN05326646, study PRJNA326480) | marine metagenome | isolation source: seawater | place: Pacific Ocean: South West | collected 2011
ATCTCCTGCCCCATCATATTAAATACAGTTATCATATCAATATCACCTAATATATATATTCGATTATTTGAAGGATTAGGATAAATACGAATATCTAAATTAACATCAGAATTATTTATCATTGTAGCAGCTTGATTACTGCCATCATAAGTATGTTCTTGATAACGCATTACCCCTGTTCCGTTAGGAACTCTAGCATAACCTTTATCTATCTCCATATTAACAAAATGAACAGCATCAATAGTTACACCTGTAGGATCACTAAGATACACTTCTTCTTGATCGGCAGATAAACGATAAGTAGTATGTAATCCTGATTGAGAACTACCCGCAGTATCACACCAAATAATTAAATAATCGTTAGCTCCTATAGTAACATTAGGAAAACTCCATTTTGTTAAATCATTCTCACTATCTGATAAATAATAACCATTTAAATTAAGATCGAAATTATTACCATTATAAAGCTCAACCCAATCATCATATTCTCCATCCTGATCTGATATGGCAGAGAAGTTGGAAGCCATAATCTCGTTAATCACCAAGCCACTTACAACTGCTAATTGATAAAATTCTTTTTCTGCTCTTTGAGGAGAAAAAATTCCTGCATCATTATTTTCTGCATAAAAGTAATACTGAATATCACGTGCATCAACATCTATTGTAGCTCCAAACACACCATCTCCTGCATTTCCATCCCCATGATTACCATCATCAAACATTTGCAATTTCTCAAATTTATCAGCAAACTTAAATCGGTAACCAATATAAGCATAATTAGCATTACTAATCTCAGCAGTAACATTCACTGTTGTATGTGGCAATACACTAGTAGGATTAGAAGAAATATTAGTAATCGTTGGAGGAACAGAAGAAAACTCAGGCAAATTCTGCAAAAAAGATGTTCGAGTATTCATCAATTCTTCGATACCTATAATATTTCCAACAGAATTATTTATGTTAGATGTAAAATCAGAATAAGAAAAAAATGTATTTGGATCAGACATTATATAATTATTAATTATTCCTTGTAAATCTAATGCTCTAGTAGTATAATAATTATTTAAAAATAATTCATCTAAGATTGTACGCATATGTGCCACATACATTTTCTTATACCTGTCATTAGAAAAGATCTGAGTAGTTAGCATATTTAACGGATCAGCAGCATTATGAAATATATCTAATTCTTGTAAATCACTATTAGAAATAGGTGTAGGTAAACCATTAGTAAATACTCCAAATGCCATATTCATATCCCATAAGACAGGTGAAAACCTACCATTATTATCTTGAAATAAATAAAAGTTATGAGGAATAGTATTAATGGGTCCGTCTAAACATACTGTTACGTTTTCAAAAGCCATCATCCATAAAGCCCTATCAATATCCATTACATCCTCAATGTTAGTAAAGTAATTATTTAATGTATCCAAAAAGTTACCTAATTTTCTCCAATCATTAGAAGATTGCATCTCATATGCTCTCTTATAACAATTTGTATCTGCATAATATTGTAATACACCTAACTGTCCAAAGCATCCTGGCACTGTTACTCCAGTATTCTCTGCCTTAAATAAAGGTCCTTTTCTTTCATAAAACTGCTCATTAGTAAAATCATCATCAATAGATTGTACGCAAGTATATAATCCAAGCAAAGTGCCATTCACAAATACATTAGCATAAGTTGCTTTTGGTGCTGGCATATATTCTCTTGCCATCTCATACGCTAAAACCTCACGAATAAAAGAAGGGTCTCTAAAACCATTCGATAATTTAAGGATGTTATAACCATCTATAGATTGTCCATTATTTACATAATCTAACTTTATATTCATTGGATTCTTAACATTATTCACATTATAAGAACTATTCCCTTTATACTTAATGCCAACATTCTGATCTGCTATTCCGTCAATTAAAATAGAATCTGCTATTAATCGCTCTCCTAGATTATTTGCATAATATAAGTCTAATGAATCATCCCAATTAGACTGACTGAAAAATATTTCTATTTGACGAACTCCAAGATCAAAAACATCTTGAGAAAAAGACATTACACTTAAAAACAAAAAATATATAACTAAAATAATTCTTTTCATAATATTTAATCTAATCCTATTATCATTTTTGAAATTCCTGTAGTAGTTGCAACCCATATATTATCATCTAAATCAACAGCTATACCTTTTATATTTGGACCAGCTAAACCATCAGAAACATCATAATCTACCCATTCCAATCCATTCCAGCAAGCTACACCTCCTTCTGCTAAATAACCGACATAAATAGCTGCCCATACCCTATCCCAATTATCGATTGCTATCTCAACAACTGGATTTAAAGTGTCTGGAGGAGGCATTAAATACATTCTTGTATAATGCGTGAAAGCTGTATTATCAATGTTTAATACAGAAATCCCACCACCAGTACCTATCCACTTATTACCTTGACTATCAATTATTAAGTCTGTAACATTCTGTGATATTAAACCATTTGCAGTGTCATACACATCAAATATATTATTAGAAGCATCATGATTTGTAACTCCTCCTAAAGGATGAGCAAACCAATGAGAGTTAAAAGTATGTGCTACCGAAGCAACTCCACTCCAATGTAAATCTGGAGAACCAATAGAACCCCATTCTCCATCATAATAAGAAACACCTGTTGCTGTACCTATCCAAACATGATCAGCAATAAGAGACTTGTCTATAGCTTTAATTTGATTAGAATTAAGACCATTAGACGAGTTATATATATTCCAATTAGTTCCATCAAACTTACTAGCTCCAAAATCTGTTCCTACCCATATATCACCGTTATCCATTGCACTAATAACCTTAATATTATCATTAACTAATCCAATAGTATTACTAGTATTATAAGTTGTCCAAGTAGTACCATCAAACTTTTGCACTCCAATAGATGTTCCAATCCAAATATTATTATTAATATCAACAGTTATACATTCCACAAAATTATCAAGAAGACCATCTAAAGTAGTATAGTTCACAATAGAAGAGACAACCCCTGGATTGTTTGCATAAATACAAGACCCATCATTAGACATTGCTAATGGATCAAAATTAGTTGCGCTAGGATCTGTACATCCCTCTTTCTTGCTACAGGCATTCAATAAAACAAAAAAGCATATAATAAAACTGATTCTTTGCATATATTAAATCTTAATCACTTTAATTGTCAAGTTACTATTAAGCAAATTTACAAAATAAACTCCGGAATCCCATTCAGATGTTTGAATATGATTAACATGATCAAAATGACCAACTATTCTTCCTAAAACATCTAGTACTATTAAAGTTTCATCGGTATCCAAATATAAAATATCATTAAATGGATTAGGATAAATAACCAAATCTTGTTCTAAATTAGAAACTATATTAGGAAAATCATTATTTGCTCTAAAAGTGGGAGTTAACATTGTAAATGATCCAGAGCCATTTGGGCTTCTACCAAAAGAAACATCATCTGCCTGAGCAAGAAAAGTAATAGAATCAATAATCGAACTATCAGAATTAGATAATACAAGTAGTTCTCCTAAATTCGATAATTGAAAATTTGCATGCTCTTCACCCTGACCTCCATCTTCATCAGCCCAAATAATAGAGTACGAATTAGGCTGGATTATATGATTAGGTAAATTCCATTTATGAAGATAAGCAAACGTGTCTGTAATAAACAATCCATTTGTTGAGATTGGAGAAGATGTTGTATTGTATAATTCAATCCAATCCTCATGTTTTCCGCTATTATCAGTGACTATACTTATGTTATTAGACATAACTTCATTTATAACTAAATCTCCTGGCTGAATCGCAGTTTGCAAAGTATAATAATCGTAAGCTGCTCTCTCTGGAGAAAATACACCTGCAGAATCATTCTCTGCATATAAATAATAATCTATTGAATTACTAGCATTACTTATCTTAACTCCATATAAACCATCTCCTGCAAGACCATCATTATGATTACCATCATCAAATAATTCTTTTTCTCTAAATCTTTGGTTCTTCCCAAATCTGTATCTTACACTCACAAAATTAGCATCTATAATGTCAGCTGTAATCCATAAATCATTACCTAATATTAAATTAGAAGAATTAATGTTAGATATTGTAGGTTCACCAAGATATCCTGGAAAAACACTCAAATACGATGTTCGAGCATTCATCAGTTCTGTAATACCAGGGCAAACTGAAGCGACTAATGTAACCTGACTTGTTAGGTTAGCAATAAAATCTGTATAAGTATAAAACTTGTTTGTATCGTTCTGCACATACTGATCAATCACATTCTGCATATGTTGACCTCTGATAAAATAATCTTGATTAATAAAGTTTTCTTTAATGATCGTACGCATATGTGCCAAATACATTCTTCTATATCTTTCATTAGCAAATATCTTTTTCATTAATGGTCTTGGTGATACAGACATAAAAGCATGATGTGTTAATGGATCCATATTCTGAGCTTGAGATATATCAAATCCATTAAAATATAGTTGAGAGGCATCAGTAAGTCTAAAACCTCCAAAAGACATATTAAGATCCCATATTATTGGGTTCCATTGACTAGCTTGATCTTCATACAAATAGTAATTCTGGGCATAACCAATATAAGAGTCAAAATTTATTAACGTATAATTAAGCGCATGCATCCAAAGTGTTCTATCGACATTTAAAACATGATGCAAACTATCTGAGACATTATTTAAGGTGTCTATGAATTGATATAATTCTGCCCAACCATGATTAGATTTAATATTATAATATGGATAATAATCAATACTATCTATCCCATGAGTATTACTTAAGTTGGAATTCTCACCTCCTATCTGTATGTTAATATTATCAGGATTACATTTAAAAAACGGATTATACTTACTATCAAAATGATCAATTAAGAAATCTTTATTAACTGCCTCTACATTTGTATATAACCCCCATAAAGTGTCATTAATAAATATATTAGCATAATTAGCTCTTGATGAAGGCATATATTTACGATATATTTCATAACTAAGAACCTCTCTGATAAAAGAAGGATCCTGAATCACGTTAGATAATTTTAACTTATCAATACCTAAATGATCTTGCCCTTCAATAATATAATCTAATTTAATATTGAAAGGATTCTTTAAACGATTCACACTTACTGAGCTAAAACCCTTATATCGAACTCCAACACTATCATAATAATTCCCATCTATCTCTATATCTGCTAGAATTCTTTCATTTTCTCCTAACACATAAAGACTATCTAATAAATAATCCCAATTAGAATCATAAAAACTAATACGAATCTCTCTTACAGTATCAATATTATAAAAGTTATTCTGAGAAAATAAATAATAAAATGATATAGAAAATATAAATATAAAAAACCTTCTAAATAACATCTATTTAATATATGCTATACGATTTGAATATATACTACCAGAACTATTAATTAAATGTACAATATAAACACCTTCTGGTTTTCCATATAAACTAATTTCTTTAACAAAATCAGAAGATAGTTTATTCATCGTTTCCTCATATACAACCTGACCTATAGAATTTATCACTTTGATTTCCTGTGTTTTTTCATTCAGCGAATTCAAATCTATCAAAAAAGAGCCCTTTGTAGGGTTTGGAAAGATAGAAATAAGAGATACTGTAAGATCATCAATATTTGTTTGATCAAAACAAGAAGTGCTAGAGATATTATTCATATAATCCTTAAGGGCAATAATACCTGGATAATCACATTCATATCGAAATCCTTTTGGAGATTGAGAATTAAATGGACCCCAAACAAGATTTCCTAAGGAATCTACTTCATACATAACTCCCGCCCCGTTCTGTCCAGCAGAAGCATTAACATAAATATTACCGTTAGACATTCTATCTGAAGCTGATTGACCAGAAGCAGAATAAGCGCAGGCATATCTTGTAGTATATGAAAATGGCTGAAAAGCTTGCCCTGGACTCCTCAAATAAGTATATCCTGTAGAAGGATCAAGAGGAGTTTCAATACCATCTACAGAGGATTGATTATTACTAACTCCACTATTATTAAATATTTGTAAAAAACCTCCATTAGGCCTTCCGTCATTTGTAATCCAACGAGCATCATGCACAGCGTTATTAATAATCTGACTGCCTGACATACCATAATTTGAAGGGTTACCCCATCTATACAAAATATCTCCACCCATACCAGAATTCCCTCCAGAATGAGATGCTGCTTCAGCAGTAGTAGTACTATGATCTATTATATAAATCTCTGACGCAAAACGTGATGAAAAAACAATTTGATCTAACTCTTCATTATAATCTACACCATTTACATGAAACCAATCTCCACTATTACCTCCAGGACCTCCTCCACCCTGAATCATATTAATATCAATGAGTTCTGGATGATCAGAAATATTCGTAACATAATTAGGTTTAGAAGGATCGACATCTTGACAAAGATGATCCCATATATGCCATTCCCAAACAATATTTGCACTTCCATTTCCATCAGGCTCTAGCTCTATAAAATGTGTTGGCCATTTTCCTGAATTACCTACATTACCTGTATATCCTGCATTAATAACCTCATTTGCAGTTTTAACTTCCCATGCTGTCAATAAAACATTATTCCCAATCAAAGTCAAATCATGATGACTTAAATGATTAGCATCAGAATAAATAAACTCCCAAACTATTGAACCATCTGGAGCAATCTCTTGCACCTTTCCTCCTTCTGCAGCTCCACCTAAAATATTACCATTATTCTTTGTCCCTCTTACTAAATTACCATTTTCCTTTAACTGCACTGCATAGTTACATTCAGAATTCATATTCCAAGTATGAGCTATATTCTGATTCTCATCAATTAAATACGTAGTATTTGATCCTTGTGAATTATAAAGAGCAAAACCATTAAAAGATTGTGAAAAGACAAATTGTATTAATAATAAACAAACTAAAAGTATAATTGCTTTTTTCATGCTTCATTTTAAATTAAACTAAACCGCTAATTTAAAGTAAATATTCTATAAAGATGAGTAAATCTTAGCCTATATCCTGTGTTGACACATATATTGTTTTTGCTCTATCCCAGTACACATCCATTTGGTCTAAACTCATATCGTTTAAAGACACTCCTTCTTCTTCTATTATATTCTCCATAATCTGAAAACGTTTAATAAAACGTTTATTTGTTCTTTCTAAAGCATCTTCTGGGTTTACATCTATAAAACGAGCATAATTTGTAAGTGCAAATAACACATCTCCAAATTCTGATTCAATTCTTTTCCTATCTCCTTTCTTAACCTCAGCTTGCAACTCTGTAATCTCTTCCATCACTTTATCCCAAACCTGATTTTTATTATCCCAATCAAAACCAATACCTCTTACCTTCTCTTGAATACGAAAAGACTTTATTACTGCAGGTAAAGAATTTGGAACTCCTTCAAGAACAGATCTTTTTCCCTCTTTTAATTTTAATTTCTCCCAGTTCTTTTTTACCTCCTTTTCATCTTTTACCTCCACATCTCCGTAAATATGTGGATGCCTATGAATTAATTTATCACACAACGAATTAATTACATCTGAAATGTCAAAATCATCTGTTTCTGAAGCTATACGAGCATAAAAAACTATATGAAGTAATAAATCCCCTAATTCTTTCTTAATTTCCTGCATATCTCTTTCTAAGATAGCATCCGAAAGCTCATACATTTCTTCAATAGTTAAATAACGTAAACTCTCTAGTGTTTGTTTTTTATCCCAAGGACACTGCTCTCTTAAAGTATCCATTATATCAATTAATCTAGAAAATGATTCTAATTTATCCTGCATAACAATAGTTTTTAGCAAACATACAGAAATTGAAAATTATTAATATATTTGAAGGAAGTAATAAAAATAAAAATCTATGAAAAAGGTATATTTAATTGCAATTATTATGATTATTGCGATAATCAATGTAAATGCTCAAACATATAACATACAACAAACTATAGGTACAGGAAGTGATTATAGTTACACATCATCAAGTAATACAATTATATCAGGAGGAAACCAAGTATTATCTCCCCTTCAAACTATACCTTTTGATTTTACATTCTATGGACAGACTGTTACTAATTATATAGCAAGTGATAATGGATATATTACATTTAATTCAGCAACTATAAGTAATGAAATGAACACTTCATTGCCCTCAACAAATGCTCCAATGAATGCTATATTTGCTTTCTGGGATGATTTAAATCTGGCAAGTGGAACTTCTGTGCCAGATAAAGTAGTTAACTTTACCTATGGTACTGCACCAAACAGAGTACATGTCATACAATGGCATTCTGTAACTCCTTTATCTGGTACAGGCTATTTATACGCAGCAATTAGAATATATGAAAATCCTTGTGGAATAGATTTTGATGTAGTCAATCTATATGGAAATGCAACAGGAATGTCCGCAACAATAGGATGCCAAAATTCAACTGGGACAGATGGATCTCAAACACTATCAAGTCCCAATGAAGATTATCCAGGCACTGCTGTAAGTAATAGTGATGATGTCGTTTACAGTTTTTCTCCATCAAATTACACGTATGACATGACAACAGTTAGTGAAATAAATTTAAATGAAGTGATGACTGTATCTACAATAAATAATTTAGATATACAAGTACAAAATAACGGGTCTCAGTCTATAAGCTCATTCAATCTTAATTATTCTATTAATGGAGGTGCTGTACAAACAGATAATATAATTACTGGAATAACATCAGGAGGAACAAGTAATTTACTACATAGCATACCTTTCACCCCATCAAATGCTGGACAATACTATGAATTTAAAATATGGTGTGATAATATTAATGGTAATAATGATGAATTAAACTGTAATGATACGCTTACAAAATTAGTTTGGGTGAATCTTGGTGTTAGTGGAACTAAGAAAGTATTATTGGAAGAATTTACAACAGAATCTTGTCAATTCTGTCCTGATGGAACATTTGTTGTAGAAGAAATAACTAGTCAAAATCCATATGTTATTGCGGTAGCGCATCATTCCGGATTTGGTAGTGATTTCTTAACAACAGCATTCCATGAAGACTATGCAGATGATATGACAAGTGGAGCTCCTAAAGCAGCTATTGATAGATTTGACTTTACAAAAGATGGAAGTAAAGTAGCTATTAGCAGAAGCAATAATGGATGGCTAGATGCTGTAATAGATATGAATAACTACCCTACTCCTGTAAATATTTCTATTGATGGGATTTCCTATAATAATGTTAGTAATACCGTAAGTGCAGAAGTAAATGTAAGTTTTATAGACTATGCTCAACCAGGAGATATATCATTAACTCTTTGGGTTATAGAAGACAGTATTGATCCTATCAGTCAAACAAATTATTATAGTGGCGATCAATCACACCCATATGGGAATTTACCTAGTACCATCACCGCTGCTAATGCAAATGAATATCAACATAGGCACACAAGTAAAAAAATTAGCACAGCTACTTGGGGAGATCCAATTGGAAACTCAAACCCAGTGCCTGGAGATACTTATCAAAGAGTTTTTAATAATATCTCATTAAATGGGACTGACCCAGGACAAGTTTATTTAGTAGCTGCCCTTTCTTATGATAACCCAGATATAACAAAAAGATTAGTGCTAAACTCAAATAAACAATATGTAGAAGGGATGGTTGCTACAATTGAAAATTATTCTCTAGAAAATAAAATAAATATATTTCCTAATCCTATAACACAAATAGGATATGTGGAGTTTCAACTTAAAAAATCAGATGTTGTTAAGCTAACTATATATAATTTATTAGCAGAAGAAATAATCTCAAAAGAAGAAAGAAAATATAGCCAAGGAAATCATGCAATAGCCATAAACACTTATGACCTTCCAACTGGTACGTATTTTGTAGAAATAAAAACCAGTAATCAAGTGGAAAGAAAGAAATTTACCGTAGTTAAATAATCTCAAACTAAATATGTCATTATTAACAATATTCATAATTACACTCATAATGGTTGGATGTGCATTTGCAGGTATGGCAATCAAAATTTTACTTAAAAAAAATGGAGAGTTTGCAGGTACATGTGCTAGTCAAAGCCCTTTTCTTAACAAAGAAGGGGAATCTTGTGGTATTTGTGGCGCTATGCCAAATGAAAAATGTAAAAATGAAAGTGATTAATTAATAATACGTCTATACATAGAAGGACTAATAAATTCTTTCCAAGCTCCATTCTCTCCTGTATATACCAGATATACTTCTAACTGATTATTATTTAAAATAAATTCTTTAGTCCTTTTAACACCCATAACCA
>MDTD01065186.1_pt1 | contig 10358 bp, 14 predicted proteins | sample 811221 | NCBI WGS metagenome assembly MDTD01 (sample SAMN05326646, study PRJNA326480) | marine metagenome | isolation source: seawater | place: Pacific Ocean: South West | collected 2011
ACGCTATGGCTAATTTAATCATGAATGTATTAAATGGCATAGTCAAAGTATGTCCTATAGAATCTCCTGATTACGGCCATATCTCTGATGCTTTATTAGAAGATATTGCTATAGTTACAGGTGCTAAATTTGTTGACTACCATACTAACGATAAATTAGAAGAAGTGAAGATAGAAGATTTAGGAACTTGTGAAAAGATAACTGTAGGAGAAGCCAAGACAATTATAGTTGGTGGGGCAGGTTCAACCCAAGAAGTAGAAGAAAGGGCTAAGATGATTGAAGGGCATTATGATTTAGCGAAGAATGATTTTCAACTAGATAAGATGAAGACTAGAGTTGCTAAACTATTAGGCGGAGTAGCAGTAATGAAAATTGGTGCGGCCTCTGAAATAGAAATGAGAGATACTATGGAAAGAGTAGATGATGCTCTTAATGCTACTAGAGCCGCTATGGATTTAGGAGTAATAGAGGGTGGTGGTTTTACATTAGCCAATATGAAGGATAGTGGGCAATACCGACATTCATTTTTTGAATGTTTGAATAAACCTTATCATCAGATATTAGCAAATGCAGGGATTAACCCCAATCCAATGCAGAGAGCCCATGAAGTCCCTATTCGTATAAATGCTAAGACTGGAGAATTAGTTAACTTATTAGAAGAAGGTATTATTGACCCAGTTAAAGTTACACTATCATCATTGAATAGTGCGGCTAGTGTTGCGGCATTAGTATTAACGTCAGAAGTATTAGTTGGTGAATTAGATGATATGCATAGTTAAAGATTGCATGGATTTTACACATAGAGGATTTAGAAAATGTTTAGAATGTTTAAAGGGCAATACGCCCGATAAAAGGAGTGAGAAAAATGAAGAAGAATAAAGATAAATTAGTTTACCCAACATTAGCAATACAATTGTCTAATGATATGGGATTACCATATGATATGCCCGATGATTGGTTAGAAACCTGTATGCACATCGGCGCTATGATAAATGCGAAATATAACTGTGGACTAAACATAACTTATGGTTTAGTGACAGAAGATTTAATGAAACAAATGGAGGATGAAGTAAATGAAAACGAAGGATAAGAAAGAAGAACCCAAATTAAAGATAACATTAGAAAAAGGAGAAGATGATTTGACTAAACAACAGAAATGTTTAGAGTTTATTATGAGTATGCGGGGCCAATTAATTATCGGCCAAGCACTTGCTAATTCTATTAAAGCAATGGAAACAAGATTGCCTGAAATGTGGCAAGAGCCTTCCAATGTTAAAGATATGAAATATATCTTAAAGAATTTTGGAATAGCGAAGGCATTAACTGATGTTAAAAACTTAGATACTAAATATTATGTTAAAAGAAATAATGAGGTAATTGCTGAGTATGATGATGCTATTTATAATAGTGTAATAGCAAAAGAAGTAGCAGAAAAGATGCATTCGGTTGACCCGAATAACTACTATTCAGCAAGTGTTGAAGTTACATTTAGTCCAGTATTAATTGAAGGTGGAAGTAAAGAACCACAAGAGATAGGAATATGGTCTTCTGATTCAGTAGCAACTGATGATGAATTTAATTTTTGAGGTGATTAAATGACAGAAGAAACTGAATGGGAATTACTAGGTAGAATACCTAGAGATTCAAAGAACGAATGGAAAGTAACTAAAGGTGTTTATTGGAAATTAGATGTAGTTGATATTAGATTATACAATAACGATAAACCAACAAAGAAAGGAATAAGATTAAACTTAGATGAAATAAAAATATTACAAGAAATATTAGAGAAGGTGAAACAATGGGAATAGAAAAATATAATGAAGAAGAATTTAACAAATGGTGTGAAGCACACACAGAATGGATGAGAAAGAATTTACCAGTACAAATGGTGGAATCTTTTGAGAATGAATTAGAGTCTTTAATCTCTATTAAAGATAAACATGGTTTTATGCTCTTTCATCTATTACATATGTCTACACTAAATAAAGATGATAACTACTCTTACTGGGAAGAAGCACAAAATGTATGGAATCTAGCATTGCCTATGGTTCAAGCGTTTAACACAATGATGATGGGCATGGCTAATAGAGCAGGTGATGAAAAGACATTACATGCTATAGGTCTATCTAACGCATTAATGTTACAAATGTTTTCCGCACCAGTTGGTGAAGAAGAATGAGCGCTAAATTAGAGGATGGTACACTAAGGCGAAGAAGTAAGCATACAAGAATTGCTAAATGGATATCTGAAATTTTAAAAGATGATGTGTTAAGCACTAATGAGATACTAAAAGAATTAGAAAATAAAACTTATACATACAATGGGTATAAAGTTAATATTAAACGCATACCTTCCCAACAAAGATTAGTGAATATATTAACTAAATATCCTGAGTTTACTAGGGTGAATTGTAAAAAAGAACGACCTGCTTTATGGGGGCTTAAGTAATGAAATGGATAGAATTTAGTAGATTGATGCAAGCAATAGAGTATAAAACACCAACTAAGAAAGTCAGTTTATTGGCGAAAGATTTCTATGGAACTCAAGAATTTATTAAAATACTAGCGCTAGATTTAGAGCCTAATAATTTAGCAAGTAAGAAAGCATTAAAATGGATTACAAAATCTTTAGAAGTATTTGAAGAAGAAATAGAAACTTCAATTTATAATCATGGGGATATTGGAGAAGCGATATATCATTTTGCTCAAGAAGATGGGAGTCAAGAATTTAGCCTTAGAACCATTATAAATTTATTATCCATGGATTGTAGTAAAAGTGATGGTGAATCTTATCGTGCGTTTAATGTAGCATTTAATCAAATGTCTTCATTAGAAAGAAAATGGTTCTTGAGATATTGGTTAAGAACACCGAGAAACGGAATTAATGAAGGACTGGTTAGAAAATTAGTTGCCAAAGTATATGATAAAAAAGAGGCAGATGTTAAAAAACATATGCAATTACATTCTTTATCGGAATTATTAGTTTACTATCAAAGAAATGAAACTCCACCTAATGATTTAGTAATTGGTAGATTCATTAAGCCTATGTTAGCGAAAGAAGTTCCTAAAGAGAAGTGGCCGAAAGAATCTATTATTGAATACAAGTATGATGGTGCTAGGTATCAAATACACAAAGGAGATTCAGTCCTTATTTTCAACCGTAAAGGTAAGGTAGTTACAGATAAGTTTCCCGATATTGTTCTTATGATAAATGCATGGGAAATGAAAGAGTCATTTATTATTGATACTGAAATTTATCCTGTTGAAAGTGACGGCAGACCTGCTCCTTTCAAGAAGATGGGAACTCGTATTCATTCAAAGGATATTGAGGAAGCAGTTGAAAAATGTCCTGTGGAACTGGGTGTGTTCGATTGCATGATGTTTAATGGTGAAAATCTAATGGATAACTCATTGAGAGAACGATTAGGTTTTATCGTTAAATTCCCTAAACAGGCAGTTAGAGTAACAGAAGATAGTGACTCTTTCTATAACTTAGCAATCAATGATGGTTATGAAGGTATAATGATTAAAGACCTTAACGGAACATATGAAAGCGGTAAACGTTCTTGGATTAAGTATAAACCACCAAGAATAGAGTTAGACGTTGTAGTTACTGGGGCAAGATATGGTGACGGTAAAAGGGCTACGGTGTTTGGTTCATACGATATAGCAGTTAAAGACGGAACGGAGTTTGTTCCTGTTGGTAGTATAGGAACTGGGTTTTCAGATATAGATTTAATATCTTTAACTCAACAAGGTAAAAAGATAATACAAAGAGTCGAGAACGGAACATATGAATTACTACCTAGAATAGTGTTAGAGGTTACTGCTGATTTAGTAACTAGAGATGCTAATGATAACTTAGGATTAAGATTCCCTAGACTACTAAGAATAAGAAGTGATAAACCAGTATCAGATATTAATACAATACAAGATGTAGAGGGAATGATATGACGTGTATGTGGAAAGGAACAGCAAAAGAAGGGGGTATCATTTGTGGTAAAAATCCTAGAGATACAATTTTTACTACTGATGTTCATTTAACAACCTGTGTTGATTGTATAAGATTATTTAACAGTAGACATCACAAACTTGTTAAACATAGAAGCGTTCATTTAAACGTTGATTTTTTATCTAATGAAAATCTTAGGGTTAACGCAGTTCCATATGAAGTTAAGAACAAATACACTGGAAAATTAGAGACAAAAAATCAAATAATTATATCCTTTGAAGATAAAGAATATCTCTCTTCAGAAGCAACTCCTATGTGTAAACTTACTAGTGGTGACGTAAAACCTTGGTGGAAAGTAACGAATGACCCATTTAAAACAACTTGCAAACATTGTCACTCTGCGGTTTGGGGTAATAGAGATGCAAAACGTTTTATTTTAAGAGGTATATTTGTAGAATTAGGTCAGCCTATGAGATTAATTAATGGTTATTTAAAATATAAAACAAATCAAGAACTAAGAGATTTACTAGATTCTTTAATTGAAGGTAAACTTACTATTGAAGATTTGGCAATGGAAATGAATCAGTTACATTATTCTAAGGTAACGTATAAGTAAGGGGCTATTAGTAGCACCAAATATAATGAGGGTTTTTCATGGAGTTTTATGATGAAAATGTCAAAGCAGAATGGACAGAAGAATACGGTTCAGTAACGACTGTGACCTTCATGGTTTATAGTGAGATGAAAACACAAGATAATTTAATTATTAACCATGCAATAGGTGATATATTAAATATGAAAAGATTTGCTCAGTTCATAGAAGATATAGATTTAGAGAAAGCAGAATTATTAAATACATATAAAGGAATGTGCATTCAATGGATATTTCCTGATAAGTTAGATAATATAGAACAAATTAAAGAAACTATTTCCGATGGATTAAGTTTCCAAAGACTAAAACACGAATGTATAGGAGCGTCAACAGATGTTTACGAAAGAACAACTTGAAGGAATATTGGTATCACTGGCTAGTCCAGAAGTATCAATAGAAAAAGATAGCAAACAGTCTATCGGTTATAGAATAAGATTAGTAGTTAAAATAAGAGCGATGAATATAGAGTTCTTATCTGCGTTACAAGAAACTTTAGAGGAATATGGTATAGATTCCTATCTAAAAGAGACAGAACATTGTAATAGAAAATATCCTATACTTAGGATTACTAGTATTAATAATCTATTACAATTTTATAAACTTATACCAAACACACCAAAGCATTGCAATAAATTTGAATCATTTTTAGAAGTATTAACTATTGTTTCTAATAAACATCATTTAACGCAAAAAGGCTTTGATAAAATATTAGAGATAAAGGGGTTAATAACTTGAGTTTAATAAATATGGGAGAAAAGAAAAGACCAATATTAATAACAGGAAAAAGCGGAACAGGAAAATCTACACTTGCTAAAACTTTAGTAGCAGAAGACGTATTAATTTACTATGCTAATGAGATAGAAAACAAAGATTGGAAGTCCGTTGAACAAGATATTATTATTGAAGAAGTACATTATAAACCGAATAAAGATATTATAATGGATGTAATACGAAATTGTAAAAGTCAGATTGTATTAACTTCTAATAATCAAAAAGATGTTCCGAAGGATATTAAAAATTGTTGTAAGATTAGAAGGGCAGGGACCAAAGCACATGCGTTAGAAGAAATAAAAAGAATAGCACCTAGAAGTCAGCCGCCACATAAAATAGAATTAAGTGTGTTTGAGTTGGTAGGAGATTATCTTAAAAACACTAATCGTAAAGAAGTGCTTAAGAATTTAAAATTCAATAAACCTGCCGATGTACAAATTATAACTTGGTTAGGATTAAACCTTAATCCGAACAAGTTAGTGTTTATAGATGGTAGAGTAAAGAGAAGATGGTCTTCTGATTACTTCTATGAATTATTAGCGTATGCACATGATGGAAGAATATATTCAAAAATTCAATATCCCACAAGAGCAAGTTATTCTAAAGTACCCACTATTCTTAGAAAACTAAGAATAAAACCAAATCAAGGCTATTTACTGCCTCAATTACTAAAAGATGAAGAGTTCACTAAGTGGGCAAAAAAGAGATTGAAAAGTGAAGAAACTAGAGTATTAGGAATGAAAGATAGGACAAGACCTAGAAACGCTCCTATAACTCCAAACAGAACCTTAAAATTAGATAGGTGGTTTTAAAATGTTATGGACAGAAAAATACAGACCAAAGAATATACACGAATTAATAGGGCAAGAGATATTTAAACTCGATGCCGAGAACTGGATAGAAATAAAAGATATGCCGAATACACTATTGTATGGGCAAGCGGGAGTAGGTAAAACTGCCGCCGCAGGTATCTTAGCAAATGAAATGTTGAAGTCTGAAATGGACTCTAATTACTTTGAAATAAATGCTAGTGATGATAGGCGTTTAGAAGTGGTTAGAACTACCATTAAAGATATAGCACAACAGAAAGCAATTGGAGATGTTCCATTCAAAATCATATTACTTGATGAAATGGATGGGATGACAACGGATGCGCAGAATGCTTTAAAAAGAGTTATGGAACGATATGCTTCTAATGTTAGATTTATTATTACTGCTAACGATAGAAGTAAAATCATTTACCCTTTACAATCTAGGTGCGCTAACTATTTCTTTACTAAATTAGATAGCGCTACAATTTTAACTTTATTGAAGACAATTTTATCAAGAGAAGATATTTCACATCCCTCCGATGTTGATTTGGGTCAGTTTATAAGTCACTACAACGGTGATGTTCGCAGAACAATAACGGAATTGCAAGCCGCACTTGCAAGTGGAACAAGTTTGAAAAGACAGGTAAATAAAAGTTTAGAGAGGTATGATGATATTTTACAACTGTTAGAAAATGAGAACCACAAGAAAGCACTAGAGGAATTACATAATGCACTTTATTCAGGAAAAACTGTCAAAGATATATGTTATGGATTACATGAAGTTATTGTTAAAAGCGATATGAGTGATGATTCAAAATACAAATATCTTAGAGCAGTAGGTGAAGCAGAGTGGAGAGGAAATTCAATGACCCCAAGAGTATTAGTTTCTTGGTTGGTTGCACAATTAAAATAACAATCCAAATGGATAATAAATCTAGTCTAGCGACTAGTATAAAATAAATAAAAATACAAGAGGTATATATATGAAAGAAGAAATGAAATATGAAATAGAAAAATACGCTGAAAAGTTAGGCATAACTATTGAACAAGCGCAAGCAGACTTCGATAATATTGTTGCACAACACAGTTTAGACTTAGAAGATGAAAACGGTTTTAAAATCGCTAGAAGTCTTTTTAGGGCTAGATTTGGTCAACAAGTTGCTATAAAGAAAAAAGAAGAGAATGGTGATAAGGAAGAATTTACAGGTACAACTTACACTAAAACTGCTACTGGTTTCTTTTATGCCGTTGAAGATGCAAGAGATTGGGAAGAAAGAAACAGAACAAATCTATTGGCGGAATACCAAAGAGATTCAACTGCTAGTTTAAATGCAGGTAATGTTGCTGTTGCTGTTCAACTATCAGATGGAAGATATGAAGTAACTAGGTTTGCTAATGATGAATTGGCTACTAAAGTTTTAGAGAAAATTCCTGATAGTGCTATGGCTGTTGATGACGATAAATGGATAATTCCAATTGATTCAAGAAAAGCATGGGGAAGCGGTCAAGCAAATCCTAATTATGGAAAACCATTACCTGCTGAAAACTGGTCAAGAAGATTATTCTTTGTAGGTAAATTAGATGAAGGCGGTGAATACCAAAAATATCAATTAAGAATGAATGGACCACAATGTAAAGATTTTGCTCCTAATACATTTAGTTGGTGTTCATTTACTTGTGTGCCTAATTCAAACAATGCAAGTATATTAAGCGCAAGAAAAGATGGAAGCACTGTATCATCATTAACGTATTTAGATTCTGATGAAGAAATAATTAACGTAATTCAATCTACGTTAGCAGATAGTATTTCTGAATTAGTTGCTTTAGATGCATTCCATTCTGATAATTCACATAAGAAAGCAGATGAAAGAATGATGATTACAGATGGAAATGTTACAGGTATGAACTTACAACAAACTGCTAATGGTAATCAAACATTATTCTTAAGTGATTTAAATATTGATTATGATTATGATGGTTCATCTAATGCTGTCGCTTGTTGGGTTCCAAGTTATGTAGATATTGATTTTGGTATTGGTAGTAATGTAATTGTTTGTGGTAGAACTTCACAAGGAACTGATAAAGAAACAGGAGAACTAAGAAATGTTACAATCAATGTATTAGGATTATATGTTATTGATAGACATGGAAGTGCAGAAGTAGTTGAAGCACCAGTGGAGGATAACTTTGATTGGTTTTAGATAGATAAACTCATGGGGGGTTTCCACAGTAATAATGTAGCGGCATGTTCTTGGCCGACTTCATTCCCTCCCCACGTTTATTTATTAAGGAGAGATTATTATGAGTTTAAAAACTATGAATAAACCAAAACAACAAAATGCTGTTGGTCCACAAGTTCAAAAAGAACTACAATACCAACAGTGGAAAAAGTTAACACAAGAAGCAAGAAAAGCACAATTAGCAAGAAAGCATTCCTTTCTAGTTTTATCTATCGAAGGTAAAGCAAAACAAGGTAAATCGGGATTGGGTCTTGATATAAGAACTGATAAAGAAATTAAAGATGGTGCTGTATTACGTTTCTTAGATTTTGATGATGGTGCGGAAGTAACTTGGAAAACATGTTGGGATTCAGACCCTAACATTTATGTTTACTGCCCTAATCATTATAATTCTGATGGAACAGAAAACTATGCTTTAACTATGCAAAATGCATTAAACTTCATTAGAGAAACAGAAGAAATGATTGCAGATAAAAATACTAATGTTAGAGCATTTGTTATGGATGGTATGGATAAATGGAATGATTGTGCTACTAATAAACTTAGATATGAAATCAATAAAGGGGATAGAAAGAAAATGACTAACCCTATTTCCCCAACAGCATACGGGGCTAGAAATATTGACCATAATGAAGTGTTTATTAGTGCTTTAAGATTACAATGTGATAAAGTATTTATTACACATCTTAAGGCTACTTTTAGCGACCATATGAATCCTACACCAACTGGATTTGTTGCTAATTGGAATAAAGATGTTCCCGATAAAATGATGCAAATGATTACGATTAGGGATGAATCTGTAGGTAGTAATACTAAATATGTTGCAAGATTGAAAGCAAGTAAAACAAATCCCAACTTAGTTGGTAAGACTTGGACTATCTTTGAGTCTAACTCTAAAGAAGCCAAATGGAATGGTATTCCCGACCTAAGAAACAGGGAAATTTAGACTCGCAAGAGTGAGGTTTACTAAGTAAAAATGACGAATCAATGTTAGACGTGCGCTTATACTTATCAGACAGAGTGCTCATAGTAAGGGGTCAGAGGTGGTCCTGTCATTCCTCATTAGCGAGAGCAAGGTGATTAAAATGCAAATAGAAGTTAAAAAGAAAGATATTATAGAAGCATTGAAAAATGTAGAATTAAAAGGAAAATGGGCCAGCACTGGAGGATTATCTTCAAAGTCTTTGGGTAACTATATTCATTTCCAAATACAAGATAACAATTTATTATTAGTCAACTCAGATGAATCTACAACTGTTATTAAATCTATATCTGTGGATACAGATGATGAAGGTTCTTTCGTATTAGAAATTGATACATTTAAAAAGTATCTATCTAAGATGAATGAAGATATAAGTTTAACAGTAGGAGATACAGTAGTAATGCAATCAGATGGTAAAAGAGCAACAATGCCTATTGTAGTTCATCACCCATTCGAAGGTAGAGTAAATAGATTCATAGAAAGATGGCCGTTAAACTTTGATAGTGATTTGGAAGAAGTATTAAAGTTAGGAGTTATAGATGTAAGGTGTGGAGTTCAAGTTACTGGAGAAGAATTTCATAATGCTATAGATGGTTGTGAGATATTAAACAACGGAATATATAAGTTAGACTTTCATGAGTCCGATGAATTAAGTAATCCTAAATTTATTATATCTTCTTCCGCTACTGTTTCTGCTTATAGAGAAGAAATGGCATTCAGTAATTCAGTAGGTGAATCATCAACTGTTATATTCAGTGGGCCACTACACAAGTTCTTTAACAAAGATGAAATAATAAATATATTTATTGGGGATAACCAACCTATCATAATGGTTACAGAAAATAGCGCACTAATTAGAGCACCGAGATTGGGGATTTAATATGATAATAACATGGATAGATAAAGATAAATCAATTAAGATAAGATGGAGAGATGAAAATAGAGAGAGA
>MDTD01122186.1_pt1 | contig 10358 bp, 13 predicted proteins | sample 811221 | NCBI WGS metagenome assembly MDTD01 (sample SAMN05326646, study PRJNA326480) | marine metagenome | isolation source: seawater | place: Pacific Ocean: South West | collected 2011
GAAAAATCTCTTTGGTCTTTGAAGAGCATTAGCATCAACACCTCCAGTTAAAACTTTACCTGAGCTTGGCACAACTGCGTTATAGGCTCTCCCTAAACGAGTTATAGAATCTAGTAATATAATTACATCTTTTTTATGCTCAGTTAATCTTTTAGCTTTTTCGATTACCATCTCTGCTACAGCAACGTGTCTTTGAGCTGGTTCATCAAAAGTAGAACTAATAACCTCTCCTTTTACCGTTCTTTGCATGTCTGTAACCTCCTCCGGTCTCTCATCAATTAGTAATACCATTAATGAACACTCGGGATGATTTGCTGTTATTGAGTTTGCAATGCTTTGCAGTATCATAGTTTTTCCTGCTTTAGGAGGTGAAATAATTAATGATCTCTGTCCCTTTCCAATGGGGCTTACTAGATCAATTAATCTTGAAGTTAAATCTGGTTTTTTTTCTGTTTTATTATTTTCTACTTCCATGACCAATTGTTTATTTGGATACAATGGTGTTAAGTTATCAAAAGCAATTTTATGTCTGGATTTCATTGGATCCTCATTATTAATTTTACTAACTTGTAATAGAGCAAAATATCTCTCCCCCTCTTTAGGAGCTCTTACAGGACCTTCGACAGTGTCTCCAGTTCTAAGACCAAACTTTCTTATTTGACTCGGACTTACATAAATATCGTCCGCACCTGGCAAATAATTTGACTCTAATGCTCTAAGAAAACCAAAACCATCTTGTAATAGTTGTAAAACACCCATACCAGTAATTTCCTCACCTTTTTCTGCAAGTTTCTTAAGAATAGCAAATAAAATTTCTTGTTTTCTTAAAGTGCTAGCATTTTCTATTCCAAGCTCTTCAGCTTGCTTAATAAGCTGTGCTGGAGGGTTTTTTTTGAGTTCTTCAATTTTCATGTTAAGGGAAATTTTAGTATGGCATATTCAATATAAACATTATTATAAATTTTTCAACCCTACAAAGGCTTTAAAATCGCTAAAAAAACTATCAATATTAATAAAATTGTGGGGATTTCATTAATTACTCTAAAAAATTTAGGACTATTATTATTTGTGTCTTGATTAAATGATCTCAAGCAGTGCCCAAGATAAAAATGGTAGCCTGTTAAAATAATCACAGCGATAATTTTTATTAAAAACCATTTAGCTCTTAATAACTCTATTCCCTGAAAATGAATTATTGATACTCCAAAAATCCAAGATAATAACATAGCTGGATACATGATATAAAAATATAGGCGTCTCTCCATTATTTTAAAAACTCCAGATATGTCGTTATTTAATTTATTTTCAGAATGATATACAAAAATTCTTGGTAGATATAATAATCCGGCCATCCAAGAAATAACTGCTATTAAATGTAACGATTTTAAAATTAAGTAGATATTCATTTTTTTACCAAATAATTGTCCACTAAGTTTTTAAGTAAATTTATATGGTCTTCATTATCGTTTAAACATGGTATTAGATCGAAATTTTCACCACCAGCTTCAATAAAAGATTCTTTACCCTGTATTGCTATTTCTTCTAATGTCTCTACACAATCTGATGCGAAACCAGGACAAATAACTAATATATTTTTTTTACCTTTTTTTGGAATTTCTTCTAAAGTCCTATCTGTATATGGTGTTAGCCATTCCTGCGGGCCAAACCTTGATTGAAATGTTGTCATAATTTCAATATTATTAAATTTTTCTCTTAAAAGCCTAGTAGTTTTCATGCAATAGCAATGATATGGATCACCTTTATCAAAATATTTTTTTGGTATTCCATGATATGAAGCGACGATTAGATCTGGTTTCCAGCTAATTTCAGAAATTTTCTTTTTAATAGAATTAATTATTGCATTTATATAAAGGGGGTTTTCTTCATAATGAGATATAATTTGAAGGCTTGGCTGCCATCTCAATTTCATCAAAGATCTAAATACCTCATCACAAACAGTTGCAGTCGTTGGTGATGCATACTGGGGATAAAGAGGTAATATTATTAAATTCTCGCAGCCTTTTTCCCTAAGTTCTTTGATCCTTCCATTAATACTTGGTGATCCATATCTCATCGCAAAGTCAACTATTAGGTTTTCCATGTTAAATTTTTTTGATAATTTCTGGGTTTGCACCATTGTATAATATCTAAGTGGAGACATGTTTTTGTCTTTCATCCAGATTTCTTTATAAGCTTTTGCAGTTTTAGAGGGTCTAAATGTTAAAATAAAAAGATTTAATATTATTTGCCATAAAAATGGGTTTACTTCTATTACTCTCTTATCAGATAAAAATTCTTTTAAATATTTCCTTATATCCCACCATCTGGTGCTATCTGGAGTGCCGAGATTAATTAATAAAACCCCTGTTTTGCCATAGTTTACATTTGGGTGATTTTTATTCATGAGTAATTTTTAACTAATTTGACTAAATAATCTACCATACTAGGATCAGTATTTGGCAACACACCATGGCCAAGATTAAAAATATATGGCTTGTCCCTAAATATATCTAAATATTTTTTAGCATTTATTTTAAGTTCATCTTTACCAACAATTAAAAAATTTGGATTTAGTCCTCCTTGGACTGTTATATCTATACTGTCTGAGATTTTTTTTGGATCAACATCATAATCTATACTAATAACATCTGGCTTAACAAAATTAACATAGTTTTTGTAATCATTAATTCCTTTAGGAAAACATATGGCCGGAGTATTCTTAGACTTCACGAAATTAACTAGATCTTTTGTAGGACTGTATATGTATTTATCGTAGTCCTTTTCATTTAAAAGTCCAGCCCAACTATCAAATATTTGAATAATTGTTGCACCATTTTTGATTTGATTATTAATATGAATTTTAAGGAACTTAACAATAACTTCTAATAAATCCTCAACAAGTTTTTGATCCTTTAAATTTTGACTCAGGTCTTCGTTTTTAGGTGATCTTTGATTTAACATATAAATAAGAATTGTCCATGGTGCTCCAACGAATCCTATTAGATCTTTGTTTTTTAATTCCACTTTATCTTTTGTTCTTCTTATAGCTTTATAGACAGGTTTTAATTTATCTATGAATTGTATTTCATCTATCTTTGATATTTTATTGATATCTATTTCACCTAATTGTGGGCCAAAATTTTTTTTAAAGTTAACTGGTTGACCTAATGCATATGGCAATAACAAGATATCGGAAAAAATAATAGCTGCATCAAAGTCAAACCTCTTTAAAGGCTGTAATGTGATCTGTGAAGATAAATTTTCATTTAGACATAATTTTATAAAATTGGGATTTTTAGATCTTATTTCCCTAAATTCAGGTAAATATCTACCAGCTTGTCTCATTAACCAAATACAATTTTGATTAGATTTTTTATATATACAATCTTGTAAAACAGTCATAATAATAAAATAAGTAATATTTATATTATTTGTATTAGAGGTGTTAATTATGAATATTACTATTTTTTAACACTTTTATAACATTTTTTTCAATATTCATTTGTTAAAATATAGCAGCAAAATCAATATGACAGAGATAATAGTAATTTTTATCCCAAAAATTATATAACCTTATAAACATGTTTAATTATGTTATTAAAGTCATCTTTTTACGTTTTATTTAGTAAATTTTGCAATTTTATTTATAAATCAAATATAATACAAAGACTTTTGATAGTTATACATGAGTAATACATACGAAATCTATTTAGTGTCAGATTCAACAGGTGAGACGCTTGAAAGAATATTTTTAGCAATAAAGGCTCAATTTAAAAATTTCAATTATAAAACTCATTATTTTTCTTTTACAAGGACCGAGAACCAAATATTGAAAATCATAGAAAATTCAACTAAAACAAAGAATTCAATTTTTCTTTACACTATAGTTGACAATAATCTTGCTCTATTTTTATCAAAAGAATGTAGTAAAAAAAAAATACCATGTTTCGGAGTTTTAGGAGATCTTATTTTAACATTTTCAAAACTACTTAATCAAGAAGCAAGTCATATTCCAAGTGGTCAACACGTTATGAATGATGATTATTATAAAAAAATTGAGGCTATACAATTTACAATGAACCACGATGATGGAAACTCATTAGATGATATTAACAAATCAGATATAATTTTATTAGGTGTAAGTAGAACTAGCAAAACACCGACATCTATTTATCTTGCAAACAAAGGTATGAAAATTTCTAATATTCCATTAATTAACGATCAATCAGTACCTGATTTTCTCAAGAAAAATCCTGATAGTAAATGTGTAGTTGGTCTTACAGCAGAACCTGATAGATTAGTAGATTTAAGAAAAAATAGAATGCAATCTATTAAAGAAAGTGAAAATAAAAGCTATATAGACTTTGAAAAAATTAAAAACGAGATAGAAAACTCAAGAAAACTTTTTCAAAAATATAATTGGCCAACAATTGATGTAACAAGAAAATCTGTTGAGGAGACTGCCGCTTCAATACTTAAGATACACGAGATATTCAGCCAGAATGAATAAAATAATATTAGCTTCACAAAGCGAAGTTAGAAAAAGAATATTAGTAGAAAACGGAGTCATATGTTCTGTTATGCCATCTAAAATTGATGAAGAAATTATTAAAAGTTCTTTATTAAGTGAAGGAGCGACACCAGAATACATATCCAAAAATTTGGCTGAATTGAAAGCAAATAAAATAAGCAACAAAAGACCGGAAGAATTAGTGATAGGAGCTGACAGCGTTATAGATCTTAACGGAGAATTACTTTCAAAACCTAGATCTAGAGAAGAAGCACTTAGTTCTTTAAAAAAAATGAATGGAAAAAAACATCTTCTTATTAGCTCTGTTTGTATATCAAAAAATGGAGCCATGATATGGAATTATACTGATAAAGCCGAATTAAAAATGAAAAACTTTAACGAAGATCAACTCAAAAATTACTTGTTAAAAATATCTGATAAAGATTTGTACGCCTACAATGTTTATCAAATTGAAGGAGAAGGAAAAAATTTATTTAGTGAAATCAAAGGTGACAAAAATACTATAATGGGTTTACCAATATCAAGAATTAAAAAATATTTACAGGAAAATGAATGAAAAAATTTTTTGTAATTGGCAACCCGATTAACCATTCTTTATCACCAGAATTACACAATTTCTGGCTGAAGAAAAACAGCATTAATGGTAGTTATGGAAAAATAAAACTAGAGGAAGATGATTTAAAAAATTTTATTCAAAAATTAAGAAAAGACGAAATTCATGGAATAAATGTAACAGTGCCTTTTAAAAATAAGGTAATAAAATATTTAGATAAATTAAGTTTAGAGGTTGAGAAAACGGGCTCTGTTAATACTATTTATAAAAACAATGAATATATAATTGGACACAATACTGATGTAGCTGGTTTTGAGCTAGGATTAAGACACTCTAAAATTAATGTTCTCGATAAATTAATATTTATAATAGGCGCTGGCGGAGTGGTTCCTTCAATTATATATTCACTATTAAATATGGGGTGTAAAAAAATAATGCTTACAAACAGAACAAAAGAAAAAACTGAGGAAATTAAAAAAATTTTTAAAGAGATAAAAATCATAAAATGGGGAGAAATACCTGACTTCGATATTGTAATCAACGCGACAAGTGTTGGATTAAAGGGTGATACTTTAAATCTAAATTTTGATGTTAAAAATAAAATTTTCTATGATGTAATCTATAATCCTAAAGAGACAGAATTTTTAAAGAATGCAAAAATTAAAGGTAATAAAATTGAAAATGGTAAATTAATGTTTATATATCAAGCCAATCAATCCTTTTCCATTTGGAACAATGTTATACCAAAAATAGACGAGGAAGTATTGAAGATTATTCCATGATTAGAATATGCGTAGTAGGTGATATTGGCTCAGGTAAAACTTATATCTCAAAATTGTTTAGAGCTCCATACTTTTCAGCAGATGATGAAGTTGCAAATTTATATAAAAGAAATAGAAAATGTTTCAACAAATTGAAAAACAAATTCCCAAAATTTATTAAAACATTCCCAATTAATAAACAAGAGCTGTTGGAGGTAATAAATAAGGATTTTTTTAATTTAAAAAAAATAGGTCTTATAGTGCACCCTTTTGTTAGAAGAAAGTTCAACAAATTTTTAAGATTAAATATAAAAAAGAAGATAGTTATTTTAGACATTCCACTATATTTAGAAAATAAAATGAACAGAAAGGACGATGTCATTATTTTCCTTAAAACAAAAAAGAGTGATGTAAATAAAAGGTTAAAAAAAAGAGGAAATTTTAATGCGAAACTATTAGATATATTTAGAAGTTATCAATTCTCATTAAAGCAAAAAAAAAAATATTCACATTATGTATTAGTTAATAATTATGATAGTTTAGTAATGAAAAAAAAAGTAAAATTATTAAAATCAAAGATTTTAAATGATAGAAATAGTCCTTGATACTGAAACAACCGGTATTTCAGTTGCAAAAGGCCACCGGATCGTGGAGATAGGCTGCATTGAATTAGAGAACCAAATTCCCACAAATAAAACATTTCATTGTTATTTAAATCCTCAAAGAAAGGTTTCGGACGAAGCTATAAAAATTCATGGTTACACAGATGAATTTTTATCTGATAAAAAACTTTTCAAAGACATTGTTGATGAATTTCTATCATTCATAGAATATAAAAAATTAATAATACATAACGCTGATTTTGATTTATCCCATTTAAATAATGAGCTAAAACTTATCGGTAAACCTCAAATATCAAAAGATTACGTCGTTGATACGCTAGATCTTGCTAGAGATAAATTCCCAGGTTCACAAATAAGTTTGGACGCTCTTTGCAAAAGGTTTAGAGTAGATAATTCACGAAGGATAAAGCACACTGCTTTAGTTGATTGTGAATTGTTATCAAAAGTTTACATAAATTTAACCGATCAAAAAGAACCAAAATTAAATTTTTTATCTGAAGATAAAAAAAATGATTTTGACCTAAAATTTAAAGATTATTGTAAAAAAATTATTATTCCGTCTAAAGATGAAATTAAAGAACACAATAAGTTTAAAAAGAATTTATTTAAAAAGAGTTTTTAATCACTTCTTTTCTTAAATAGCTCATCAAAATTAATTTTTCTCTCAAACTTGACATTGGGGTAACCTGAATATTTTAAAAGATCTAAAAATATTGTTTCAATTTTTGGATAAACTTCACCTGGGACACTTTTTAAAAATATTGGCTCTAGTTCTTCTTTAGTATTAACTTCATCACTAATCTTAACTACAACTGCATATATCATTTCAAAATAACTGCTTTTACTCATATTTTCATCATTCTTAAACTTTGTTGATATTGATACTTCAGCCATCTTATTTTTTAATGGTTTTGTATTTATGTCAATATGTAGCTTATAATTCGAAATATTATCTTTAGTAAAAATGTAATTTTCAACATCGGTAGTTTCGGCTGACAAATCTTTTATAAATTCTGCAAGTATTTTATATTTTTTCTCCATTAGTTATCTTTATCTTCATATTCACCTTCTATCAAATCATCTTTAATTTTTCCTTTTCTATATTTTTTACCAAGTTGCTTAAAAATTAAATTTCTAGTAACTGGTAAAATTAATAAAAAACCAATTATGTCAGTGGCAAATCCTGGTATAATTAATAAGAGTGCGGCTATAGCTAGAGCAGCCCCAGAAATTAATTCATAGACAGGTAATTTATTTCTATAGATTTGAATTACCCCCGACCTCATATTGTTTAAACCCTGCATTCTAACGAAATAAATCCCAATCACTGCAGTTAAAAGAATTATAAGAATTGTATTAAATGCACCTATTTGGCCCCCAATTTGAATGAAAAGGTATATTTCTATGAGAGGAACAAATAAAATAATAAGTAAAAGTGTGTTCATTTGTCATTAATCTAATTTGCTAGTTGAAATTAAGCAATAGAGTAAATATTATGTTTTTATGAGTTATAGTTTTGAATATATAGATATCATACTTTTAGCAATGATAGCAGGTTTTATTTTTTTAAGACTTAGAGGCATTTTAGGCAAAAAATCTGGATTTGAAGAGGACATTACTCAAAGTTTCCCTCATGAATTCCCAAACGTAAATCCAGTTAAAAAAACTAATTTTGATGTTTTCGATGAAAAAGCCAAAACAGAATTTTTATCAGGTGCTAAAATTGCTTATGAGACTATTATAACTAACTTTTCAAGAGGAAATTTAAAAGGTATAAAAAATCTCCTGGAGAAAAATGTTTTTGCACAATTCGAGACGGCAATTAAAGAAAGAGAGAAACAAGGCAATATATCAGAAACCACTTTTATTGGAATAAATTCAGCAGAAATAAAGAAACATGAGAGAAATGGGAATTTTTTGGAAGTTACAGTTGATTTTGTTAGTGAAATTATTTCCTGCGTTAAAGATAAAGAATCTAAAATAATATCAGGTAATCCACAAAAAATAAAAAAGGTCTATGACACTTGGAAATTTTCTAAAGACGTAAAATCTAATGATCCAAATTGGTCATTGATTGAAACAAACATTTAATTGAATAAAAAGCCATCTAAAAAAGACCTAAAGATTTGGAAAAATTTTACAGAAGGAAATGACAAACTTTACAACAAAGATAGTCCCTATAAGAATTTTAATTACAAACAAACAGCCACAATAGATCTTCATGGTTTCTCACTAGATGAAGCTAACGCCGAGGTAGAAAAATTTATAATAAATTGCTTTGAAAAAAAAATCGAAAAATTAAATATTATTACTGGTAAAGGTCTTAGATCTAAAGTTGATATGAATCCTTATCAATCTAGAGATTTGGGAATTTTAAAATATTCAGTTCCTGAGTTTATAAAATTAAATAGTGAACTAATGAAGATCATTAGAAAAATTGAGAGCAATGTGAACAAAAAAAATTTAGGATATTTTTCTCTGTTTTTAAAAGTTAAAGGATAAACTTTGATAAATCGTTATCTTTAACCAATTGCCCAAGATTATCTTTCACATACTTAGAGTCGATAACTATTTTTTCACCAGCTCTATCAGTTGCAGTGAAACTTATTTCGTCAAGTATTCTCTCAATTATTGTATGAAGCCTTCTTGCACCTATGTTTTCTACAGATGAATTTACTTCGCTTGCAAGATTAGCTATAGTCTCAATTCCATTATCTGAAAATTCAAGATTAACATTCTCGGTTTTTAGCAGAGCTTTGTACTGTTTAATTAAACTATTGTCTGGTTCTTTTAAAATTCTCTTAAAATCATCACTTGTGAGAGCATCTAATTCTACTCTAATTGGTAATCTACCTTGAAGTTCTGGTAATAAGTCTGAGGGTTTTGCTAATTGAAACGCACCAGATGCTATAAATAATATGTGATCTGTCTTAACAGGCCCGTATTTTGTGCTTACAGTAGTTCCTTCAATAAGTGGTAGAAGATCTCTTTGGACACCTTCTCTAGAAACATCTCCACCAACCCTATCTGTTCTAGCTGAAATTTTGTCTATTTCGTCCAAAAAGACTATACCGTTATTCTCTGTAACATTCTTTGCTGATTTAATTATTTTGTCTTGCTCAATTAGTTTGTCTGCTTCTTCATTTATTAAAATTTCGTGAGATTCTTTGACTGTCATTTTTTTCTTTTTTGTTTTACCACCCATCGTTTTACCTAACATGTCACCAATGTTTATCATTCCAATATTAGCGCCTGGCATTCCTGGAATTTCAAAACTTGGCATGTTTCCAGACTCGTTAGTTGAAATTTCAATTTCATTATCATCTAAGTCTCCGTCTCTTAATCTTTTCCTAAAGCTTTCTCTTGTAGCTACAGATGCCTTATTTCCGACTAAAGCATCCAATACTCTTTCCTCAGCTAATTTTTGAGCTTTCGCATGAACTTCTTTCCTTTTTTTGACTTTTTCCATCGCAATAGCAATTTCAAGCAAATCTCTAATAATCTGCTCAACGTCTCTTCCAACGTAACCAACCTCGGTAAATCTTGTCGCTTCAACTTTTACAAAAGGTGCTTCAGCTAATTTAGATAGCCTTCTAGATATTTCGGTTTTACCTACGCCAGTTGGACCAATCATTAAAATATTTTTAGGTAGTACTTCGTCTCGCATATCCCCTGTTAAAGCTTGCCTTCTCCATCTATTCCTCAATGCTATTGCTACAGCTCTTTTTGCTTTATTTTGACCAACAACGTATCTATCTAACTCAGACACAATTTCTCTTGGCGATAACGAGTCAATGGGATTTAGTTTCTTTTCCTCAGTTTTCTTTGGGAATGTTTTTACGTTAGATTTTTCCATTAAATTTTTTCAACTCTTATATTGTTATTTGTAA
>MDTD01109578.1_pt1 | contig 10357 bp, 9 predicted proteins | sample 811221 | NCBI WGS metagenome assembly MDTD01 (sample SAMN05326646, study PRJNA326480) | marine metagenome | isolation source: seawater | place: Pacific Ocean: South West | collected 2011
CGAATTGTGCCCATCCTTGAACCAATCGCAACCAAACATCGTGATTGTCTCCATGTGCATGGAGAACGATGTGGACGCCTGCTTGCGCTGCACGCTCAAGGTGATCAGCACCATCACCATCGCTTACAACACACAGAACTTTGGTCAAATCATCGACCGCCCCAACAGCACCATCGGCTGCGACAAACAAGGCACCTGGATAATCACGAACTGAAATCGATTCACTTCCTGCCCCGACAACAACCAATCGTTCAGCGGAATAAATGGATTGCTTGAGCTTCAACAATGCCGAATGGCGTGTTGTCGACCCCCATTCTGAACGCCCAAACGGAGCGTCCTTCAAGAATTGCTGGGACATTTCGCTCGCAGACAACACATCGGCTTCCTCAGACCATCCAAAGGCATCGCGAACCTCATCCTGCAACGAGAGGAGACCATCGGCAGCAGGATTGAGCACAGCCCTCCCAACCCAACATCCTTGAAGAAAGATATGCATTGTCAGGTTCATATGGTATCGATTTTTTTCATTGCTTGTGCCGAGACCAACCAGTCAACCATCCATCACCGATGAGATTACGCTTGCGCGTTATCCATTCTTGCCTCAGGCAAGCGGTTGGATTCAACATATGGCTGCAAAGCACAACATCACCTTGGATGATTTGCTCGATGGTTCGCTGATGGAACCTGCACGAAAGCGAGCCCGTATTCGATTGGTTGATAGTGTTCAATCAAAAGATGGCGTCGAATTGAGCGGAGGTGACATCCATACCGAAGAAGGACGTTTGATCGAAGCGTTCTCGTTCTACTATGCTCGGCTCGTCATCTGTGCATCTGAGGACGAACGACTGTTGGCCCGATGGGCACAAGCCGAAGCAGCACGAGCTGAACACCTGCTGATTCGAGACAGTCAGAATCTTGCCAACATTGCTCACACCTACATTTCCGTTCTTGAACAGTCGCAGCAAGGTCAATCCAATCAACGCGGTATGGTCGCAACCGACATCCAATCCCTTCGACAGTCCCAAGATGGGTTGGAATGGAAGCTTGGTCTTGCCGACTTCATCGAAGTCTGTCCACGAATCACTGGAAACCGATGGAGGTTGCCGAACTGCGATGTCGATGCAGGGATGGTTCGTTTGCACAACGAACAGAAGTATTCCTCGACGGCGAAACTTGCTCGATTGTTGCGTGAACACATCAAGTCGGATGTTGAACGTGAAGGCCTCGAAAAGATGGCTGAAGTAACAACCGATCTCGCCGTTCGTCTCGCTGAACCTGTTGGCATGGTCCGAAACCTCCTCGCCCAGAAAACAAGCGATGCAATTGCATTGGTCGGTGCCGAAGAAGACGATTGGCCTCCCTGCATGCGCAAAGCGGTTGCAGACCTCGCTGCAGGCGTGAACGTCAATCACTTTGGAAGACTGTTCCTCGCTTCAATGGCAGGAACCTTGGCGCTTCCTCAGGAAGCCTGTGTTGATTTCTTCCGAGGCGCACCCGACTTCGACGAAGGGACGACAACGTACCAGGTAGGGCACGTGTATCAACACGGCTACACGCCTTCGGGCTGTGGCAAACTCAAGGTCAATCACAACTGTCCTGTTCTTCCTGGCGATGACCGTCTCTGCGACCAGCCTTGGCTCGACCACCCACTGAAATACATCCGAGCAACGCAGCGAAGAAAGCACCGTCAACAACAAGCTGAAGCACCAAAAAAGACATCGGAAGAACCCACTCCTGAAGCAAGAGTTTGAAGTGGAGGAGTGTCTACCACCACACAAGGAGCACCATGGCACGAATCCTCGTATTGACTGTTGACCGAGACAATGACCTCGGAATCAAGACGTCAATTCGCGGACCTGTTGTTGGCCGACGTCAAGTCCTTACAGCTGCTCTCAAACTCGGAATTGCCGATCCTGAAGAAAGCGATACCAATGCGATTCTTGGCGCTCTTTCACAACACGACCAACTTCTTGAAAGCGGTGCGGACGAAGACGAGGTCGAGGTTGCCATTCTTACAGGCGATGAGAAAGTTGGCGTTCGCTCCGACCGAGCCATCGCTGCTCAGCTCGAGGAAGTCGTCTCTGCTTATCAACCGGATGAAGCACTGCTCATCACCGATGGGGCAGAAGACGAGTCCGTTCTGCCGATTATCCAATCGCAGGTTCGTATCGGCCACGTTGAGAAAATCATTGTCAAGCAGTCCAAGGGTATCGAAGGAACCTACTACTACATCGTCAAAGCACTGGAAGATGAAAAGTGGCGAGCTCGATTCATGGTTCCTCTCGGCCTTGTTCTCGCCATTCTTGGACTGGGCATCATGCTGCCCAATGAAATCGGTGGCATCGTTATTGGTAGCCTTCCGCTTCTACTCGGATTGTTCATCTTTGCAAAGGGGGCAGGTATTGAGACGACGGTCAACCGTGTGATTCAGGAGATGCGAGAGAATGCAGACGCTGCGATGTTTTCCTCACTGTTATGGACGGCTACGGTCTTCAGTGCCATCTTTGCTGGTGCAGAAGGATGGCAAACGTTCGATGATCTTGTCGATACGGAATCAAAGTCCATTCTGTGGATGCAAGTTGCAAACTCATCCCTTGCTTGGATTGTTATTGCCTTCTTGACCTCAACCGCTGGATTCATGCTCCTACGCCTCAAGCGCGGAAGTTTCTCCGGATCGCTGATTGTCTTGAGCATCTTCGGTATGGTCGTTTACTCCTTTGTCAACACCTCGTTGCAGATTGCCATCGACATCCTGCAAGGCAATGCATACGAGTTCAACGTTCAGAACATCATCAACACCCTTTCCGTCCCATTCGGCTGGATTGCAGTCCTTTGGGTCACCATGACCATCCTCAAAGGATTGCGACAAAAGCAGGCCCAATCCGATCGGTACTGGGGTATCTAAGTCGAGAAGATGGAACACACCTATCCTCAAACCTCAAATTGAGGAAGCATAACGCAAGTTCATGAGTTCCATCTCTGCTCAGGATTTGCAGCGTTTGGCCGGTCTTCAAGGGTACGATTTAACCCTCGAAATTGATGCTATGTCACGAAAATATGGGATGAGTCCAGATGAAATTATTGCCGCCCTTCGAGCTACTACTCAATCGCAACAACCAACGCAACAGCCGTTCGAACCTGTTGCGAGCAAAACCGTTCCTGAACTGCCGAATCGACCCCGTGAAATCTCAATGCAAGGCTTGCATTTTGATTACGATCCAAGGACTGGAGCGAAAGACAAGCGTGCTCAAGTCGATCAAGCCATCGTCTGCCCTGGATGTGGAGTAGCCCTTGGCATCCCAAGTCGCAGACCGATCAAAATCAAATGTCCACAATGCTTGCATGTAGCCACTTACAACTAATGGTGAGAAGATATGAATCTTGCAACCGTTCCAAGAATGTGGCCATATGAGCCATCCAATTCACCCCTTCCACTTCCACCTCAACCCCTTGTCTTCACACAAGACGAACTGCACTGGATTCAAGCTGAACAACTCGATGCAGAAGCCATGTCGTGTGATGAACTGAAATCCAGTGTTGCAACGTGGAAGACGGATTCTGGGACAACCATCAATGCCATTCTGGAGAAAGAAGGAGCGCCACTCATGGCTGATCGTCGTCTGATTCTCCTTCTTGGAGAACTTGCCAACCCTCGCAGACTTGCAGATATTGGAGCCGGCCCACTTCCCATCATCAATGTCCGAATCGATGACATCTGTCGAACATGGACCGATACGCTTGATTCGCGTATGATGAATCCAGGCGTTCATCATGTGACCGTAGCGCGTACACATGGATGGTGGGAGACAACGCATCTTGGCTTTGCTACAATGCCACAAGTACGTCAACTGATGGAACATCTCGAGGATGGTTCTCGAGGAAAGTGGAAGCCTGGCAAACTTGCTGAAGGCCAGTTGCATGTCATTCATGATGCAACGCTTTCACCACCATCGATGGATGACTTGGTTTGGGATGGGGAGACTGAGCGTGTAGAGATTGAACGACCATCGTTCGATGGCCCTGCACTGCCGATTGTTGAGGTGTTCACGCCGATTCATACCCGTCAAGGATGCTACAATCATCGAGGTCGATTGGCTCGATGTGTGCATCACTTGCATCGAGCCTTCCACAACAACATCTTTCGAAGAGGATCTGCACGACAATGGGGCGATGTTGTTTCCGTTCAGAAACGATAAGAAAAGCCTCATGTGTCTCAAGCGCCTCGCTATGTTTAGAGGGATTTGATGATCATCGCACCCAGTGTCCTAACCGCCAACCTTGCGGCCCTTGGTTCCGCATGCGATGAAGCCGTTGAAGCAGGTCTTGATTGGCTTCATCTCGATGTCATGGATGGGAACTTCGTTCCAAACTTGACCTTCGGCCCACCCGTCATCAAGCAACTTCGAAAGCACCTCGGAGATGGACCTATTTTCGATGCACACCTCATGGTTGAAAATGCCGAGACGATGTATCAGGACTACATCGATGCAGGTTGCAACCACCTCACCGTTCACGTTGAAGCGGTTAAGCATCTCCATCGCCTCCTCCACGCCATTCGTGATGCTGGAGCGACAGCAGGGGTCGTTCTCAACCCAGGTACACCTGTTGAGGCAGCACTTGAAGTCCTTCCAGATGTTGACCTCGTCCTCATCATGAGCGTCAATCCAGGCTTTGGAGGACAATCGTTCATTCCAACCGTTGAATCAAAAGTTCGAACCTTGCGAAAGGCCATCGACGAACAAGTCGCTGCTGGTGGACGCAACGTCCAGTTGCAAATCGATGGTGGCGTGAAAGCCCACAACATTGCCATGTTGCGAGAATGGGGCGTCACCAATGCTGTCGTTGGTTCCGGATTGTTCAATGCCAATGCTTCGGTCGCTGACAACTTAACAACGCTTCATCAAGCCCTCAATGACTGAGTGATTTGATGAAGATTCTCTTGGTGACGCTGCTTCACCCTCTTCCAACGAATGCAGCAAGGGGGACCTTTGTCGCCGATCATGCCCAACTGTTGCGAGATATGGGCCATGATGTTCGTATCGTCAATCCGCTTCCAAGACTTCTGAAGTACATGGAACAAAGTCGTTCAACAATGACTGGCGTTGCCAAAGCTCCGAAGCAATTTGAGCACAACGATTTCCAGATCTTTGCACCTCGATATGTCGCTTACACGGACCATCCCTATCCTTGGTTGACAGCTCGCAGCATTCGAAATCGACAACGCTCCATTGAGAAGTGGCTCAGTGGATGGCGTCCAGACCATATCATCGCTCACACATTGTGGCCGGTCGGTGAACTCGCACGTTCCCTCTCCAAACGGTGGAAGGTCCCATGGACTGGCGTGGTTCATGGGCACGACGTTGATGTTGGACTCACACATCCAACCACCAGAAAACGCATCAAGTCGCTCATGGAATCAGCTGATTCAATGGTCTTCGTGAGCGAGCTACTTCGAACGACAACGCAAGATTTTGGTGTCCAAACCAACAAGGCGTACACCATTGCTTGTCACAGCGAAATGGACGATGAATGGGCACGACCAATGAAGAAGTGGAAAGGTCGATGGCGTCGAGAAGCCATTGACATCCTTTTCCCAGCAGACCCAAGGCGCCCAGAAAAGAACCACTATCTCGCTCTTCAAACCGGTGAGATTCTCGAACAACGAGGATGGATTGTTGGTATGACCACGCTCAAGCAACAACCACGCAGCATCGTTTGGGACCGAATGATCGTTGCCGATATCACCCTCATTACGTCGCATCGAGAGTCAGGACCATTGGTTGCGCGTGAATCCATTCTTTGCGGTACGCCCGTTGTCTCGACCAACGTTGGAGATGTCGGAAGTTATCTGCCAAAGGAATGCGTCATCGATGAGGCAACACCAGAAGCTCTCGCGGATGCATGTGAACATGCTTTGCAAACAGACTGGGAATCCTCACCGATCACTCTGCCTCAACGGACATCTTCTCAAACGGTTGGTCAACAATGGTCTTCATTGCTCGAAAGCCTTGAGGAAGAAGAATGAACAACCCAAGTCCAACCAGGGCCAAGTAGGATTGTTGAGACAATGCCCAACTGGAAAAGAAAACAATAGCAAGTGTTGCAATCCATTGTATTCCACGTTTCATGAATTCACCCATACGACGACTTAGTGCGATACCAAGAAGAAGCATCACAAGTGAGGAGGCAACTGAAGCATAGGCTGCCATTTCAATCGCTAATCCAACGCTTGAAGCCGCTCCCCACTTGATGAGTGTCAATCCGAACACAGTTGAAGAAAGAACGACAATGAAAATGAGCAATGTGAACAACCAAGGCTTCTCACCGGCTTGCAACGCCGTATACGATGGGACTGAGAGAACGGTGCATGCCCATCCTGCTAACAAAATCATGAACACATCCGTGGCTGAGGCGCCCAATGTTCCATCGAAATATTCTGCTGGAAATCCAATCGGAAGAAGAATCCACACGATGGCAGCACCTGCGACCATGCCGATTGGAACAAGTGCGAAACAAATCGATTCGACTCGATCGAGGTGCTGATTGAACAACGAGGAATCCTTCCGAGAAGCCCCAAGGACGGGAAGCAAAGCAGCTCGCATGGCTTGAGGAACAAGCAACCCAGCTAACCAAGCCAGTTGAGCGACGTGGAACAAAGCGACTTCATCGTAGCCCAATTCACTCGCTAGGATGAATTTCTCAATTCGGATGACATAGGGCAGAACACCGAGTGTAATGGCGAAGGGGAGTGCTGCGAGGAGGATGCTCTTCTTGCTGATCCAATCAGCGCCCAGTTCTACTGAATCGGTTCGTTCACCGCTCTTCCCACAGACGCGATATGCGCCTAGGAGTGCGATGGATAAGCCAAGAATGGCTCCAATGAGGAAGACGGTTGCATAGGCAACAACATCCGTAGATTCCATCGCAAATAGAAGAGCGTATCCAATGGTTGTAGCAACGCGTTCAATCACTTTTGTCAATGATTCAAGTCGTGCATCGCCAGCAGCTCGTAACGCCGTTCTTGGTGCGTAGGAGGTGATGTGAATCAGAGCAACGCCAGCCCCTATCAGCATGAGCGTGTCGTGAACACTCTGCATCAATGTGATCGATACGCTGATTGGGACGAAGATGAGAACCACAATGCCTTGGAGACGATAAATGCGCATCATCCCAGACCAAATAGCCGATGGTTGACGTGGACCATCACGAGCGAGCAATGTTGGCAATCCTAAATCGAGCAGTAGGAACAATGTTGCAAACAGATCGATAGCGATGACGAACAAACCATACGATTCTGAAAGCAAGGCACGTGCAAGAATCAATTGTCCAACAAATGCGAGGAGGACTGCGACTACGTCAGCAGAGGCCAACCAGATGCTGTCTCGACCAAACGATGGTCGACGATCGTGGTTGCTCATGGATTGCTCGAATCCGTGAGGATGCATGAAGCAATGGGTTCCCGCAACACAAATTTTGAACGGGGACGGTTAATACAAGTCGTTAATTTGTTAATATTGGTCGTATTCGGCGTATTATGGCACAAGGCAAGTTCGCACTCTTTGCCATCCTTCTACTTCTTGCGATTCCATTGAGCGGATGTACAGAGCAAGTTGGAGGAGAGCGCGAAGAAATCGAATCCGAGACACTTGTTGAAGTAGCGAATCCATGTTCTCTACCTTCGCAAAGTGTGCAGCAATCCACAATCTCAATCGATGTTGATGGTACTGAACGCTTCTTCCGCCTCACCGTACCTGAATCCGACGCAGGCGCTCGCTTGCCCCTTTTGCTTGCGTTCCACGGTGGAGACGGCGCAGAGGAGGACTTCCCACAGCAAGACGAATTTGACGCCTTGGCCGGATTTGAGAAATTCATCGTTGCTTATCCAATCTCAGAAAGCGGTCGCACTGTATCCGAGGGAGAATGGTACCTCAATTCAGCGGCTACTTCTCGCGAAGACAACAACTTCGCTGAAGCCATCGTTGACGAATTATCCAAAGTCTACTGTGTGGATGAATCCAGATTGTACGCTACAGGATATTCTCTTGGATCGATGTATACCTATGAAATTGCTTGCCAGTTAAGTCATCGATTTGCAGCGGTAGCATCGTTCGCTGGAACCATGCCAGTTGAGCCAAAAACATGCAACCTGCAAGGACGAATGTCTGTCATGCACATCCATGGTAAACTTGATTTCTTCATCGATTACCACAACGATTGGGACTGGAAAGAAGGTGAGCATGAGGGCGTTGGTACGATGAGCGACATCCCTGATATGATCGATTATTGGGCAGAAAAATCCAACTGCCAAAACAGCTACTCACACTACCACCTCGAAGTTGAACACATCGTTCACAACGAATGCAATAATGATGTCCGAGTCGAGCATTTCGGCATGGAACTTCACGAGCATAGCTGGCCTGAACAGGTCGGAGGCACCTACACCTACGAACTCATCTGGGAGTTCTTGAACCAGTTCTCAAACTGACCAAGAATTAAGCGATTCAAATCTTGAATCTTCAATAGAGAAAAGTCGTTTGGATTCACGTGAAATGGTGAACGATGATATCATGACCTCATCCTATTGACCAAACGTTATACATCAACCCCATAAGGAGGGCCCTAGCCGCTCTGGCATGGTGGGATAATGAAGTATCAACTTAGGTGTCTGAAAACGAACAAACTCATAGACGACAACTACACGCTTCATTACACAGACAACGCTCTGTTGCGTGCAGAGTATTTTCAACCGTTTCAATTGAATGAAGAAGAGACAGGCGTATGGAAATACGTATCGTGGCTTCCTGTTTCACAACCGAGCCAATACGTTGCTGGAACAATAACGTACAAGGCTGGAAAACTCGGACAAGCCTTGGGACTCAACAACCTGTGGGTATCATTCAATGGTTACTGGCCTGAAAGGGGAGGGCTTTGTCCGACTGGCAGTTTCAAGGATATGGAAGCCGTTCCTACTCTCCAGCGAATTCATGACCACAATGTGAAGGGTTTGATATGTGCTAGCGCAGGAAATACCGCTCGAGCGTTCTCCCACTTTTGCGGAATGGATGGAACGCCTCTGATTGTCGTCGTTGGCAAGGAACATGAAAACCGCATTTGGGCTCGACCAGAAAACGATGCTGAAAGTGTCCGTTTGGTCGTGGTTGAAGATGGTGACTACTACGATGCAAAAACAGTAGCGAAACAAATCGGGGATGAACTCGATGGATGGCAATTGGAAGGGAGTGTGCACAACGTTGCGCGAAGAGACGGAATTGGGAGCATCATTGTCGATGCTGCGTTTACCATTGGCCAACTTCCAGACCATTACTTCCAGGGTATTGGTGGAGGACCTGGCCCCATAGGTATCCATGAAATGGCGAAACGACTTGTTGAAGAAGAGATCTTTGACGGGCCCGTTCCCATACAACACCTCTCGCAAAATGTTGAGCATCACCCCATTCACAGCGCATGGCAGGACAGAAGAGGTCAACTTATTGCTCAAGATTTCCCGGACGAAGACGTGGAAGTATATTCCGATTACCTTCTGAACAAAGGACCAGCTTACGGCCAAGTTGGTGCAGTTCATGACATCTTGAAAGAATCGAATGGCCAAACGCACATCGTCGAAAAGCATGACGCTATCAAGATGCGTGAGCTGATCGAATCAATAGAAGAAATCGATATCATGACACCTGGCGCTGTTGCTGCTGCAAGTCTTGTTCAAGCTGTCAAGGATGGGTCTGTCGACGCTAACGATTGTGTCCTTCTCAACATCAGCGGGGGCGGAGTCAAGCGTCTCAAAAACGACGTTCAAACCCGTCAAATCGAGCCGTGGTTAACCGCCAAGAAAGAGGACGCTGTGAAAGCGATTCTCGGAAAATTAGCGGAATAATTTGATTGCAATTGCCTGTGACTATTACATCAATGGTGCGTTCATGAGAGGTACTTCGTCGCACTCAAACCCATGCAATCAAGCATAATTTTGCCAATCGGTTCCATTCCACCACATGGTGCTACCATCGGACATGCGTCGCCAGGTGTAACCACTGTCATCGGTCCACTGTTGCAAGACTTCAGGCAATTGAACCGCTGCTTGTGACACTTGGGTTTGTGTCACAGCCTGAGCAGGTTGCGCTGCTTGTACTTGGGCAACTGGTTGTGCGGCCGCTTGTACAGGTTGAACCTGTTCAACTTGTACAGGTTGGAACGGTGAAGATTGCTGAGGTGCATATTGGGACGTGTAGGTCTGTTGTGCAGCCTGCTGTGTCTCATAGGAGTAGGTCGTTGCAGGCTGAGCAATTGTGTTCAATCCTTCTTGAGCGAAATCTTTGGTTTCGGCGCCAGAGGATTGTCGTCGGCC
>MDTD01039732.1_pt1 | contig 10356 bp, 7 predicted proteins | sample 811221 | NCBI WGS metagenome assembly MDTD01 (sample SAMN05326646, study PRJNA326480) | marine metagenome | isolation source: seawater | place: Pacific Ocean: South West | collected 2011
CTTTGGATATTTCCAACTTTCTTTTTTCATGCGAAAATCCGAATCTTATTTTAATTCACACACAACTTTTGATCTTGATCCACTATTTCCAATATTATTATATGGTCTAAATATTAACCTATTATAACTTTGCGTTATATTAAAGCATGCTGTAGTTAATTTAAAATTCATTGAATTTGGAGTTGTTCGTTGAAATTGACTCGCAGGTATGTCAACTACAGTATTTTCTACCTGTGTTACAGTTTTTTTTAATATAAGACGCACACCATCGGGCATACTAACTGATGAGCTATGATGAGCAGCTAGGTCAACAGAAAACATGTAATCCCCTGCGCCTATGTTAAAGTTGGATGTAGTAACTATACTTTCGTAGTTTATACCCTGCGACCACATATGAGCATAAGTTTTATCATATTTAAAAACCAAGTCAGGTGATCCTCCACCATCTCTCCAATCGCAGATGTAATTATAATGAAAAAGATTGTAAAATGGCTTATCATCCCAACTGGAATGATACCAAGAAAAATAATTGAACCCTCCATTAGGAACAAGATTAATAAAACCTGAGCAATTCGTACTATACGCGGAAGGACAGGGTGTTATAATTGGTTCTTGCATTAGTATACTAAATGTTACATTTGTTAATTCTTGCTCATTAGGGTCTCTGAACAAACGAAATAAGTAACTACTATTTTTATTTAACCCGTCAATTCCATAATATTTGACATCAAAGCTATCATTTTCGACAACTTCATTATAAACTAAGGTTAAATCATTACAGTCAATTAACTCATATGCGCTTATCTCACTTACATTCACTATAGAATTGTCTTCAAGTATACTTAAAAACAATGCGTTGCTATCCGAATTTAATGTAAAATACATCTCTTCTTGACCCTCTTCAAAAGTATATTCAAAAGGTTCATTAATAACTATATTTACAGCCGTTTCACAACTAGCCCCCTCTATTCCGGGTTCCGGAATTGGCTCATCCGGCGCTCCTGCTGCATTGGCTGTAAATTGAGCCATAGAAAGCAAAGGCAATGCAATTAGTAAAACAATAAAGCTTTTTTGAATAAAAAATGGTAATTTTTTCATGGTGAAAATTTTAGTTAGTATTTAAATAAATTGTTAGCTGAAAAACAATAAAACTGTAGTAGACTCAAGCCTTCCATCACTTGCAATCTGAACTTTCTTTTTAATTGTTTCCCAATACTTTGCAAATCTTAAGAGAATTTAACAGAAAGTCATGTCGTTTTATGAATAAATATCTACTTTTGGGAAAAATAAATTTACTTTCATGACAGAAAACAACATTCAAGACATCATTGATCAAGTAATTGAAAATATCATTCAAAGACGAAAAAAGAAAGGATGGACGTATGAAAACATGGCGCTGGAGCTAGGTTTAAGCCCCGCAGCATACCACAAAATTGAAAGCCAGACTACTAAATTGTCGCTCAAAAGATTGCTTGAAATTTGCGAAGTGCTGGAGGTTGAAATTGCAGAACTATTTGGTTTCTCAACACACAAAATATACAATCAAGAATTTAGAGATCATTCTGCAAATAAATTAATTCAAAACATTTACCACGATAACAAAGAGCTAACTGAACGCTACATTAATCGCTTGGAAAAAGAAATCGAACAATTAAAAGGCAAAAAGTAAAATCTTTCATCAATCATTTTATAAACAATCTAGCTCTATAGGCTGTAAGTAAATCAATACTAGTCACCCAAGAAGTATAAATATAAAAAATATAACTTCGCAGCATGAATGCATTGGGTTGGGCTAACATCGACAGCTTACTGTTTTACCTGGATTTAATTGGCACCTTGGTATTTGCCATTAGTGGATCCATGGCGGCTGCCAATAAAAAACTGGATTTATTTGGTGCTGCTTTCATTGCTTCGGTAACGGCTTTGGGTGGCGGTACTATTCGTGATTTACTGCTGGGTGAAAGCCCGGTAGGTTGGATGCAAAACGTAGATTACCTTTTAGTCATTAGTTTGGGCGTAGGCATTACTTTTCTCTTTCAGAAACAAGTGCGCAAACTACGAAAAACGCTCTTCTTATTTGATACCATTGGAATTGCTGTTTTCACCATTTTAGGCTTAAAAAAAGCACTCATCTTCGAAGTTGAACCCATTATTGCCATTATTATGGGCATGTTTTCGGCAACCATGGGCGGTGTAATCCGAGATATGCTCATCAATGAGATTCCGCTTATTTTCAGAAAAGAGATTTATGCTCTCGCCTGTATTTTTGGTGGCATCATTTTCATTTGGCTACAAGGTTTGGGCTTAAATTTTGAGCTAAATGCCATGATTACCATTTTCACCATTATCATGGTGCGAATACTCGCCATCAGATACAAAATTGGCTTATCGGGCATAGATGATCAAAAGAAATTTCCGTTTAAGAAATCATAGTGTTATAAAATTTAGACTTAAGACAAAAGAACCACTTCATTCTCAATTCTTCTTTTAACAGTACCCCAGTCAACATGTTTCATAAAATCAGAGACTACAACTTCAGGATCGTTTTCAGCATCATTAAAATAAGTCAAACTTTTTTTGATAAGAAATTCATTTGAACTTTTAAACTTTGCTGTATTAAATTCAATCATTTTCGACAAACTAAAAACACTTAGTAAGTGATAGAGGTCATAAAAATCTCTCTTTCTTCCCCTTCCTTTAATTGCTTCTAATTTCATTGCGGCTATATCTTGCAAAGAATATAACTTAATCCCTTCTATCAAAATGGTCAAAATATTTTCAGAAGAAAAAAATTCTTGATAATTATACTTGGAAAGCAAATCAACTTTCAATTCACTTTCATTGAATTGTCCAAAAAAATCAAGATCGTATGATATGCGATGTCCAATTTGAAGTGAAAGAGCAGTCCCTCCTGCCAGTGCCAACTTGCTAGCTGCATTATGTTTAGCAATCTCTTCTAATAATCGAAATGTATTTTCTGAGACTGTCTCTCTGTGTAACATCTAAATTGATTTTGGGGAATATTATAAATGACTGATAAAAAAGAAACTGTTTTAGGTTTTAGATTTCGACTTTGAGTTGCGTACTTAATAATCTCTTCTTTTGTATATAGTTTTTGCAATAACTCCCAGTCTGATTGCTGCCCGTAATCCAATACTCTTTCAATTATGTACAAATCGTGTTTGCCAATTTTCAAGTCATTGTAGTTGGTATCCCAGAAAATCCCTCTAGTAAATTCAGGAAATAAACTCATTCTTTTTTATCCTCTAAATTAAAATCAAATTTAACCTTTTTCAGCTGAATCTTTTATCGATTAATTTTCTAAAATAACTACAAAAAATTCTACAAGTAATATTTGGTACTAAGTTTGTAATCATGCGCTAAAATCATTTCAAATGAAACCATCCATCTTTTCCTTTCTTTTATTGGGCAGCTTATTATTTTCATTTAACGCTTGTCAGAAACAAAAAGTTAATGCTCAAAAAACAGAATACGAATACAGTTCAACCAACTATCAGGGCGACTGGAAGGAAGTTGAGAAAATGGAAAAAAAGGGCTTGGGAAAGGCCATCATCGAAAAAACAGATTCCATTTTAGCAAGAGCGCTTAAAGAAAAAAACGCCGTGCAGATTTTTAAAGCCATGGCTTTTCGGTCAAAGTACATTAACAATATTGAGGAAGATGCCCATTTAAAAATTCTTGAAACCTACCAAAAGCAAGCAGAAAAGAGCGAAAGTCCACTTAAAGAGTTGTTTCATTCAGCTACAGCAGAATTGTTTGATCAGTATTATCAACAAAACCGTTGGAGATTCCAAAACCGCAGCCAAACGGAAGATTTTGAAGCAGAAGATATTCGCACATGGAGTTTAGAGAAAATAAGAGAAGAAACGGTTAAACACTATTTACTTTCTCTGCAAAACGAGGCTATTTTACAAGCAACTCCCATCGAAAAGCTATCAGAAATTTTACTCATTCAAGATAAAAGCAGCCTTTGGATTCAGCCGGATTTATTTAGTTTTTTAGCACATCGAGGGTTAAATTATTTTGAGCGCAATGAAGGTCGACCGGAAATTAAAAATATGCTTACTCCACAGAAGTATTTTAGCAGAACTTCTGAATTCAAGTCTAACCAACTTCAATTAACTACAGAAGCCTCTAACCACGATTTAGCTTTTGCGATTTATCAAAAACTGTTAAACAGTGAGCAAGCCCAAAAAAACGATGTCTATTTCATTTACTACAATTTAAAGCGAATTAAGCTTGCCAAAAATCACTCAACTAGTAACAAAACTGATCAGCTGTATTTTGAATCCTTAATGGATTTTAAACAACAAATTGAGCCTCAAAAAGACAAAAATGATCAAATTGATTATGCTTTAGCGGAGTTTTTCTTTGAACATGGAAGTAAATACCCACATAGTCGTGATAGCAGTCATCGTTTTTACTTAAAAAAGGCTTTTCAAATTTGTGAAATAATTGAACAAAGAGACCATTTTGTTGGTAAGCAAGCAGCAGCACTGAAAGCGCAAATCACACAATCTCACTTTAGCTTTAAGCTGGATAACGTTCAAATTCCAAATGAAGAAATTCAGCTAAAAATCGACTACAGAAATCACAATCAGTTATATTTTAGACTGTATAAAGTCAATAGCTCTTTCGGAAAAAACAGTCAATACAATAATAGAATAATTGATCAACTCAATGAGCAGAAAGTTTTAAAGGAATGGGTTCAAGAGCTCAAAGATTTTGGCGACTTTCAGCCACATGATACTACACTGCAATTAAGCAACTTGCCTTTGGGGAATTATTTTTTAATGGCTTCTTCAGACAACAGCTTCTCAAGGGACAACAACAGAGTAGGAATTAGTCAATTCCAAGTTAGCAATATAGCCTATTTCTCACGACAAGATCCTCAAAGTGGCAAAACGCAAATCTATCTTCGTCACAGAAAAAATGGGGAGGCCATTCAAGATGCAAAGGTTCAACTCTTCGAAAACCAATTCAACCAAAAAGACAGAACTACTGCTTGGGTTGCAACTGAACAATTGAAGAGCAATGCTCAAGGTTTAGTTGAGTTAGATTACAAATCAACTAAAAATGTCGAAATCGAAATTTATCGTGGTAATGACACTCTAAATCCGAACCAAAACTATTATCTACATCAGGGCAGAAAAGCCAAAGCTCAATTAAAAACACATTTATTTACCGATCGTACCATTTATCGGCCGGGACAAACAGTTTATTTTAAAGGAATTGTAATTGAAGAAGGCAACAACATTCATAGCCTAAAAACAAACTTTGAAACTGAAATTAAACTCTACAACACCAATGGTGAAGAAGTTTCTAAACAGCAAGTAAAAACCAATGATTTTGGCTCTTACGAGGGAAGTTTTACGCTTCCATCCGGCGGTTTGGTTGGTCAATTCCGCCTGCAAGATAAAAACGCTATGCATTATTTTTCGGTGGAAGAGTACAAGCGCCCGACCTTTGAAGTTAGCATTGATAGCAGTGAAAAGAGCTATAAGATTAACGATTCCGTAAAAGTCAGTGGTAAAGTAACAGCCTACTCAGGAGCAACAGTGGGAGATGCTGAAATTCGTTATCAAATTGTTCGGAATCCACAAGCGCCAATTTGGCCATTCTTAAGTAGTCGTTTTCCTTCGGTTTCAAAAGAAATCATTTCTTCAGGCAAATTAAAAACTGACCAAAACGGAGATTTCGAGTTTAACTTCTTTGCTGAAGCAGAACAGGAAAACTACGATTACAATCCAAAATATCACTATGAAATTAGCATTTGGGCAACTTCTCCTTCAGGAGAAATGCAAACGGCTACACATACAATTAGATTAAGCAAGCAAGCTCTCTTTTTAAGTACAAACATTGGCACTTCAGCTTCTTTAAATGAAGTGAGAAAACTCATTGTTCACAGCAAGAACATTGAAGGAAAACCCATCAATACAAAAGCCATGTTTCGCTTGATAAAACTTAAATCTCCCAAGGAAATCATTGAGCCGAAGGAGGAAGAAATCATGCCTCGATACAAACTAATTCAAAGTGATGAGCCTTCTTTACTTTCTAAGTTGAAACATGATTATGAAGTCACTCAATCACAAATTACAACCAACCGACCGATTGACCTAATTAGAGATTTAAAACCGGGAGCTTATGTTATTTTATTGGAAAGCACCGATCGTTTTGGCGAAAAAGTCACCTTAGAACAGCCTTTTGTCTTATTCGATGAAAACGCTCAACAAGCTCCTCTCCCTTTCTTCTTTTGGACAAAAAAATTAAACGAGAAAGCTGAAGTTGGAGAAACAGCATCCATTCTCCTTTCAACTGCTCTTAAAAATTTGCATTTGTTATATGAAGTAGAGTCTCAAGGCAAAATCATTAATTCCGAATGGATAAAGTTGAGCAATGAGCAGCGAAAATTAGATTTTAAAATTCAAGAAGAGCAGCGCGGCGGAATTACTTTCCATTTAACGGCCGTTCATTCCAACCGACTCATCAACCAAAGAGAGTTTGTAGCCGTTCATTTTAGCAATAAAAAGTTGCAAGTTGATTTGACCACTTTCCGCGATTTAATTAAGCCCGGAGCTAAAGAAAAATGGACAGTACAATTAAAAGATCAAAACGGAAAAGCAGTTGAAGCTGAAATACTAGCCGGAATGTACGATCAATCGTTAGACGTATTTAGACCAAATGATTGGTCAATGAACATTTATCAGCAAGTTCATAGCCAACTAAACTGGCAAAGCAATTCAACTTTTCATAAGAGTCATTCTAACCTTTACGGCAGAAATCCTAACCCAAGCATTAGCTATCCAAGCAGATTTTTACCTCAACTCAATTGGTTTGGATTTTATTTGAATCAATTTGGAAGATACAACAAGCAACCAATGATGATGGCAGACAGCGATGCTGCTTACGAAAATGAAGAACGTTTTATAGATGGTGTTGCAGCTAAAAATGAAAGCACGGTTTCAGAACAAAGTATACAGCAAGTTAAGAAATCTGTTAAGGTTCCAAATCTTCAAATCCGTTCTGATTTCAGAGAAACGGCTTTTTTCTACCCTCAATTAAAAACCGATGGAGATGGAAAAACTTCTTTTGAGTTTGAAGCTCCTGATGCTCTAACTCAATGGAAGCTTCAATTGATTACGCACGACAAAGAACTGCGTATTGGAAGTCGAAAAGAGACAATTCGCACACAAAAGGATTTAATGCTAAGCTTAAATGCGCCTCGTTTTGTAAGAGAAGGTGATCAGTTAAAATTGAAAATACTGATTAATAATTTAAGCAATGAAACTCAAAGTGGTCAAGTACAATTGGAGTTTTTCAATCCTATCAACAATCAAAAACTGGATTTGATTGAGCAAGGAGACGATACTCAAGAATTTTCCATTTCTGCTAATCAAAATGCAAGCAATTCATTTTTAGTCAAGATTCCGGAAGGAGTAAAGGCCATTAAATATCGTGCTATAGCAAAAGGAGAAAAACATGAAGACGGGGAGGAAAAAATTATTCCCGTTTTACCGGTGAAGCAATTAATTACTAAAACACATCCTTTTAACATTGAAGGGAATCGCGATGAAATGTTGCTTTTTACACCACTAATTCAATCTAAACAAAATGGAATAGTTCCTGAGACATACACTATAGAAGTTACTGCTAATCCAATTTGGCAAGTGGTTCAGGCGCTGCCTTATTTACAAAGTGGAAAGGCACATTCAAGCGATCAGCTTTTTCATCAATACTTCACGAATCGCTTGGCGAAAAAGATCGTTGATGAAAAGCCAAAAATTCAAGAAGTCTTTCAACTTTGGGCTACACTAAGTCCGGAAGAGCTAAGCAGTCAATTGGAGAAAAACCAGGAATTAAAAACACTCATCTTAGAAGAGACTCCATGGCTTCAAGAGGCTAAAAGTGAAAGCGAGCAAAAGCGACAAATTGCCAATTTATTTGATGAGAACAATCTGAGCAATCAACTTCAAAATAGTTTAAACGAATTAATCGATTGGCAACTACCGAGCGGCGCTTGGCCTTGGTTTAAAGGTATGCCCGAAAGTCGTTTTAGCACACAAGTTATCTTAAGTGGTTTGGGTCAATTGCAAGCACTAGGTGCAGAAGCCGAAAACCAAAAATTGCAAGCTGCTATCGAAAACGGCTTGCAATACCTCGACGAAAAAGTTCTGGAGGATTATCAAAAGCTTTTAGCAAACTCAGCTTATGATACTGCAGAATGGACGGTTGGCAGTTATCAAATTCAATATTTGTATTTACGCAGTTTCTATCCTGAAATTGAGATTAAAGACCCAACTGCATATCATTTCTACCTGCGAAAAGCCAAAAAGGAAGTGCATCAACACCCACTAATGCTAAAAGCGATGCTTGCCACTGTTTTTTACAAAAAGGGAAATTCTGCTTTCGCGAAAGAAATGTTGCTTTCCATAAAAGACCACGCGATTACAAACAGTGAGTTAGGCATGTATTGGAAAGAAAACAGCGGTTCTTGGTCGTGGCAAAATGAAAAAATTGAAACCCAAGCACTCCTCATTGAGGCATTTGAAACAATTTTAACCGATAAAGAGTCCGTTCAGCAAATGAAGCTTTGGTTACTTAAAAACAAGCAAGTGAACCGTTGGAAAAGCAGCAAAGCAACAGCAGCAGCTTGTTATGCCATGCTTTTAAAAGGTGAAAATTGGTTGAACCAAAACAATGTTGTTGAATTAAAATTCGACGGCAAGCAATTAAGTACGGCAGATTCCGATGTTGCAGGAAGTGGGTATTTAAAAAAGCGCTGGGTAAAAAATGAAATTACCCCGAAGATGGGTGAAATCGAACAAAAAAACAAGGGTGAAGGAGTAGCCTGGGGCGCAGTTTATATGCAATATTATCAAGAAATTGACAAAGTAGAAGAAAGCAGCCAGAGTGGAATAAAAGTGAGTAAAACACTCTTTAAAATTGTTCAGGAAGGAAAAAGTGAAAAACTAATTCCAATAGATAAGGGAGATTTGCAAATTGGTGATCGAATAAAGGTTAGACTAAGATTAGAAAGCGACAGAGAGCTTTCCTTCGTGCATTTGAAGGACGGCAGAGCATCGGGTATGGAGCCTTTAAACGAATTATCTGCTTACCGCGGGCAAGACGGGCTATATTATTATCAAAGCACCAAAGATGCTTCTACTAACTTCTTTTTCGAGCACTTGGCTAGAGGAGTTTATGTATTTGAGTATGAATTAAAAACTAATATTAGCGGAACATATCGTTTAGAACCTGCTGTTTTTCAATCTTATTATGCGCCCGAATTTCAAGCTTTGAGCAATGGCAGCAAAGTGGAAATTAAATAGAATTACCAATGATTAATGACTAAAAAGCTGGTCAAATGGTAAAAAATAAAGTTCAAATTTACTTATTGATAATTCACTTTTTTAATAATCTAACCTAGCCTAGCGGTAGGCAGAGCTTACACAAAGAACTCGAAGAAATTCAAATTCACAAAGTAGCTTCATTTTATTTACATTTGTCTATTCACAATCAAAATCCTACAAATGAAGACTAAAAACTTACTACTAGTTACAAGCTTGGCAATTTTGTTATCAGCCTGTGGAGGAAATACAGAAAATAAAACAGAAGCAAAAAAAGCAGAAACAGAAAACTCTTCTGAAGCTGACTACAGTCAAATGCAAAAAGTATCATTAACAGAATACAATATCCCTGCTGAAATCTTTATTCCTAATGAAAGCAAAGGGAAAGCAATGATTACTGAAAGTGCTTCAGGTGGTGTTGAAATAAAAGTAGGTGATCGTTTTGGAATCGAAGTGGTTCCTTTTGGTTTGAGTAAAGATGAATTTAAAGCAGAGCTTGATAATGATTTAGTTTATACAATTGAATATTTAGAGGAGGATGACAAATCTATTTTGTATAAAAAAAGTATAAAAGACAGCGACATTGCTCCAGAATTTCACTTTTTCTTAGAAACAGAGATTAATGGAGATTTGTATGAAGTTAAGTCGTTAAGCGAAATGGAATTCAACGAAAGCGCTGCCGGAGAAATGTTGAAGTCGGCGAAATCGTTGAAAGGAAACTAAACTTATTGCTTTACAACTATGTCAGAAAATGAAATGATTCAAAATATTGTAAAGTATTTTGAAGAACAGATATTTCAAAACCATATTGAGGCGTCTTTAAAAGTCCATTCACGACTTAAGTCCTACAATATTAATCCAATTGTAGTAAAATATTTGTCAAAAGTTCTAGAAGATAAATATAGCCCAGAAGGTGTTGCAAAAGCACTTTATTACCCAAGAGTATTAGGAACATCAATTAACACTTCTTTTGGCACTAGAATTCAAA
>MDTD01157055.1_pt1 | contig 10356 bp, 11 predicted proteins | sample 811221 | NCBI WGS metagenome assembly MDTD01 (sample SAMN05326646, study PRJNA326480) | marine metagenome | isolation source: seawater | place: Pacific Ocean: South West | collected 2011
ACTTCGAGGAGCGGCTGAAGCAGGTCGTCAAGGAACTCGAGGAGTATGAGGGCGCGGTGCTGTTCATCGACGAGATCCATACCGTGATCGGCGCCGGTGCCACGTCTGGCGGGGCGATGGACGCCTCGAACCTGTTGAAGCCGGCGCTCTCCTCGGGTGCGATCCGCTGCATCGGCTCGACGACCTACAAGGAATACCGCCAGTTCTTCGAGAAGGACCGCGCACTGGTGCGCCGGTTCCAGAAGATCGACGTCAACGAGCCGACGCTGGAAGATGCCATCGAGATCATGAAGGGGCTGAAGCCCTATTTCGAGGACTTCCACAAGGTGAAGTTCACCAATGACGCCATCAAGGCGGCCGTGGAGCTTTCCGCGCGCTACATCTCGGATCGCAAGCTGCCCGACAAGGCGATCGACGTGATCGACGAGACCGGCGCGTCGCAAATGCTGTTGCCGGTCTCGAAGCGGCGCAAGCAGATCGGCGTCAAGGAGATCGAGGAAACGGTGGCCACGATGGCCCGCATTCCGCCCAAGTCGGTTTCGGCCGACGACGAGGCGGTGCTGGCGGGGCTGGAATCGAAGCTCAAGACAACCGTCTACGGCCAGGACCTGGCCATCGAGGCGCTGGCTTCGTCCATCAAGCTGGCGCGTGCCGGACTGCGCGAGCCCGACAAGCCGATCGGCTGCTACCTGTTCTCCGGTCCCACGGGCGTCGGCAAGACGGAAGTGGCCAAGCAGCTTGCCTCCTCGCTGGGCGTCGAGCTGCTGCGTTTCGACATGTCGGAATACATGGAGCGGCACACGGTCTCGCGGCTCATCGGTGCGCCTCCCGGCTATGTCGGCTTCGACCAGGGCGGCCTGCTGACCGACGGCGTCGACCAGCATCCCCACTGCGTGCTGCTGCTCGACGAGATCGAGAAGGCGCATCCTGACCTGTTCAATATCCTGTTGCAGGTCATGGACCACGGCAAGCTGACCGACCACAACGGCAAGAAGATCGACTTCCGGAACGTCATCCTGATCATGACGACCAATGCCGGCGCGTCCGACATGGCCAAGGCCGCCATCGGCTTCGGCTCGTCGAAGCGTGAAGGCGACGACATGGAGGCGATCAACAAGCTGTTCACGCCGGAATTCCGCAACCGCCTCGATGCGATCATCCCGTTCGGCTCGCTGCCGGTGCCGGTGATCCACAAGGTGGTACAGAAGTTCGTCATGCAGCTTGAAGCGCAATTGTCCGAACGCGGGGTGACCTTCGACCTGACGCAGGACGCCATCGAATGGCTGGCCGAGCGCGGTTACGACGAACGCATGGGCGCACGTCCGCTTGGCCGGGTGATCCAGGAGCACATCAAGAAGCCGCTGGCCGAGGAAGTGCTTTTCGGCAAGCTCAAGAAGGGCGGAACGGTGCGGGTCGGCGTCGAGGAGAAGGAGGACGGCAAGACCGCCCTGAAGCTCGAAACGATCGCCGACGACGTGCCTGTCAAGCCGAAGAAGGAAGACCCGGAGGGCAAGCCGAAAACGGCGGCCAAGCCGAAGGCTGCTAAAAAGCCGCGCGCCAAGGCTGCCAAGCCTGCCGTCAAGCCCGACGAGGGCGGCAAGGCGCCGCGCCGCGCCGGGGTTCCGCAGGTGCCGCGCAAGGGCTGACCAGCTACCGATGCGTTTCACGCGGGCCGCCTTCGGGCGGCCCGTTTGCTTTTCCGGTGAAAACGGCTTGATCCGGAAAACAGGTTTTTTCGCATCGCGCCAGCCATGCGGGAATGCTATGCGCGGATCATGTCGTCCGCCTTTCCTCGCGAACCAGTCCAGACCGATGAGCCAACCGGCAGCGCCGGCCGTTGGTTCCTTCGCGGCGCACGCACGGCCCTTTCACTGCCGGGCCTGATCCTGTGCGGCGCCTTCATCGGCTTTGGCGCCATCGCCCGCGACACGGGGCTGTCACTGGCCGAGGCCATGTTCATGACCGCGATCATCTGGGCGCTTCCCGCGCAGATCGTGCTGCTGGGGGCCATGGCGTCAGGCGCTTCGTTGCCTGCGGCTGCCATCGCCGTGACGCTCACATCGGTGCGCCTGATGCCGATGGTGGTTGCCATCGTTCCGGAAATGCGCACCGGCCGGACACGGCGCTGGGTACTCTACCTGCTGTCGCATTTCGTGGCGGTGACGTCCTGGGTCCTGGCCATGGAGCGGTTCCGCGACGTTCCGCGCGAGCGGCGCACGGCGTTCTACGGTGGCATCGGCAGCACGCTGATCGCCGCCATGCTGGTTGTCCTCGTGATCGTCTACGGCACCGCGGCAGCCCTGCCGCCACTGGCCGCGGCGGCGCTGGTCTTCCTCACGCCGGCCTATTTCCTGTTCTCGCTGTGGTCATCGGCGCGCGAACGGGCAAGCCATGGCGCCATGCTGGGGGGCATGGCACTGGGCCCGGTCCTGCATCCGGTCCTGCCGGGCTTCGACCTGCTGGCTGCGGGATTGATCGCGGGCTTTGCTGCGTTCGCCTTTCATGTCTTAACTTCCAGAGCGGAGGGCGGCCGATGACGATGCTCCAGGGCGACAATGCCTGGTGGTGGCCGTTTGTCTTCATTGCGCTTGCCGGCTGGCTGCCGACCGACCTCTGGCGCTGGGCTGGCGTTGCGCTTGGCGGGCGGTTGGACGAGACGTCGCGCTGGCTCGTCCTTGTTCGCTGCATTGCGACGGCGCTGGTGGCAGCGGTCATCGGCAATCTCGTCGTCCATCCGCAAGGGCCGCTGGCGACGCTGCCCGTGGCGGTCCGGATCGGGGCGCTTGCAGCCGGCTTCGCGGTTTATCTTGCGACAGGGAAACGGATGATCTTCGGCATCCTCGCAGCCGAGGCGGCGCTGGTGATGGGCATGGTCGCCACCGCCACCTGAAAAAAGTCCGCCGGGGCTTCAGTCCGTGGCCAGCGCGGCGCGGATCTTTTCCGCATTGGATGCCAGGACGGCCTGGTCTTCCATGTCGCCGGTATGGGGCTTGAGCTTGACGCCGTCGAAGCGCGGAATGACGTGAACATGGAGGTGGAACACCACCTGTCCGCCCGCGGGTTCATTGAACTGCTGGATGGTGATGCCATCGGCGTTGAAGGCCTTGACCACCGCGCGCGCCAGTTTCCGGACCGTCCGGCCGACTGCGGCATAGCTCTGCGGATCGACATCCAGGATATTGCGGGCCGGGCGCTTGGGAATCACCAGGCAATGGCCGTCTCCGCGCGGCATGATGTCCATGAAGGCGAAGGTCTCGTCATCCTCGTAGAGCTTGTGCGAGGGAATCTCCCCGCGCAGGATCCTGGCGAAGACGTTGTCATTGTCATAGGCGGCGGACATGGGTTCCTCTCATCCTGTGTTGCGACCAGTCACGCCAGGGATGATCAGTCCTGCATGGCCGCGTCAAGCAATTCCTTGAAATCGAGGCCATCGACACGCTTCATGCTCCACCCGTCGTAGCGGCGCCTTTTCGCGGGGCCCGTTCGCACGATGATCACGCCCGAATGGCGCGGATCGGCCCGAATGCGGGCCATGAGACTGTCAAGGACAGGTTCGTTGCCTTCGAGCACCTGCGCGAAATTCACGCCGTTGTAGGCCAGGGCGCCCGTGACGCCGTCGCGCAGGTTCGCACCGGCAGCCTCTTCCACCAGTGCGGCAAGCGTGGATTCGTTGAACGGCTGTGTCGCGGTGCTGACGTAGAACAGGCGGTGCATCGGGATATTGAGAACGGTTTTTTCGATGACAGGGTATCCGTTTGTGGGCGGGGGTGGGCAGACGGGGCAGGCGTCAAGCGCCTGTCCGGTGTTTCCGGCCATGGTATGCCGGACAAACAAGGCACGAATGCGTCACGGCGTGACGCCATCACCAATCTTGCGGAACGGGCCGTGATTGGCAAGTACGTCGCCGAGGCCGCTTACTTGCCGGCGTTCGTGCTCAAGGTAGTCGGCGACGGCGTTGCGTAAACCCTCGTGTTCGATCCAGTGGGCAGAATGCGTCGTGACCGGCATGTAGCCGCGGGCCAGTTTGTGCTCGCCCTGCGCTCCGGCTTCCACGGTGCGCAACCCCTTGGCAATCGCGAAATCGATGGCCTGGTGATAACAGACCTCGAAATGCAGGAAAGGATGATCCTCGACGCAGCCCCAATGGCGGCCAAACAGGGTTCCGGCACCGATGAAATTGATCGCGCCGGCGATGTAGCGGCCGTCGCGGCGTGCCATGACGAGCAGGATGTCGTCGGCCATCCGCTCGCCGATGAGGGAGAAGAAGCGGCGGTTGAGATAGGGCCGGCCCCATTTGCGGCTGCCGGTATCCATGTAGAAGGCATGGAAATCATCCCAGGCGCTTTCGGTCAGGCCGCTTCCGGTCAGCCATTCGACGGTAATGCCGTTTTCCAGCGCGGCGCGGCGTTCCTTCTTCAGCGCCTTGCGCTTGCGGGAGGCAAGGGTGGAGAGAAAATCGTCGTAGCTTCCATAGCCGTCATTGGTGAAGTGGAACTGCTGGTCGATGCGGTGCAGGAAGCCGCGATCCCGCAGGATCTGCACTTCATCCAGCGGAGCAAAGGTGACATGGGCCGAGGAGACACCCAACTGGCCGGCAAAGGCCTTCAGCCCCTCGGCAAGCGCCACCTGCACGCCTTCGCGCGCGGAACCCTCTGGCGCAAGCAGGCGCGGGCCAGTGGCGGGCGTGAAGGGAATGGAGACCTGCAGCTTGGGGTAATAGCGCCCGCCGGCGCGCTCGAAGGCATCGGCCCAGCCGTGATCGAAGACATATTCGCCCTGGCTGTGCGATTTCAGATAGCAGGGTACAGCCCCGACCAACCGTCCGTCCGGGGCTTCAAGGGCCAGGTGACGCGGCAGCCAGCCGGTCTCGCGGGAAACGCATCCGGATTCTTCCAGGGCGGAGAGGAAGGCATGGGACAGGAACGGGTTGTAGGTACCGGGACCGATCCGGCTTGTCCCGGAAAGCGTATCCCATTGCCCGGCGTCGAATCCGTCCATGCCGGCGATTGCGCGCAGGCTGAAATCGTCTCGCTGTGTCGGTGCGGCCCCGGTCATGGGAAAAACATATCGCGGGGGCGGCGCGCGGCAAGCATGGCTTTGCTCAATTGCCGTCCGTTGTATCCGGATCGAAGCCCTCGAAGGTCATCTGGTCGGCCAGCGCCCGCGAAGCGGCGACCTGGCGGGCGGTACGCACCGTCCAGGATATGACCGGACGATCGAGCTTCTCCCGCATCATGCGGACGAAGGGATTGTCCATTTCGTCGATGTAGAATGACGTGAAATCAATATCGTGTGCCAGCATGCTGAAGTGACGTTCCAATTGTTCCGGGCGCACTCCCATGGCGGTCAGGCCGGCCGGAATGCCGGGGGCCTCGGCGCGGAACCTTCGCACCAGCCAATGATCGAAGGACATGATGCAGGCAGGACCGTCATAGCTGGCCAGCAAGCGGCCGACGGCGGACACAAGGCCTTCGTCGTGCCCTTCGACGCCTTTCAGTTCGATGACCAGCGGAACCCGGCCTGCCACCCCGGCGAGCATCGCTTCCAGCGAGGGCACGCGCTGGGCAGTGCCGCCGATCGTCATTGCCAGCATATCGGCTGACGCCGTCTCGTGGACGAGGCCGTCGCGTCCGGCAAGGCGCTTGAGGTTGTCGTCGTGAAAGACGACCGGGATGCCGTCGCGCGTCAGGCGCACATCGCATTCGATGGCAAGGGAACCGGCGATGGCAGCGTCAAAGGCCGCCATCGTGTTTTCCCAGACATGGCGATTGAGATCATGCAGGCCGCGATGGGCGATGGGGCGCGCGGTGAGCCATTCCCGGAAAGGCTTCATTGATCAGGCAACCTCGATGACGGCCTCGACCTCGACGGGCGCATTGAGCGGCAGCGCCGCCATCCCGACCGCCGAGCGGGCATGGCGTCCCTTGTCGCCAAGTGCGGCAACGAGCAGATCCGAAGCGCCATTGGCGACGAGATGCTGCTCGGTGAAACCGGGTGCGGAGGCGACGAAGACCGTGATCTTCACGATCCGCGCGACGCGGTCCAGCGAACCCAGCGCCATCCGCGCCTGCGCAAGGATGTTGACCGCGCACCACTTCGCAGCTTCCGCACCGGCTGCGGTGTCGAGATCGCGGCCGACAAGCCCGCTTGCGACGAGCTTGCCGTCCTTCAGCGGCAGTTGCCCGGCTGTGAACAGCAGATTGCCCGATTGCATGAAGGCGACGTAGTTGGCTGCCGGCGCGGCTGGCTCGGGCAGTTCGATTCCCATGGCGGCGAGCCTTTGCTCTGCGGATTCTCCCATGTTCGGCTTTTCCTTTTTGTGAAGGACTGGAATAGTACGGTTTGCTGGTGTGCCTGCCGGCCGGCCACGAAAATGCCAAAGCCTGGCAGCACATGGAAGAAGAGATGCCACGGTGGGCCAGCGTGGCGCAAGAGCAGGATGAACTGATGCGTGCACCGTTGATAGCAGCCCTTGTCGTTTCAGGCGCGATCACGCCGGCGCTGTCCGCGCCGCAACTGGCGCCGCACCGGGCGGTCTACGACCTCAGCCTGATCGACGCATCGGAACGGTCCGGCATTTCCGGGGTCAGCGGGCGCATGGTCTACGAGTTCAACGGCTCTGCCTGTGACGGCTACACGGTCAGTTTCCGGTCCGTCACCCAGTTCCAGACGGCCGAGAACGCCCGGCTGATCGACCAGCAGGTGGCGACCTACGAGAATCCGGAGCAGGACCTCTTCACCTTCGTGACCAAGTCCTATGTGGACGAACAACTGGACAAGGAAGTGAAGGGCACCGCGCATGCCGTATCCGATGGCGTCAAGGTGGATCTCGAAAAGCCCGACGAAGGCACTGTGCGGCTGACGCCGGCACTGTTTCCGGCGGAACACATGATCGACCTGCTGGAGCGGGCGCGCAACGGCGAGCATTTCTACGAGACGACGATCTTCGACGGAACCGAAGGCGCCGACAAGGTGCTCACGACGACCGTCATCATCGGTGCGCGCAAGGAGTCTTCGGCCGGGGACGAGGAAACAACGGCGGCTGCGGCCCTGTCGGACAAACCCTACTGGGCTGTGTCCATCGCCTATTTCGACGATCCGCAACCCGACACCGATGCCACGCCGATCTACCGGATCGGATTCAAGCTGCACGACAGCGGCATTGCCCGTGATTTCGACACGGATTACGGCGACTTCCGCATCAAGGGGCGGCTGGTGGATCTGGAACTGCTTGCCATGCCCGAATGCCGCTAGGCGTTGTCCCGGGCAGGGCGGCCGTGATCAGATGATCCCGGCAGCACTGGCCCGCGCAAGGATGCGCTCGGCGCGGCGCAGGTGCGGCCTGTCATACATCTTTCCATCGATTCCGACCACGCCCGGATTGCCGGCCGCCTCGAAGGCCTCGACAACCTGCCGGGATTCGGCAACCGCTTCCGGCGAGGGGGTGAAGACGCGATTGATCACCTCCACCTGGGCGGGATGGATGGCCATCTTGGCCGTAAAGCCGTCACGTTCGGCGTCGCGGCATTCGCGTTCGAAACCGTCCATGTCCGAAAAGGCGGGGAAGACCGTGTCCACCGCCGCTGTGCCGGCGGCATTGGCGGCCAGAAGCGTGACGGTGCGCGCCAGGCGGAAGGCGTCGGTATAGGCGCCGTGCGAATCGCGGTTGGTCCGGGCGCCAATGTCAGCTGAAAGATCTTCTGCACCCCATGTCATGCCAGCCAGGCGCGGCAGGGGCGAAGCGGCGTAGGTGTGGGCGTTCAGAACCGCGGCGGACGTCTCGGTGATGATCGGCAGCAGGCGCGTGGACCGTGTTTCCAGGCCATGGGCGGATTCGGCCTCCGTCAGCAGCGCATCAAGCGCGATGACGTCGGCCGCGCTGTTGCACTTGGGCAGCATGATGCCGGCCGGGCGGGCTGCCATCACCGCGTCGAGGTCATCGCCGGTGAGACCGGTGTCCAGCGCGTTGACGCGCACGAAAAGACGGCCGGGATGGGCGCTGCCATTGGCCGCGAGCATGTCCGCGGTCAGTTTGCGGGCGTCGGGCTTGGCGGCAAGGGCGACGGAATCCTCAAGGTCGATCAAGAGTATGTCGGCTGCCGAAGCCAGTCCCTTGTCCATCTTGCGCTGGCTGTCGCCGGGCACGAAGAGAAGTGATCGCATGGTCTCAGGCCTCCATTGGCCGCTTGCGCATCATGGCCTGGCGCACGCAGCGCGCCACGAGAATGCCGTCCTGGTTGAAGGCGCGGTGCTCGAATTCGACAACGCCGCGGTCCTGCTTCGACTTCGATTCGCGTACCGAGCGAACCTCCGTTTCGACCCGGATCGTGTCGCCATGAAAGACCGGGTGCGGGAACACCGTATCGGTCATGCCGAGATTGCCGATGGTGGTGCCCATGGTGGTGTCGTGCACGGAAATGCCGATCATGAGGCCCAGCGTGAACAGGGAGTTGACCAGCGGCTTGCCCCATTCGCTCTTCGCGGCGAAGTCGAAATCGACGTGCAGCGGTTGCGGGTTCAGCGTCATGACAGAAAACAGCATGTTGTCGCTTTCCGTCACCGATTTCGTGAGCGGGTGGCGAATGACCTGCCCGACCTCGAATTCCTCCAGCCAAAGACCGGCCATGGACCACCTCCCTCGATACGATGCGCCATTGATAGGCCGGACAGCATGTGGCGGGCAAGGGGCTGGAAAAACATGGTGAACGCTTCGTAAACCATTTCCCCCTAGCGTGGGAAAACAACGTGCTAGTGGTGGTGGGGCCCGATGATAGTCCAGAAATTCCTGCGGTGGATCGAAACGGCGAACGTGACGGAGAGGGCGGCGGCAGCCAGCGCGCTGGCAAGGGCCTATCTTCGTTCCGAGATGAGCTTCGAACACCGCTGTGCGGCCGAATCGGCCCTCACGCTCCTGCTCGACGATCCGTCTCCGAAGGTTCGCGCAGCCCTGGCCGAAGCCCTGTCGCTTTCGCCCTCCGCGCCGCCCCAGGTGGTCGCGTCGCTAGCGGCCGACCAGCCGGAAGTTGCAGCGCTGGTCCTGGTGCGTTCGCCGCTGCTCAGCGATGTCGACCTGATCGACCGGGCGGCGGAGGGATGCGGCAAGGTGCAAAGGCTTATCGCCATGCGTTGCACGCTCTCGTCCACCGTATGCGCGGTGCTCGCCGAGATCGGCGAAGGCGAAGCGGTGATCGAACTGCTCGGAAATGACGGCGCGCAGATCGCTGCCATATCGCTTGCCCGGGTCGCCGAGCGGCTCGGCCACGAGGCGGGAGTTCGCAAGGCCCTGCTCGACCATCCCGCACTTCCGGCCCATGTGCGCCATCAGCTGCTGGTCAAGGTGGGCGAGGCACTCTCGGCCTCGCCGCTGCTCAAGGGGCTGATCGGGCAGGCGCGCGCCGCGCGGCTTGTCAAGGATGCCTGCACGAAGGCTTCCATCGGCCTGATCGAGAACACGCCGGCGCACGAGACGCCGGCCCTTGTGGAACATCTGCGGCTCAAGGGCGATCTCACGACAGGCTTCATCGTGCGCGCGGTCGCCCATGGCAAGATCGATTTCTTCGGCGCCATCCTCGTCTCGCTATCCGGCCAGACGGAAAAGCGCATTTCCGGCCTGCTCAGCCATGGCCGCGACAATGCGTTGCGGGCGCTTTTCCGGGATTGCGGCCTGGCCGAGGCTTCGCATGCGGTGATCCTGCGGGCGCTCGGCGTCTGGCGGGAGGTCGCGCTCGGCAAACGCGTCACCGGCGTGCAGGAGGTGACCTGGCTGATGCTGCAGGAACTGGGCGCAACGCCGGGTGCCACGGTGCCGCCCAAGGCCGTCAATGACGACCTGATCGCGTTGCTGAAGTCGATCCACCTCGACCAGTTGCGCCTCAACGCCCGCGGCCACGCACTCGCCATCGCGGCTGCGTGATCCAGCGGCGCGCCGGCGTGATCCAGCGGCGCGGCGGCGGGATCAGACGTCGAGCATCTCCGCGTCGGCGAAGGCCGCATTGTCCTGGATGAAGCGGAAACGGGCTTCGGCCCTTGTTCCCATGAGGTCGTCCACGGCTGTCCTCGTGATCTCCGCGTCCGAGATCATCTCAACGCGCAGAAGCGTGCGCTTGCGCGGGTCCATCGTGGTTTCCTTGAGCTGGCTTGCCATCATCTCGCCCAGACCCTTGAACCGTCCGATCTCGACCTTGGAGCGGCCGGAGAACTCCGTCTTCAGGAGTTCGTCCTTGTGGGCGTCGTCGCGGGCATACATGGTCTTGCCGCCCTGGGTCAGCTTGTAGAGCGGCGGCACGGCCATGAAGAGATGACCGTTGCGGATGAGGTCCGGCATTTCCTGGTAGAAGAAGGTGATCAGCAGCGACG
>MDTD01057334.1_pt1 | contig 10355 bp, 2 predicted proteins | sample 811221 | NCBI WGS metagenome assembly MDTD01 (sample SAMN05326646, study PRJNA326480) | marine metagenome | isolation source: seawater | place: Pacific Ocean: South West | collected 2011
CGCCAGTACCACAGGCCAGCCTACTACGCGCGTGACCCACAGCTGCTCTTGTGGGCTCTCTACGTGGAGACGCTCAGGCCTCACACTGGTCCTGATGGCAAGGTTCGCAAATGGCCGCGCGAGGTCAAACCCACACCGGCCATGGTCATGCGCGACATCGCCATCCTGCGTGCGGCGGGCCACCTTCTGGGTGAGCCCATCTTCCTGCTAGGTGACGATGCGAAGGACTACTTCAGCCAGCTGGCAATGGCACCAGAGGCTTGGTGGCAGCTGGGAGTGGCCTTCCTCTCGCCCTCTGAGCTGGAGGAGCGGCAATACACCAATGGGTTTCGCCCACACGCCGGCCAGCTGTTCTTCGTCTCGGAGCGGCGCCTGGGCTTTGGAGTCATGCCGTCGTCCAATATTGCCCAGCGCTTCAGCGAGGCGCTCCTAGCCCTATTCCGCAACAGAATGGACGCTGAGGAGCTGCAGATAGCCTCCAGCGACACTCGGCCCAGCTATGCGGAATGGAGGCGCCGGCGCGAGCTGGTATGCGCTCGTCAGCCAAGTTCCTGTGGGCCGCGCGACGCCGACCAGCAGCGCCTCTATTTCATCCATATGTTCACGGACGACCCGATCATCGGTGTTGTTGGAGTGGCCAGAGCTCTGGCTGCCCTGAGGTCGTGGCGCCATGTTACTCTCAACGTGGGCTTGATCATGGCAATTCCGGAGAAGCGGAATCTGGGCACGTGGGTGCTTTGGCTCGGCATCCTCTTCTTCGCCGGGCTTGGCGTAGTGGTCGTACCGCGAGCCAAGCTGCTGCGTGCCGCGGCGGCCCTCAGGGAAGCAATTGTGGGCACAATGGAGTTCGGGGACTACCGAGCGCTCATTGGCCTCTTAGAGCACCTCCGCTGCGTCAACTGCGAGGGCCGCTACGTGATGCACGGTCTTTACGAGCCCCACAGTGCGGATGGCGTCAGTCGCTTTGGCCCGAATGCCCGTGTGGTACCCTCCCCCTTCATGCTCCGCCAACTGGAGAGATGGCTCCGCCTCGTCCATAAATCAGGGGGTGCGGCTGTCTTCGCAGCTCTCGACAAGCGGAGCGTGCGCTGGCTCAGAGGTGCGCATTTCGTCGCGTCTGCCGATGCCGCCACCGACTGCGATGTCCCTGGCCTGGGTGGCTACTGCCATGGGATGTACTGGTACATCCCAATACACCCGGAGTGGCTCAACTGGCTCCATATCACTGTCTTGGAGCTGCTTGCCACGGGCATCAATGCCATCGTCCACGAGCCATACCTCGAAGGTGCGGGTGCGATCACGCTGCTCAGTGACGCGCTCGCCACCCCTTACGCGCTCACACGGCAGTCGGAGCGCTCTCCGATGCTCGTCATGGCGCACCATGCCCTCCTGGCTGACCCACAGTTTGCTGCTGTCGCCGAGGTTGCAGACTGTGGTCACCTCAGCGGTGACTGCAACCCCTTCAGTGACGCCGTTAGCAGGGCAGAGTGGCGCCGCTTCTTTGCGCTCTGCCGAGCGGCTGGGGTGCGGCCACGTGAGGTCGCCGTACCAGAGCGTGTGCATCTGCTGCTGAGAAGGGTGGTGGACCTGGCGCGTGAGAGCGGACACCGCGTGCGCCGTACACCTTACTCGCGCCGAGATCCGGTGATCCCAGCAGCCTTGCTCGGCCGCGACGTCTCGCCAGCCCACAGCGATCATGATGGGCCGCCGCGTCTGCCGAGGCGAAGCAGCGTCTCGCCGTCGGTGGCGAGACTACGCGGAGGCGATGACGCGGCGGAGGACGAGTGGAGCGGGGCCTTCCTACTCAGACTACAAGGACGCAGTGGAGTGGCCCCTCAACAAGAGTCCTCACCCTTGGCACCGCAGGGGGCTGCCACACTACCTGCTGCTGACGTCGAGCTCGCCGAGTTCGCCCAACGCCTGCGAGGCGCACCGCCGACAGCCGCGCCCGCTACAATGCCCACTGTGCAGATTGGTGACTTGCGCCTCCCAGCCATACCAGTGGCTTCGGGGCATTTGGACGCTCTTGGCAGTGACTCCAAGCTGAGGCAAGCGTCTCTGGTGCACGCCGCTCGGCGTGCACAGAGTATGGCCTCCTCGCCCTTTGCTGCCGCTCTCAATATCGACACCCTCACCCGACTCTTGCAACATGCTGACGATCTGGCGGCCTACGGCGCCGCCTATGGCACTAAAAAGAAGGACGACTTGGCGTGGCGGCACTGGGACACGTTTGCTGAGTCCCTCGGCTTCGACCCGCTACTCACGGCCCAGCAAGTGCGGGACTACCCCGAGCACGTGAGCACGCTCCTAGCCACCTTTCTCCTGTACATCTACCCAAAGATGAAAGGCAAGAATGGCAGGGAATGGGCCAAGCCGCGGAGTGCCTTCTCGTACGTGCTCGCCATCATCCGCATCTTTAGGCGATGGAAGGTGGAACTGCCGCCGGCCAGGCACGTGAAGAGCGAGCTCAACGGCCTGCTGCGTGCCTTTGTGGTCGTGCACGGCAAAGCCGCTCTCCAGCCCAGGCGACAGGAGCCAATGAAGTTTGAGATGCTGTCGCGGCTCTGCTCAATCCCGGACAACACGATGCTGCGGCGGGGCTTCAGGTGGCATCGTGACAGGCATGAGTGCCGCGCCTTTGCGCGCATGCTCAGCGTCGGCTGGCGTACTGGACATAGGCTGGCTGAGTTCGTCTACCATCCATCTGGTGAAATCTACTACCTCACGCGTGCAGACATCACGTGGTACATTGCTGGAGTGGCTGTCACCGATCCAAGCCCAGAGCAGCTGACTCGGCTCCGTCCTGGAGACTACGTCACAATCGCACCGCCTCGCTCCAAGACAGATCAGTTTGGGGAGATACACTCTCCGTTTCCCAGCGTGGTCCTCTACGATCCGTCGCGTACCTGCAATGCGGGTGCAGCCCTGCGTGACATAGAGCTCGAGCAGCCGTGCCGTGGCACAGATCGGGAGACCACGCCACTGTTTGCAGACCCTGTGGGGCACCCGTACCGCCATGAGCGTATGGATGACCTCCTAGATGCGGCGCTGCACTTCTGCTATGGCAGCGGTGTGGCGGCAACGCACTCGTGGCACAGCCTGCGCAGTGGCTTGGCCTCCGCGCTCAAGGAAGCCCAATGTCCAAACGATGAGATCCAACTCATCTGCCGCTGGCTCAACCCAGAGTCGCTGCGTGCATACGCACGGCTGGGCACCTCCAAGTTCATCACGTGGGTGGATGCTGCGGAGCGTGCAGTGGTGGATTCGGTCCAAACGGCAAACATCCCCAAGTGCAACCTCTGCGAGGGCTTCGCTGGGCTGCACTTGGAGTTCGGCAGGACCCTTGGCGATCGCGCACAAGCAATCCTTGAGGCGGAGGACGAGGCGGAGGCGGACCCGTCGCCAGCGGCTGCACCGCCGCCGCCACCACCGCCAGACCTCAGGCCACTCACTGCGAGCAACTGCGTCGGACGGCGCGTGCTCGTGCCCGCTGCCCTGTGGCCATCATTCCAATGCTCTGAGAATGAAGGAGCGGGGTGGTCTGCGATGGTCACTCGATGGGACGCACGCTCGTCCCCACCAGGCGCTGTGGTCGCATTCACCGACGCGGTGGATGCGCGTGGCCTCAGCTACGAGGACGTCACGCTCCAACTCGGAGCACTCCGTCCGCTCTGAACACACCTCACAACCGCCATGCCATGTGCCATGTCACAGCTCACCCTTCCCACCCTCCCTTAGGGACACAGATCGATCGAGGTGATGTTTGACGCGCATGAGGGACCTTTCTCTTGTGTGTGTATGTGCTTATCAACAACATCCCTAACCGATCGACTGTGTCAGAAGAGACGGTGTGTTCTAGCGGATGCTAGATTGGGTGTCTCTCGGGCAGGAGGTCATGGGTGGGAGCGCCTAAGGCACAGCGAGTGGCGTCAGGACTCTGGGATGGGATCGGCCTCGGCCCTTGGCCGTTACGTAGGTACTGGTTACTTGTGGGATGTAAGATTCCCCACGGGAATCTTCATCAACGCACTGTGTCGCGATTCCCGAGCGTGCATCGGTATCGTCGCGAGTCGTGCTTTTGCGTGGCTGTAGGGACACTTTCTCTTCTCTGCCGACTTCCACGCGTACGCGGCGACTTCCTGCCGTCGTCCTACATCGCTTCTTACCAGAAACATGCCTCCGGCCGGCCGCGCGGCTGCGCAAGGGCCGACCATTTTTGATGAGTTGGCCCTGGGCACAGCAGGCTTTGAGGATGCACTAGACTACCTCACGGTCGACAAGACCGAAGATGTCGTGCGCGCCACGGGATTCATCAACTGGCAGCCAGTGCAGATGGCAAATCAGCCAGCTGGGCAGCAACCGAGCAAAGTCACCGCACCAAGGTCAATCATCTCCGCCGCAGTCAGCATTGGTGCAAAATTTGGCACTACCTCGACCGCGGCCGACGTGGCAGCGTGGAGAGGCGAGAACGCGTTTACCACGCGGCTGCCGTTGGACACGATCGAGCGCCATGCTGCCTCTATGAAATCCTTTGGAGCCTTTGCCACCACCTTTACCGACTACTCAGATTACCGACTCAAGGTGGTGAAGCTGCTTTCCCAGCAGCCCGATCTCTCCAGCTTGGACCTTCACGCTGCCGATATCGAGGAGCCGACGCCATTCGACGCGCCGAGGGTGCCAGCGGGTGGTGCTCCTGGTGGTCCTCGACGTCCAGGTCTTCGTGGAGGCGCAGCGCAGCAGCAGCAGCAGCAGCAGCCGCAGGCGCCGCAAGGACCAGCGCGGCAAGGGCCTGCTGATCTCAGGTGGCTATCTCTCACGAGAGCGTCTGAATTGGTAGATTCTGCGGCCGCCCTTCCAATGGCTGGTCTGCTCCGCTTGTGGACACTCTTGCCGGATAGGTGCTCAGATGCGGAGAGGCGTGATGCACGGAGCATCGTACGAGCCAACGCGGAGATGCTCGCCGGTGGCGTCGTGAAGGCAGCTGTGGCAGCGTCGCCTTCCGACCCACTGCTGGCAGCTTCGCTCCCCGCCTTTCTGGCGACGTGTGCGGAGTTTCCACTGCCTCGTTACCGTGCTTTCAACCTCTCTACCGCGGATGCAGTCAATGAGCTTCGTGATACCTTGCTCTATGAGCAGGGTAGTGCTACCGATCGTTCCCGTGCTGTCAGTCGCCGTTTGCTGCTAGCCAAGCGTGATCTGCCAGAGCTAGTATCGCTCCTGGAGGAACTAGGCAGCCCAGAGGAGCGAGTGTCCCAGCTGGAGCGCCTCTCTACGCTCGCCTGCCCTGGACGGCACTCCCAAGCTCTCGAGCTTCGGCTCTCCGACATCAGCGCGTGGGTCACTATCCGGGCCTCAGCCATTACCCAGCTCAGAAACAAAGGCAAGGCTGGCTCCCAGCTCTTGGATATACTCTTGGATGATGCTAGAGACCAGGGTACCGGCCCAGTTGTGCAATCAGCAGCCTCTGTGGGCGAAGAGACGAGCGAGCCGATTGTCGGTGCGGGCCTGAGCGCGCTCGCGCTCTCGAGGGCCCTTGGAGACGATGGATTCGTGCAGGCGGCGGCCAGTATCGCTGCAGAGAGCACAGATTTAGCTGCCGGACGGCGCAAGGTGCTGGAGATCGCGACTGGGGCGGGCTGCATGATCTTTCAGCAGCTTCTCTACAAACCTGCCGGCCTAAAGGCGCGGCACCCAGCTCTTGGTGCTGCCCACGCGAGCTCTGGAGAATTCTCTACCTACCTTGGTCGCCGTCAAGCCATGGGTGAGGATGGCAAGATAGACCCACTTGCTGCAGAGTGGCAGTCTCATCCCTCTCAGGTGGCTCTGCTCCTAAAGGGCAAGGTCTCGCAAATGCAGCTCGTGAATCCGCCTTATGGTGTCGTGGCGCTACTCAACCTCACTGCGGCCGAGCCGTTCCTGCCGGTGCCTGACGACCAGATGTATGTCACAGAGTCGGTCTTAGATGCTCTAGGGCCCTTTGGACACCAGACTATCGTGGCTTGGGCTGGTCCTGGTGCGGCCATCTCGTCTACTGGCTATACCTTCAAGACTCTGTGCGAGAAGCAACGCTCGCACGTCGCCTGGATCCGGAGGCAAGGTGATCGCGTGCAGGACGAGCTCTTACCGCATGCCAATGCCGCTTTCAGGGCTGCCTTAGAGCGGATTGACTTGGAATTGGCGAGGAAATTGGAGTGCAGCCACCCGAGAGACGAGAAGTTTACTCATTTGCTCTCTTTTGGTGAGGCCTATGACCAAGCCCTGCAGGCAAAGCGAGCGGGCGTGGCGCCGCTGCTCACCGTCCAGCGCGCGCTTCCAGGTCTGGTGGCGACGTCTGCACCGCGCTCCTTGCCGGGTGTGGTGCTGGAGGGCGCTGGCAGTGGCTCCCGTACTCGCTCCCAGCGCGAGGGTGACGATGGTGAGGGTGAGAGGGCGTCGAAGAAGCCCAAATCCGACCCTCCCAAGCCGGGGTCCAAAAAGCAGATGGCGACGTGGGTGGACGACGCTCACCTTCGCTTGGGTAACGACACCTTCGACATCTCTGGCTATGTAGCCAAGCTGGGGCTGGAGCCCAAGGCTGCTGCAGATCTATGCTGGCCAGTGCTTGTCTCCAAGCAGCCCAAGAAGGCTGCTCTCGCTTTCTGCCCATGCCCAGATGCTGAGGGGCACGTCGGTATCAACGCCGTTGCTCATCGGCGGCCCTCTGGTTTCGACCTGGACGTGCTCAACCGAGACTTTTGTGAGCATGCCCCACCTCAAGGCTCGAAAGGCAAAGGTGGTGGCAAGAATAAATCGAAGGGCAAGAGGAAGTAAGGATGTCAGAGCCGTCCAACAACCCTTTGAAGCGCCGAGCCGAGGTGGAGCTTATGGGAGCCACCTATCACCCTTCCCCCGCCATTGGCATGGGCGGCTCGGCGCGTGTACGTGCTCCGCGCTTGTCTGAGGAGTCAAGGAGGCCCATGGATCGTCCTGCCGCCTCAGTATCTCCGCCCACAGCGCGTGGGCAGCGCATCTCGACCACTCGGGCCGGGGCAGAGTCTATGGGAGCTGCCCGTCACCATTCCCCCGCCATTGGCATTGGCGGCCCGAGCACCTGTGGAGCATTGACTCGAGATGACGTAGCTATAAACACAACTGATGACACCAGGTACGCTTGCATGCATGCACAGCCTGCCTCCCCGGCAACAGCTTGCGCCGCTCAGAGTCATGAGGCCTGCAGTGAAGCCTGTTGCACACGAGGAACGGCACTGTTCAGGATGCGCCCAACGGCGCCCCGAGGCACACACTGCCCGCTGACCGGAGGCTGTGCGCTCGATCTCTCCTCCGGTGTCGCATCTGGCGGCGTATCCAGCTTGGGATCGCCCGCGACGGAGGTGGAAATGACTATCAGAGCGGCGGCAGGAGCGTCGGCGGCCTCGACTGCGTCTGGTGCAGACAGTCAGGCGCGGGAGGGACACGCCTGCGACGTCGATACCTTCGAGGGCGTCGTGGGCCGCACAAGGTCCCACACGTCGCGGGTACGCGCCAGGAGCCCTGATCCTGAAGGCATGTCCATGCCAGCCGCGAGGCCTATCCTTGCCAGAGGGCAAACTGACGCCGGGAGGCCTATCCCCTGCGACGCAGGTGCCGGGAGGCCTATCCCACGCGGTGCCGATGCACCACACATCGCTGCGCCGGCAGCGAGGCAGCCCGCCGCTGCGGCTACTGCTGTCAAGGCTGGCCTAGGCCCAAGGCATGGCAGCCCAGGCTTCTGGAAGGCCCTCAAGCGGCGCTTGAGGCAGAACTGCGAGTCTCATTCGGCTCAGCCCCACTGTGAGCCAACTGTTGCCTTGCCGGCGGAGCAGCCCGCGCGGTTTGCCAGAAGCTGGCTTCGCTCGGCGGAGGCAGAGGCCGAATACAATACCTTTGAATGGCCTCTCACCACTGTGGACGAGGTCAAACGGTTGCTCCGTTGCAACCGTATCTCGCCCACGTGGCTCCTGCTTGGTGAGTTCACGCAGGCACAGGCCAAGGAGCTGGAGACGCGTCGCGGCGTGGTCGTGCTCACCGTTGACCGGCGTGCGCCGTTGGAGCCCGGCCTGGCATACCAAGGCGAGTTCTGTGACGTGGCGCCGCTGGCCTTTTGGGATGCTGTCATGGCCTGGCCATCCTGCACGCACCAGGCACTCGCTGATGAGTACTGCCGAGATGCCAAGGCACTCGACGGTCGTATGTTTTGGGGCATTGTCGGCTTCATATACTGCTACGCCGGCGTGTGTGCCCACGCCGTCGTTGTCGAGCAGCCCAACGTATGGATCGTCGCCTTCTACCTTGTTGCCTTTATGCGAGTCCAGCCCGCCTACTACGGCGACAGGGTCACCAAGACGATCAATCTGTTCACCAGGGGTGTCGATCTGCCGCCCTTCGTCACCCTGGAGGGAGGTGATTGGAGCAGGGTGCCAATCGGCGCTTTCAAGGACAGCGACGACGCGGATAGATGGCGGAGCTCGTGGCAACACTACCCCAACATGACCGCGGCGTTGGCCTCAGGGATGAGCCTGCATGGCACATGCCCTCCCCTTGTCTATGAGGCCGAGGTACAGAGGTTTGCAGAAGCCTGGCACGACGCCGGCCTGCCTGTCCCGGCCGACTACCTGAATCACGACGGGCGCCCTACCTCAGCAGCTGATCGTGACTACCTCCTCGTGCGAGGCAGCGGTGATGGACGGCGCGTTGTAGGTGTGGATCCACGCTCCAGGAATGGCAGGGAGGCGGCAGATATGGTCACCGTTGAGGTTGGCAGCGGGAGGCGACCTGACGAGCATGCCTTGGGGCCTCACCACCTCGTGGACTTGCGGGTACTCACCGCCAGTGCGGTGATCCTCCTGCTCGTCAGCACACTGGCTCATCCGTTGGTGTTTGCTGCCCTGGATGGCTATCGAGTCATCGGGGCAGAACTGCCAGTCCAGCTGGCTCGCTCAGCAGCTCCGGTTGCCCTGGTCAAGTCGTGGGCCAAGGCCATTGGCGGCACCGTCGCCGCTTCCACCTCATACTTTGTCGGGCGGTACGATGGTGGGCCTCGTGTGGCGGTCGCTCCGCTAGACTTTGTCCCTCCAGACAGTCAAGTAGTGCGCTCTGTGGGCGAGAGGCGTCGCCTCCTGCGCAGTGGCACCCTCTTTGCCTGGTGCACGCTTGCAGCACTCGCTGGCACGACCATGGTCGACCCCACTGCGCGTGCGTTCGCCATGGTCGAGTCCTTCGTGAGGCCGGTCGCAAGCCTTGCCGACTCGCCTGATCTGGCCCATGGGAGTGCACTTCCAACCTTCTCTTTCGGCGCCATGAGTGCCGCCAGCATGGTACGTGCACCGCGTATCCAAATTGGGGTGAGCCCACCGCGCTGGCAGGCTCTACAAAGCGAACTTGGCTCGTCCAAGCTGATTGTTGATGCGCTGCTCGAGTACCGAGGCGAGCACGCCGAGTACATACAGGGCTGGGCGGAGCTAGTCAGGCCTCCGGACCTCAATGACGTGCCCTCAGAGCTGCTGGAAGAGCTACCTACCTTTCAGGATGAGCAGCTCAGCTACTATCCACTGGAGACGCCGTATGAGCCGCCAGTAACAAAGTGGCTGCCCCGACGGCCGCCTCAACCAGCACGGCCTGGGCGCTGCCCGCGCTCGGCGCGCGACCTACTCCTAGAGCACTGCGAGCGACGCCTCGACCAGTGGATGAATGCCACCTTCATACACCTGCAGTGTACAGAGCTAGGCCGCGAGGACTGCCAGCCTCTACGCCCCCAGCCCTTGGCCATTGGACAGGTGTGCCTTTGGCCGTGGGCACGAGACGTCATCTGGGACTTCACCTTTGAGCGGAGCTCTTGCGGTGTGCCGCTCGACGTGACTCAGCCCATTGAGAGCAACCTCAACTTGGACTATCTGGCAAGGGAGCTACGAGACTATTCAGACCAGCGCCTCGTCTCCTACCTGCTCGAGGGAGTAAGATTTGAGGCAGACGTGGAGCTGCACACTGTACTCGTGCCGCACCTGCTCTCACTCGCCCGCGGCTTTGGTTCGGTGAGAAAGGAGCTCACACGCATGGAAGGGCTGGGGTGGTACAAGTTCTTTGACAGCCTGCCCTTCTGGCCGATCTATATCAATGGCCAAGGGGCCACGCCTCGAAAATACGAGCCTGACCGGTGGCGACGCACAACTGAAGGCGGCGGCCCACGAAAGGAGACGCTCGACGAAGAAGGGCTCCTCGCCCTCTCTCTTAACGAGGGGGCGCGCCAGTACCACAGGCCAGCCTACTACGCGCGTGACCCACAGCTGCTCTTGTGGGCTCTCTACGTGGAGACGCTCAGGCCTCACACTGGTCCTGATGGC
>MDTD01122346.1_pt1 | contig 10355 bp, 6 predicted proteins | sample 811221 | NCBI WGS metagenome assembly MDTD01 (sample SAMN05326646, study PRJNA326480) | marine metagenome | isolation source: seawater | place: Pacific Ocean: South West | collected 2011
AGCAAAGCAGAACAGAAGGTTGGCCACGAGCTACGAAAAGCTACCTGATATGTTTTTGGCAATGTGGACGATTTCTTCCATTGTCGCGTGGCTTTAAGTTTGCAGACACGCCCTAACATTCTCTTCGGCAGACTTTCTGCATGCTAGAACAGGTCAGTGATCGTTTCAAACATGTCCAACGACATGAATACGAAGGATACGGACGAGCAAGAGTCCCCTCCACCTAGCAAACTAACGAAATACAAAAGCCGACCAGAAAAAACGTAAGTGTCCGCCGGAAAGTATTTGTTTTCATGATTTTGTTCCTTGGGTGAAGGCAGAAGACAAAAGAATTACTTCGTTCGTTCGCTACAAGCTTTAAAGCAATTTTGTTCGCGCTTATCGGATCCATGAATTCGTCGGTGTGTTCGGCATCCTTCACGACACCACGCTCCACACTGACTGCGAATGCGTTCACGTAACTGTTTGCGGCCTTCTCGAGCGATGCTCATGTTTCCAGCAGTGGGCATCAGTGTTTTCAAACAAAGGGTTGTACTCGTCATAGAACCCAACACGACAAATAATACCAACAAGAGCACCACTATCACCCAGCGCCGAAAATGCTGAAGTACATCCAACACAGGTGACCAAAAGGGATGAAGAGGCCGACGCTTTTGTAGCCAATACAAAAACGCCTCCAACTGACCACTCGGAAAAAATAAAATGTAAGGATCTTGTTTGCGGTTTTGTTCCGTGAACTGCTTTGTTTCCAAAGGCCACTGCACAGATCGAAGATTGTGTTCATCCATCTTTGAAATCACACTTTCACTCATCGCACCGACAGGAAGAATTAGTACAGAACGCTGTTTGGGACATTGTTTGAGAAACTCCATAAACGCATCGATCTTTTCGGGAATGCCATCTGGTGCCTTCATATGTCCGAATGTGTTGTTATCTAGCTCACCAGACGCCACAATCAGTTCAGCTTGAAGCCGTGAAAGTCGCTCCCCCCCAAGAAGCGCTAAACATGTCGCAAGATTTGCGGAATCCCCCCTTAACCGCTCGGGAGCCTCTCTTCCTTCGGGAAGTCGCAAAAGATAAGAAAAAACACCGGGATTTCGGACATACAAGAACAAAGATGTCATAAGGTCGACAACAGCGGAAATCCCAAAACGCACGCGTGACATGCTTTCCCACCCATCCTCTTCACATCTCCCGATTCGCACTTCGGCTAAACCGAGTGGATATGGCATTGGGGCTTCGGAGGGTTTGTTCCGGCGCGTTTCGATCAGTGGAAAAAAAAGCCGTTTGTTGCGCTTTTTGCCAAATAAAAACTGCAGCATCGGTATGCTCCTACAGCGCTCATTGGTTTTTGGAAAAAATCAAGTACCGAAATGGTGTGAGCATCGGATCAAACTGTAACTGCCTATTATCCAAAAGTAATGAACCCTCTTTGGATTCACCCAGATGGATCTCACATGTGATATCTGACTCGTCTTCTCCTGTGATGAATGCTAACCACCAACCATCAGGATTCATTCGTTCGGCATCCCAACGAACTCTGAGCATGCCACCACCATCAATGTCATCTCTGAGCAGTTCCACTTCAAGACGAAACTTCCCAAGCTCCCAAACACCAAAATCAAACACCTCCTCTGTTTTCAAGCCTGAAGCTGCATGCGAAAACTTTTCCCCATCCAACCTCCCATCCCGATACCATCCAGGCTCCAATTCAGCAGGAGCTTCCGGCACTTCGAATTTATCGGAGTGAAGTCCCATTGAATCAGCTTGCTCAAGAATGGATTGGAACAAATCAAATTTTGCTTCATCCACCATTATTTCATTCCTCTTCGTGACCATCGGAATGGTCTACAAGTTCGTCTGCATCGAGTACATAGGCGTAGGTTCGCAAAGCACTCAATGAGTAGTTTTTTCCAGCTTCCAGGCGACTGATCACCGGCAAAGACAAGACCTGCGAAATGGGAACTTCTTGATCTGTGAGTTTACTGTTGACTAGATCAAACGTCAAATTCACGATGTCTTCCCGGCTCCATCCTTCCACAGAACAACTCGGATACACTCCTTCAAAACCACTTTCCTGAACGAATTGTTTCAAAGGATCACGCAATTCCCCCATCCGTTCGCGCTTTCGGGCAAGCACTTCCCCTAACTCCTTCTTGGATGGTATCTCAAATCCGATGAGTTCCGCATACGATCTTAATTTCTGATCACTGTACGGCTCACCGGCCTCTATGCGCCACATCGCGAGGTACGACAATTCTCCGTCTAGCATCCCTTGTTCCGCCAAAAATGTAAAGACTTCTTCTAGTTGTCTCCGTGTCCAACCAGGCTTTGGTCGATTCACCCATTCTTTCTTTCCATGTTCACGGCAGACCTCGGCAAAAGGCTCAGGCAATTCGAGAAGGCGCTCTCGCTGCATGCACACAACTCTTCCAACCCTTTTTGCCATCTCCTCCATCATCCGCGAATCCCTTTTGTTGACTGTGGGTTCGTTTTGTTCTCCCTTTTTGTCTGCCACCTTCATCTCTCCTTTGCACATGTCCATCCTTTTTCCGTGTCCTCAGGTACCATAAGTCCCAACAAGTGCGAATCGAGAAGGACACATCGTCAGTATACCCCTCTCTCGCCATGCTGACCGTTCATGTGATGAAAATCTCACGCCCCCAAGAATGTCACCCATATGTCGAAGAATAGGGATTTAAAGCGTCCTTTTTCCCAAACGGTTCACTGCAACAATGCCAAGCCAAACTCGACAGGTGCAAAAGGCTCTAACTCATAGGACGATGTACCAGATCCCAACCACAAAAGAATTGTCCGTTGGCACAATTCTTTCGAACGATCCAACAACAACATCTCCTCTCCAGAGGAATGGCTTACAGGCATCCCCATCCTAGAAACAACAGCACAAGCATTCACAGCCTGCATCCACATATTGCGAAATCCTTTTGGAAGAAGAGTCACTCGCAGGTGATTCCCCCAAAAGATACGTTTATTTTTCAAAGCACCAAATGAAGCCCGTAACAAAGAATATCGCTTCAGAATCTGCAACCTCGATACAACAAGACTTTCCAGCGCATCGAGTCCTTTTTGATGTTGCATCCACATCGCATTTGTAAAGGGCAGCCGCTGCAGCCTTTCCAAAGTCAAAAGCCCCCGCAATGTTCGTTGCAGAACAGGATGGTGATGATAGCTTCGATAAAGCCCAACGTACAAGAAAGCATGCAACATCCGAACATCCGCCAACCAGCGAAACACAGCCTCTTTAAGGGGTCCGAATGAGATGAAAGATCGGCGTTTCAATTTCTTGTGGAATGGTTTGGACGGCTTCCAACGCAAAAATGCCCCCAAAAGAAGCGCTTTTATCTCTCGTTCTTTTGCTTGGTGCTCTTGTTCTCCCCTCCTCGTTTTTCGATGGGAGAGAATAGCATCGACAAAATGGCTTGCTTCGCATTCAGGTGTTTGTGCTTTTTGCATGACGATAACATGGTATCGTATGGATGTACCCGAGCCACCTCTATGGAGATAGCAACCAGAGCCGTACTTTCGCGTTTCTGTGACTTTAACTTCAACCTTTTGCTTTGGCCGGTTTCGGATCGTTCCACGAATATCACTATCGTTATAATTCCAACACCACCCTGTTTTGCTGCGCTTTCCTTTTACTTTGTGTTTCGTCTCTTTCGCGTAGAATTGTTGAGGAACATTGCTATATGAAACGGGTTGCACCGTCATCGTCGGTCCAAAAAAGCTCCGACACATCGACTTTTTTTCTCCTCGAAAGGAAAAAATCTGTGTTTTTCTGTGGTTGGGAATAGATATTTGAGCAAATACGTCGACTTGCTGGACAACTCCTTCCAAGTCTTTGAGAGGCTTTTTTTTCGGATGAAACCGAAGGAATAACAAGCGTCTCGCTTGGCTAGGCAGAAACAAAGAGCGAGGCATCTTCCAATAAAGGGATTTTGTGTTGAAGCTGAAATCTCTTTTGGTTTCGTGTGTAGAAAAACAAAACGAAAGTTGAATGATCTTGCTCGCATGAGCACGAACCAATGCTTCACCCACAAGAGCATTTGCAAATGTTCTGGGCAAAAAATACCGTTTCTTGGGATGAATCGATCGAGAGTTCTTGCATAAGGTCATCGAAAAGCCTTTGGGTAAAGGCACATCGTGCTTGCTTGTGAACTCCCAAATAGCATATTCTGCCGCACGCTGGATTTGTTGGACGGAGCGCTTCATACGATGTAGATGCTTCCGGTAAAAAGACGGAGATGATTGCAATCCCTTAACAAATTGACGAATTCGCTTGCCTGAAGCACGAAACATCCGATCATACAAGGCTTTTCTCTGCCTCGTGCGTTGGTAACGTTCTAATCCTTCTGCCCACAACCGAAGATTCACAAGGCGATCTGTTGGTACTTGTACTCTTTTCTGACGGGCGAAACTCGCCAATAGATTCAGCTGCTTCACATATGGCAAACCTGTCACTGAAAATGGCAGAGCTTCGACAATATGAATAGGCTTTAGATTCGATGGAGACGAAGTTCCTGAAAGTGTGATATGTGTGGAGACTGTATTTGAGAAGTGGGCCAACTTCGAAGCACAGTCTCCATCGGGTTTCATCCGGCAGTGCAGCAGAATCCCTTTCCACTGGTGCAGCTTATCCTGCAATCGCGCAGTTTTTGCATCTTTTCCAAGACGTACAAGCTCGGACTCAACACGATACACACTTTTTCTCAGCGCAAGGAATTGTTGCGCTGTCATCTTTTTTTGCTGCAACAGTAGGCGAGTCATCGCAGATAATCGCTCATTCATGCCTTTCATCGCGAAATGAAATTCTCTGCGAAATACAAAAATCTGATTGGAGATAGATCGAAGGTAGGAAAGAATGATCTGATCTGTTTGAATCTCTTCCTTGCTGAGGGTCATCACGATGTTGACGAGCGAAACAATTATGCCAGCGGCAGCCCCGACCGCCCCCCCAACGGAAGCACCATACGAACCATATGCCAACATCGTCGCCAAAATAGCGACATTTACGGCTTCTTTTGCGATGACCTCAAACTTTCGGGCCTCCACTGGCGCATAAAAAGCGATGATCCTCGACAAAGCCGTCAGCACATGTCCCGTCTGAATCAACCCATTGACCTGTTGTTGGTAGCTTTCTTGCTCTGAAAGAGCATTGGACTTCGGTTTTTTGAGCTTCCGCAATGATGACGACAATTCATCTTTGAGTCCATTGGCAAGTACCAAAAGCGCGTCTTTGTGCTTTTCGAATTCTTGCCTAAGCTCTCTTGCAAACCCATCGAAAAGCTTTTTGGCATCTTTGAAAAAAGCTTCCTTTTCCTGAGTTGTCCACTTTTTGTGGGCGTTCACTTTCGCTTCGAACTTGGGATTCACTTTATAAGTGTAGCCCTTACCCTCATCGATTTTTTGATGAAGGATAACAACCTCATTCAACAACACCTCAAACAAATGCGCTTCTAGCAGTTCCCGTCCAGGTTGAGTGAGGCCAAGACTCCGTAATAACTCGATGGAATGCTGATGGAGCCCCAACCTTTTTAGCAGTTCAACTTTTGAATGCGACGTTAATCCAGCAAGTTGCTTTTTTTGCTTGCCCAAAAAGTCCACGATCAACAAACGCGCTTTCTCGTGGTAGATGTCTTTTTGATACTCTTGGTATATTTCCAAACCATCCAACACCAACCCCACAGCATTCCCTGCCATAGGCAACCACCGCAAAAGCTTCGAAACCTTTTTGTTTTTCAAGAGTTTTTTCACAAGTGGAGAAGAGAGAGCTTTTTTGATTTGGTTTTTCAGCAGGAACTTACCAGCAAATCCCCCAACCTTCTTCAAAAATCCAGCGTGCTCAAAAAAGGCAAGGAGTTGCTCTGTTTTCTCGGTAAATTCGAGATGTTTTCCTTTGAGACTGTCGAGCTTGCACAGCCATGGCTGGAGTGTACAACGCTCCAACGCAGTCTTTTTCAATGACATCCTCAAAAGCGGTAAAGAGTCCACACGCTCCCCTGCAAAAACCGGTGATGTCGCGGACAAAACTGACAACAATACAAACATGCAAAGAACGCGGGTAAAAATGGACTGATGAAAACGCATGGAGTCTCCTTTCCAGTGATTTTGCCAAACGCTATCGTATCAACGAAAAGCGCAAGCTCCTATCATCCAATGTCGGACGTAAACGAAGCCTACGAGAAGGGAGCCCTATTGAGAGGTCTTCTATGGGTATTTTCGTGTCGATCGCGGGTATGTCGACATGGATATGTTTTTCCCAGAGATAGTGGAGATGTAGCTTTTTGACAAAGTTGGCTTTTTTGAGAGGTGTGTTTTTGAGAAGTTGTGCTGCAGCCCCCAACAACGAACATTTCAAGTAAAACGATTTACCAAGTTTGCGGAGAATCGAATCATCAAGGCCGACTTTCACGGAAAATGGTTCGACACGCAGTTGTAAGTTCCGTTCTTGTAAATTGAAAGAGATGTGACTCGTCAAAGATAGGGGTTGCTTAGGAAGCACAGCACGCATGTTGAAATCCCTTTTAAACTCAACGACACACGCTAGATAGCCGAGCCTTTTGGGAGAGTACGAAAGGGATATCTTTGCGTCAATAACGGCTCCCACATCGCTTTTCAGAGTGACACATCCCAAATCACCTGCGACACCCACATCATGAATCGCGATTTGGGCCTTGCCTTTGACGTCTCCACGAAAGCGAATTTTTCCGAGGTGTAGCATATGCCGCAGAGCACGTAAGGCGACCCGTTTCGCATTGCACTTTGCGACTCTCGCCTCATTTTTCGCTTTGTGTGCAGCTCTTTTGGCTTCCCGACCACCTTTGCAAGCAGCTTCTCGCGCCTGACAACCACCACGAATAGCCTCACGCGAAACTTTGCAAGAGGCAACCTTCCTTTGGCAATTGAGACGCAAGGTTGCGCGTCTCAGCTTGCAAGCTCTTTTCCGCCCTTGACATACAACACGCCTTGCTTCGCGCCTTGCTTTACACTTGCCACACCTCCATTTACACTTCGCTTTACGTTTATGACAGCCAGCTTTGTACCACTTGCATTTTGCGCGGCAGTCTGGATGACCGCATATCCCACCACAATCAGGGAGGGGACATGCTTTGTTACAATTCGGTAAATTGCACGGAAAGTGACATGTTGGTAAATGGCAATGAACCTTGCAAGAATAGCTCGGAAAAGGTTTACGAAGCCCACGACAATGAAGTTCCTTGACATCAATCTTGAGATCTTCGGATTCATCGAATGTCTTCTTGTTCTTGAGAGCATCTTCTGTCGCATTGATCACCAAGGCAGGTCGACGTAGACTTGCATTCAACATACTCGCCACAAACGATTTTGTGAACACGATCTGTGTTCCCCATCGCTCCGAGAGCAAAAAAATCGTTCTTTTTATCGCGTTAAACTCTTTTTGCAATGTTGTGTACATACCCTCTACGGTTTTGCGCTTGAGTTCTCTTGGGAGTGTTACCACAAATGTTTTGTCTCCTGGAGGTTTAGGCACAGTACGAACATCTGCGAGGATCTGAATCCCATTTTCATCGACCAATACGGCAGATTGATGCAATGACATATCCACTTTTACGCTCTTATTCGAAGCAAATGTGAGACCCTTTTTGGGTTTGAGTAACTCCGTCCACTTGCGGGACTTCACGAACCTTGTCGCGACCGGCACAATCACAGGATTCTTTGACAGAGCCTGGTTCGCGTACCTTAAGAACTCCCGCAATGATGTGTTGATCATGTCATTCACAGAAGCAGTCTGGTTGACCAACGCGAGGGTTTTCCGATGCTTCAAATAACGAACTGCCCCCAGGTGCTTTCGAAGTGCCGAGTTGATACGGAGTCGAACAGAAGAAAGGAATGGATGAAGTTGTAGCGATTTGCCTGTGTATGATGTCGAAACAGCTCCCTCCACGTACAACGAAACAGGAGACTGAAGACTTTCGACGTAGGTGTTCACATCGAGTTTAAGAAGCAGCATCTGTTTCTCCGCTCCCAAGGCAAAGCTCACAAGTGTGGTGCGCTTTAGGCCTTTCCACCTTTTTTTGTGAAGTACTTCTTGGAGTTTTTGTTTCAACATCGGAACAAAAACCTCTTGCACATGACGATCGTGAATCCCCACAAACAACGTGGGGGTTGGCATGTTTTTCAGACTTTGAAGCGCTGAGCGAATAGACCGATATCGCTGCAGTGACATCATGTTTGTGCGATGAGAAAACTCGTTTTTCTTTGTAGCATAGGGCCGAAGCAGAAAGCGCTCGATTTTGATTTCGAAAGGGGCTTGTGAGCCTGTTGTGGCAAGTTGCGCTACAAGTTCCAGAGAGAGTCCCTCAGCCAAAAGAACACGTGCTTTTTCGAATGTATGTTTTGCCTGAAGTGCAATGCGCAGTTGAACGCTCTCTCCCAAAAAGCCTTCCAACGAGAAAGACAACAAGGGAAACCGATACGATCGCTTTTTGTACACCAGTTGAAGTCGATTTCTTCCCTTCTGACCAATCCCAGCGGAGATGTAGAGCGCATCCTTTTTCTTTGTGAAGGTACCAACAACGGACAAATTTGAATCTCTCATGCTCCAATTTCCCCCTTGTTTTCGAAGTTTTTCGATGTTGGTCGTAAGGCGAAGCCGTCCTTGGAGATCTTTGTTCGAAGAAAGCGAAAATTCCGCCAACACTAGATTTGCGCTTTTTACTTTCGCGATATATGGAGGAATTGCCAAAGCCGCGTGTTCGAAGAACTGGAGCTTGCATGTGTCGACGTGCATCATGCGAAAGATTTTCCACAATCGCACGTTATCAACCCGGGAACGATTCACACCTGTCGAAAACAGATGCTGAAAGAGTTCGGATATTGTGTAACGTAAAAGCACCCGCAAGAGAACACTTCGCCCTTTGGTAGATGTTTGCAGGGAGAGCTTTTTCAGTTCAACGGAGAGACCTTGGGGTGAGATAATCTGCAGAGGTGAGGAAAGCTCCATCCGAAAGGTACGGATATGAGGAAGTAATTCAATAAACTTGCCTGTCGGCGAATGTACTTTGCTCGAAAACACCATACCAAACTCGATCTTCGTCTCGCGGCGCAAACGAAGCCTCCATCGCTGATTTTTGACATACAAGGAGTACGTGCGCTTCCTCAATACAGCGTGGCCGGAGATTTCGGCACGTTTTAGACTCGCGAGCATCTTGGACAACGATGAGCGCTGGATTCGAATCGTGGGAGGTTTTAAGTGGATATCAATGGGCTTAAAAAGCAGATAAACACCAATAATCATAGCAAAAGCCAATAAAGTAAGCAGGATACGCCAAATGATCTTTTTCACGATCTTTTTCCTTATCGAATGTAAAAAAACAACCAACCCGTCGATGTCTTCTTCCAGACAAACACACATTTTCTTATGGCAGGCCTGCAGAAAAGATAAAAAAACAGCGCTCTTGATGGATTCCAGGGTCTTACCTGACAAGGACTTGTATTAACGATGAGAGTAAAGCTTTTCCTCTTCGTCGTGTATTGTGTACATACTCGAAAAAGCTCAGGTAAAGAGGTAACTTTTCTTGAGAAATGCCTCGATGGGGTCGCAGCCAACTCCGCAACAGCGACCAGAATCCTTCCATCGTGTTCACATGTACTTCGCATTGTCCATCTCCATCCTCATCACGTGCATACTCACCACCCGAATGACAAACACTTTTGTGGATATAACCCCACCAACATAGTTCATTATATATGTTGTACTCATCTGTATACACTGTGCTTTCTTTTTTGATCGTACTTCGTATCAGGGGTTTTATTGTTGCCCTTTGCACATTTGGAAGCATTCGTATGACCACATCACCACCTCTTTCGAACATACCCAAAATTGGAGGCTTTTCTTTTTGCAAGGTTCCTCTTCCACGTTTTCCTTTCAAACGCCTGCGTCGTCCTTCTCTCCCTTTTGCCTTCACTGCCTTCGGATTTCCTTTGTGTCCCGCTGTGATGTACACCTCGTCAACCTCGACTTCGCCACTCAGTTGGATTTCTGGCTTTTTTTTACAATCCCTTCACGTAGTTGACTGGTCATCTTTTGTACATCGTCTTTGTTCAAGTCCAGTTCTTGGGCGATTTGAGAGTTGGAAAGGTTTAACCCCATGAGATACAGACACAAAATCCATGTTTTGAGAGGTTGGTGATGACCGCTGAAGACGGTGGCTGTAAGATCATCAAAACGCTTGTTGCATTCTTTGCATTGATAACGCTGCTTTGCGGGCTCGGTGTCATCGAAGCCACGACGAATGACTCGCTTGGATAGACAAAAGGGACATTCACGGCCTTCAGGCCATCGGAGTTCACGTACG
>MDTD01030233.1_pt1 | contig 10354 bp, 8 predicted proteins | sample 811221 | NCBI WGS metagenome assembly MDTD01 (sample SAMN05326646, study PRJNA326480) | marine metagenome | isolation source: seawater | place: Pacific Ocean: South West | collected 2011
CATCCGTCACTCCCGCGCAGGCGGGAGTCCAGTGGAACTTGCAAGTGCGCACAGCATGCCACTGGATTCCCGCCTGCGCGGGAATGACGATAGGGTGATTATTTCTATGCACTGCTTTAAATGAGATGCAAAGTAATCACTGTTGGTATCTCAAAGAATCAGCATCGCATCGCCATAGGAGTAAAAACGGTATTCGTTTTCAATGGCCTGCTGATACCAGTTTTTCAATCGCGCCAGTCCCATGTCCGGCAACGTGGCGACCATGGCAAGCAGGGTGGACTCGGGCAAGTGAAAGTTCGTCATCATGGCATCGGTGAATCGGTAAGCAAAATCCGCACGGTCAGGGTAAATGTACAGTGACGTGTTGGCGGAGTAATCACCCTCAAGATGCTGCCAATCTTCAGGCAGCGATTCGAGTGTGCGAACGGTCGTGGTTCCCACCGGCACAATCCGGCGGCCTTGTTCTCGGGCGCGCTTGAGTTGGGCAAGTGTCTGCTGTGTTACCGTGATCGGTTCAGAGTGAATGGGATGGTCTTCGACGCGCTCGGTTCGGACGGGCATGAATGTCCCCATGCCGACGTGGAGCGTGACATAGGCGAGTTCGATGCCGCGGTCGGTGAGTGCCTTGAGTAATTCCGGTGTGTAATGCAGACCAGCAGTCGGGGCAGCGACGGAACCAAACGTTTGCGCATAGACGGTGTTGTACCGCTGCTGGTCTTCGTCGGTGATTTCTTCGAGTCCCTGTTGGCGACGTGCTTTTCGGATGTAGGGGGGCAGGGGTGTGGAGCCGACCTGCTGGAGCAAATCGAGGGTGGTCAGGGGGCTGGAGACCTCAACGAGCCATTCCCCGCCGTCGATGCGTTCAAGCAGCGTCAGTTGACTCTCACCGGTGAGTGCGATTTGTTCACCGGGTTGGAGTTTGCCACGTGATTCGAGCATGACCTGCCAATGCGTTTCGTCAGTTGCATTCAGATACAGGCCGGTGACTTTGCCGCCCGTCCCGACACGTGTACCTGAGATGAAAGCGGGGAGGACGCGGGTTTGGTTGAACACCAGCAGATCACCGTCACAAAGTAAATCCCCACGGGTTGCCAGATCACGGACATGCAGATGTTCAAGGGTGTTGGTTTTGCGGTGACAGACCATCAGGCGCGCGGCATCGCGCGGCTCAGCAGCCCTGGTGGCAATGAGGTTGTCTGGTAAATCAAAATGCAGGTCGCGGGTAAGCATGGGCCGACATGGTAACGACTCATGGCCGGAATTTGAATTCGAACGTTTATCGCGCTAAACCGCAAGCGGTTTTTAAAATGCGACGAAATCCGAAATCCGAAATCCGAAATTTCGTCAAGCGGTCACGTTGAGACTTTGGCCGACGCTGCTACCTTGCTGGACTTGGCCGGAAGCATCGTAGCTGTTGCCACAACCACCGCCCATGGCACCGGCGGCCATCATCATCATGGCCATGGTGTCGGACTCTTTGTTTTCCTCGTCGTTGCCGTTTTCACCAAAGAGTACGGACATCATCAAGGCTGCCCCGAGCATTTTGCCGGTCTCGATGGAGTCGGAAAGCGGTGTGCTTGAGCCCATGTTGTTAACAGCGGATTGTCCCTGATCGCCTGCGTTTTGGCCCGTTTGGGTGGGCATGGCCTGCGTCGGCATGGCTGCTGAACTGGCGCCTGAAATCTGCATGATCTTTTCCCCTTGTCTTGCAGTTTGTATGGCTCGGGGTATCCCGAGTTTTGATCGCGTCTGTGAAAATACCTTGCACAAGACGTGCCAGACGCCGTTTGCCTGCCTACAATCTCCTAACCAACGGGTGGGTACCGCCTTAGCAGCGACCTGAATCGGATTGGGAAAAAGTCCGGTTATAACGGTTGTTGCCAAAGGCCAACACGCATGTTGCCAGCAGGCATCCATGGTGCCTTGGTTCCATCAAACAGGGTTGTCGTACAGACTTACCGTTTGAACCGGGATGAATTGGTGGTGATGTCCTGCCCAAAGCCATCATGCCATACCGGGGAACCATCGCAAGTGTGTGGTCTTGGGTGGACAATGGGCAGGCAAATGCACCGTTGGTGACAAGCTGAGTCTTTTTTCGCTATAATGCCACGCTCGTGGGAGAGCAGGGGATACATATTTCGATGAGAGTTGCCTTGGTTTTAATCTTATGCATGCTTTGGCCGACGCTGGCAATGGCCAGGGTTGACTTGACCATGCAGTCGTCCGTCGGCCCTGTGGGGGGCAAAAGCTTTGAACAGTTCAGCAAGAATGCACACAAGGCTTTAACCGACGATCTGAAGGAAGTCGGCGATCCGGTCAACCAGGCTGGCGCTTTTGCTGCCGTCTCGCGCGTCATTCAAGGCCAGCTCATTGCTTCGAATTACCCCTCATGGAAAGGCGTCAACCAACCTCCTGCACCGTTTACCAATGAGCGGGGCAACCGTCTGTATTTCCCGGTTCGGATACTCGGTAAAGGCAAGAAAATCCGCCTGGCCAATCTCAGCATTCAGGTCACCAGCGGTGATGCCATGGACGTACTCAACTACGAAGGCAGCTTCTCAGCCAGTGCCTACAACAAGCATCGCGTTGGCATCGACTACGGTCCGGATGAAAAACGCGATACCGACGACGATGTGATTTACAACAACAATCAGCCCGGCGGCATTGCAGTCGACGAAATCATCTACACCGGCCTGGGGATCGCTGTCCATGCCAATGACGCACGTGTTGCGGTCAACAAGCGTGAAGCCGAGATGACAAAACTCATGACCGGCTTGATGGGCACGCACTCCAGTTATGAACTCACTGCAAAGTACACCTTGCTTGATGACGATGAAACCACCGTTCTGGCCACGGCGGATCGTACCGTCAAAGTCTACCCGCAACCTGAGCATGTCCAGATCGGCCCGGTTCCCGAAAGCCCCTGGCCGCTGTTCGTCGGTGCCGGTGCAGGTTTGGGGGTGATTCTTATCATCGCAGGCACCCGCCAGATGATCCGTCGCCATCGTCACCGCATGCTGAGCATGACGCCCTTGCCCGACGAAGAGCCTGTCTGAGCCTTTCTTTTGTCCATTTAATGACCAATTGTCAGCAGGCGTTGGGCAACCCATATCGCCTTGGACATATTTTACGATTTGCTGGAATGTTTTGATGTCCTGCACGGTTGTTTGATTGACCTCATGAACACCATCAACAAAGGATCATCGCCTATGTCCAGGGATCAGAAGCAGGATATGCAGACCGCCGTCTTGGATCGTTACAAGCAGGGCGCCCGGCAGGTTCAACCGGCACTTTGCTGCCCGACCACGCAGTATGACAAAAAGTATCTGGAGGTTCTGCCCCAGGAAATCCTTGAGAAAGATTACGGCTGTGGTGATCCGTCTGCGTTTGTCCGCGAAGGGGATACCGTCATTGATCTGGGCTCCGGTGCAGGCAAGATATGTTACATCGCATCACAAATCGTCGGCCCCAAAGGCAAAGTCATCGGCGTGGACTTCAATGACGAAATGCTCGACCTGGCACGCAAGTATCAGGATGCTATCTCTCAGAAAATCGGCTATCACAACACGCACTTCGTCAAAGCCCGCATTCAGGATATGGCGCTGGACCTGGACCGCGTCCAACGTTGGCTCGACCAATCCGCTGTCAAAACCATCGACGATATTTTGGCCTACGAAGCCTACTGTCAAGAACTGCGTGAAACCGATCCGCTCGTAGCAGACAACAGCGTTGATGTGATCGTCTCCAACTGCGTACTTAATCTCGTGGACACCGGGCAGAAGGCCAAACTCTTTGCCGAGATGTACCGTGTCCTGCGTAAAGGCGGACGTGCGGTGATCAGTGATATCGTCTGTGATGAACAGCCCACCGCCGAAATGATCAACAACCCAGAACTCTGGTCCGGCTGCATCTCCGGCGCTTTTGTCGAGGCGGACTTTTTGAAAATGTTTGAAGATGCAGGCTTTCATGGCGTGGAAATTCTCAAACGTGAGCAAACACCATGGCAGACCATCGACGGCATCGAGTTCCGTTCCATGACCGTCCGAGCCTACAAAGGCAAGGAAGGTCCCTGCATGGACCGTAACCAATCCGTGGTTTACAAAGGCCCATGGTCACAGGTCAAAGACGATGACGGGCACAAGCTCTTTCGCGGCCAACGTATGGCTGTGTGTGACAAGACCTTCAATCTCTACACCGATCCCAATGGTCCCTATGCCGATCACATCATTGGTATCGAGCCGTATGAGACGATCCCGCTGGACGATGCCAAGCCGTTTAACTGTCGCGTCAATGCCATCCGCGATGCACGCACGCAAAAGGGTGAAGATTTTAATTCCACCATCAAGCCCGAGAGCGATTCGTGTTGTGGTGATGATGGTTGTTGCTGCTGATCTGCATGGGGGTATGACAATTACATAGCTTTCGTCATTCCCGCGCAGGCGGGAATCCAGTGGCATTCAGTTGACGCTTGCGCCAATCACTGGACTCCCGTCTGCGCGGGAGTGACGAAAAGTCGTTAACTGCAATAAATGACTTTATCACATAAAACAAAAACACCCGGCCGATGCATGACCGGGTGTTTTGTTCTATCTGTGTTGATCTGTGTGCGTCTGTGGTTGATTGCCTTTTTACCACTGATCTCAGATTTGAAAGTCCAGCACGTGTTCGGTCTTTTTGGCTTTTTTGCCTTTGCGTCGACGTTCGCGGATTTCCAGTTCCTGGGCTTTCATGGTGACCGTGTGATTCGGTGGGATGGCTTGGGTGAGGAAGACACTGCCGCCGATGGTGGTGCCGTTACCGATGATGATATCACCGAGAATAATCGCACCGCCGTAGATGGTGACGTTGTCTTCGATGGTTGGATGTCGCTTGCAGCCACGCCATGCCTGCCCGCCTTTGGTTGAGAGTGCACCGAGGGTGACGCCCTGGTAGACCTTGACATGCTTGCCGATGATGCAGGTTTCACCGATGACGACGCCGGTGCCATGGTCGATGAAGAAGGATTCGTCGATAGTTGCGCCAGGGTGAATGTCGATACCGGTTTCGTTGTGTGCATATTCACTCATGATGCGGGGCAACAGTGGGATGCCAAGATCAAAGAGTTCATGGGCAACACGGTGAATGAATGTCGCATCAATGCCCGGATAGCAGAAGATGGTTTCGTCGGTGCTGCGTGCTGCGGGGTCACCGTCAAAGGCAGCCTGAATGTCCGTTGAGAGCATATGACGGACATGCGGCAGGCGTTGTAAAAACTCGGCGGTGAGTCGCGCAGCTTTTTCATCACATGTCTCACCGGTGCAGTTCTTGTCTTCTTCACCGTCTGCTGCAGCGAGATTCTCGTCATAACGAATGGCTTGGCGAATCTGATCGTTAAGCAGGGCACGAAGTTGGATAATCAGGTCACCCACGTGATAGCGGATGATCTCCGATGTGAGTCGGGTGTCATCAAAAAAGCCGGGGAACATCAGGCGACGCACCAGCTCGATGATCTCAATGGTCCGGGCACGCGAGGGTAAAAACTCGGCATCCAGGTGACTCATGCGATCATTGCTGTCGTAGGTGGCAACCAGATTTTGGACCAGTTCATCCAACGGCACACCACCATTGGCGTGGGCGGCCAGACTCGGATGGGGGGATTGCTTCTCATTCATCATTCAACTCGTTTCGTGTGGACATTATGACACACAACGCCAGGATCGTACATTCTATTCCATTTCACACCATGACATGAAACGCACAAGCGACTGCATTGAATTGAGCCGCATCACTTGTGATGCGCTTTTTATCCAAATGCGCTCCGTGACGCGCATCGCAAGCGATGCGGCTAAATGTCCGAATCAACGCTTGGCATCTCCCCAACAAAAAACGGCTTGCCAGTGATGACAAGCCGTCGATAGGTTAGATTGCCTTGGTCATCCGCCTGGGCCGTGCGGTGGTTTTTGCGCGAACCCCAATTTTAGGTGGGCGCGTCGCTGATGCATCCCTGCCTTCCGCTCGTTGACGGCCTGACAATCGTGACCAGTACCTGCTCCCTTGGGATTCTACAAGGTTCGGGCAAATAGATCTCACCGTCGGGCGAACCCTGCAGACGTTTCCAAAGCAATCGTCTATTCACTTTTCAACTGCTTCACATTATACCCCATGACACAGATGATGCCCAAGCAAATTGCCAGGCATTCTGTCATGATGATCGGTTGGATAAGTCTTAACGTTTGTAGTGTCGAAGGCTATAACCAAGAATTTTTTTATGCACATTCCCCACGGAACAGCTTGAACAAACCTCAGTTTAGAGACATTCAAAATCTGCCCATTGTGATGCCACAAAAAAACCCCGAGCTCCAACAAGCCTCGGGGTGAGTTGGCTGGTGTCAATGGACACGGGCGCCAGGAGAACACGGGGTGTCAACTTAGCCAAGCAGGGTGGTGATATGCCTGGCGGCGGTGGCGATGTCTGCCAAACGTTGATCGCCTGCTTCGCGTTCGATGACCAGATTGCCGGTGTAGTTGATTTGTTCCAATGCCTTGATGAATGCAGGCCAATCCACCTGCCCGGTTCCGACGGCAACTTCCACGCCCCAGGTCTCGGGCTGTTCTGCTCGGACAGCATCCTTGATGTGCACCTGCTTGACGCGCGGGCCGACCTTGATGACCGATTCCACGGGATCACCCATGTTGTAAAGCAGCATATTGGCGGGGTCGAAATTGATGCCAACGTTGGTGGCGTTGCGTGATGCCAATTCGTCAAGGAATTGGTTGAGCGTGTCCGCCGTTTCCTGACCGGTTTCAAAAATCAATGTCAGACCATGATCCGCAAAGCAACCTGCGACCTGCGTCAAACGTGCTGCGAGTTTGTCGAAAGCTGGATCATCTTTGGACGTCGGCAAAAAGCCTGCATGCCCTGAGACCATTTCCAATCCCATCGATTGGGCGACCTTGGCAACCTGCTGGACATTGGCCCAGTTGTCCTCCCATGTTTCATCGCGCGTCATCCCGCCGGTTTGTCGGATGGTCTGGAAGGTCGAGTAGTTTTCGCCCACACAACCAAACATGCCGGAGACCACGTTGATGCCTGCATCGGCCAATTGTTTGGGGGCATCACCCCATACATCAGATTGTTGAAACAAGGGCATCAACGCCAACTGGATATTGGTTATGCCGGTTTGTTTGACATTGTCGACGAGTTGTTGTGGCGAGGTGGGTTGGGTGGACCAACTGCATAGTGCCAGACGCGGGTGGATGGTGGACATGTTCAAACTTCCCTTCATATGGTTTATTCAAGTCGTCGTGATAATGTGTTTTTACAAAGCAGCCGCGCTGTATGTCAACGCGGCTGCGAATTTTTATTCAGGGAGTGAATGGGAGGATGGCTTAATAAATTTTGCCGTTCCACTTCACAAAGGCTTCAATGCCTTCATACTCCGGCAAGCCCAGCAGGTCGTAAATTCGCGCGGTGTTGCGGTTGCGGTCTTCAGCGCGTTGCCAGAACTCCCGTTCGTCGGTTCCGGGGAACAGGGCTCGGTCTTTCTGGGATTCGTGTTTGAAAATGGCGTTACGCTTACGCAGAATTTCCTGCGGGCTCAAGGGGACAGCCATCTCAATATTTTCCGGCTCCCATTCCTGCCAGGCACCGCGATAAAGCCAGACATCACAATCGCTATACCAGTCATCATGTTTCACCACGGTCAATGCCTGCGTGATGGCTGACAGACACACGCGGTGTGTGCCATGCGGGTCCGACAGATCGCCTGCTGCGTAAACCTGTTGGGGTTTAATCTCACGCAACAAATTCACGATGATGTCGATGTCTTCCTGGCTTAACGGTTTCTTGCGGACGCGACCGGTTTCATAAAACGGCATGTCCAAAAAGTGACAATTCTCCGCTGCAGGCACTCCACAGGCACGCACACCGGCGCGCGCTTCACCGCGACGGATCAGACCTTTGAGTTGCTGAATCTGCGGCGAGTCCACCTGGCCGGGCTGCTTGTTACTGATGTATTGCTCGATGTGTTCTTCAAGTGATTCCGTTGCCTTGGTTTCAATGTTGAACACAGCGTTACATTCACGGGCAAAGTCAGCAAAACGTAACACGTCATCATCAAACACCGCAATGCTACCGGAGGTTTGATAGGCAACGTGGACGTCATGGCCGTGATCTGCAAGACGGATCAGCGTGCCGCCCATGGAGATGACATCGTCATCGGGATGCGGGGAGAAAATGATCACCTTCTTGGGGAAGATGCGATCGCGTGAAAGCACCGGATCACCTTCCTTGCGGGCAGACTCGGGCTTGCCACCGGGCCAACCAGTGATGGTACGTTGCATGGTTCGGAAGACATTGATGTTGATGTCATATGCCGGTCCGTGGTCTGCAAGCAGGTCCTGGAGTCCCGCTTCGTTGTAGTCTTCCTCGGTGAGTTTGAGGATGGGTTTTTCCAGGTGTTGGGAAAGCCAGATGACCGCACTGCGGATGGCTTTTTCATTCCATTGCATCGGGCCGACCAACCACGGTGCTTTAAAGCGTGTGAGTTCGCAGGCAGCAGCTTTATCGAGCATGAACTGCGCATTGGGATGCTGCTGCAGGAACGTCGCGGGGATGGCAGGGGTCACTTCACCTTCGACCGAGCGTTTGACGATGGGGGCTTTGTGTTCACCGAAGGCAATGAGGATCACACGACGGGCTTTGAAGATACTGCCGACACCCATGGTGATGGCACGACGAGGGACATTTTCTTCTGCAAAGAAATCGCTTGCAGCATCCAGACGGGTTATCTTGTCCAGCGTGATCAAACGCGTTACGGACTTCACACCTGAGCCCGGTTCGTTAAAGCCGATGTGACCGGTGCGGCCGATGCCCAGCAGTTGGATATCAATGCCACCCATCTCGTCGATTTTCTTTTCGTATGCGCGACAGTAGGCATGGACTTTTTCGGGGGGAACCGTGCCATCTGGAATGTTGACATTTTCCTTGGGGATGTCCACGTGATCAAAAAGATGCTCAGCCATGAACCTGTTGTAACTTTGCAGTTCACCGGGTTGCATGGGGAAGTATTCATCAAGGTTGAACGTCACAACGTTAGCAAAGCTCAGACCGTCTTCCTTGTGCATGCGAACCAGTTCGTCATACACACCAACAGGCGTTGAACCGGTTGCAAGACCAAGCACACAGGTTTTGCCTGCTTCGTTGCGATCCTTGATGAGTTGAGCGATCTCTTGAGCGACCGCCAGATTCACCTCGACGGAACTGGGGAAAACTGCTGTCCGAACCAGTTCCGCCTGGGTGGTCGGGTCGATGTCTGCGGGGATGTCATTGAGTGTGATCATGGTAGCGACCTTTTAATTAATTCGATGCATGAATAAATGTAACCTGTTATGAGAAAAAAGCCAGAGGCAAATGCGAGTTTTTTGCAAGATTGGGAATCCTACGAACCCGTGATCCAGATTCAGGCGATTGCAAGTGGTTGAAAAATGGAGAATTGGGGCGTTGAGAGGTGTGAGAAAAATTTTATCAGATGATGGCGAAAAACGAGATGGGGGTGGTTATGTCTGGCATATTTGTGGATTGGGTTTTGTATATGCCTGATCGAAATATTTTGAGAACGAAAAGGCGGGGAGGGGAATTTCATGCCAGGGAGCTTCGCCCCCCGGACCCCCTTGCCAGATCGAGGTGTTAGAGCAAGTGATGTAGCTGCATTGCATTCAAAGGATTTGAAGACATACATGTAATGGGGCGCTGCCCCAAACCCCGCCAGCGTTCCGCCGCTGGATCACGTCCCCCAGGAAGGGCTTTGGCCTTTGCTGTCTGGTGTCCGTGAATTGAAATGGTTAATCAGACATCTCTTTGAACGCCTGCACACTTGGTATGTTAATCGTCCGTTTTACAAGTTGTAAACGCACCTTCTGAATCAATCGAATAACCCCACTTCCGGGGGCAGCGATCCAACGGCTGCCCGTTGGTGGGGTTTGGGGCAAAGCCCCATCGCAAATGGGTCTTCAATCATTTGAATGCAAACAGGCAATCGACTTGCCATAACACATCAAACTCGACAGGGGGGCCGGGGGGCGAAGCTCCCTGGCCAGAAGATCATTGTCCGACCTCTCCATTAAAATGAAGCAGCAGATTCGCGGGTAACATTCAAACTGTCGCACCCAACTGTTCCATACGCCACTGCCGACCTTTGTCGTGGCCAGCCTGAGTCTCAGCAACTTCCTCGGGATACGCATGATGACCCGCGGTGATCACAAAGAGCTTGCGCAACTGCGGCTTGACTTCGTTATGCACAGAGAACTGGCCGGGCGGGGGGACTGCAGGATCAAACAGCGCACAGGTGAAACTCGTGGGCACGGTGATGTACCG
>MDTD01196185.1_pt1 | contig 10354 bp, 5 predicted proteins | sample 811221 | NCBI WGS metagenome assembly MDTD01 (sample SAMN05326646, study PRJNA326480) | marine metagenome | isolation source: seawater | place: Pacific Ocean: South West | collected 2011
ATGGCGTCGTTTTCCAGTGACAGAGGCATCTGAAATGCGTGGCCCGGTGCCGATTCATGCAGAGTGAGTGCTGGCAGGGAATACAGCGGGCGAGAGGGCAGATCATAGGTATTTACCCAATAGGTGCCCGGACCGCCACGGCCAGCGGTATAAAACGGCGCAATATCGTCTGGTACTTTAATAATGGCAAAGCGCTTACGTGGCAGATGACCAAACCACTGGTCCGCTACGCCATCAAATTCCTTGGCCGTCCATGCAGCGCGGTCTAGCAGTGCCTGTGGTGTATCAACATAAAACTGTTCGTCGGTGCGCAGGAAGGTTAAAAAGGCCTGCAAGTCGCCGTCAAAGCCAACCTCAGCCATTACTTCGTGCATGCGCTGGCGGATCTTGGTGACTTCATCCAAACCAATCTGATGGATTTCCTCGGCACTCAGATCCAGCGTCGTGTACTTCTTAATTTGCGCCTGATAATAGGCTTTGCCATCGGGCAGGTCATAACCAGCAATCGAAGGCTGGGCATTAGGAATGTAGTCTTCCTGTAAGAAGGTCAGCAATGTCTGATGAGCCGGAATAACATAGTCGTCGATAGCGGCTTTGGCTTTGGCCTGCAGTTGCGCTTGTTTTTCCTCACTTAAACGGGAAGGCATTTTCTTAAACGGCTTGAAATACATGTTCTCCGCGCCTTTTGCCTCGATCACCGATATCACTGAGGCATCGCGGCCCTGTAACGAAATCTTCGGTAACGTGAACTTACGCGCCAGGCCAAGCTTCATATTGGCGATTTGCTGATCGAAGTAGCGCGGCATGTCTTGCAGCCACTGTATGTAGTTCTCGAAATCCTGCTCGCTATGAAAAGTTTCACGAGTGATATAAGCCAGGTTGCTCCAGAACGCGGTATCACCCAGTAAGGGCTTTTCGTAGGTTTTAAACTGCTGGTCGGCAATCAGGTTTTCAATTTGCAGGCGATACACCGCGTAATTGATTTGATTGGTTTGTGATAAGGCTTCTACGTCGATAGCGTCCAGCTGCGCCAGGGTCTCCTGCCAACGTGCAAGGCGTTTTTGCTGGGTAGCAATGCTGACATCCGGCAGGCTCGACGGCGCGCTGGTGGTATTACTGTTCTCATCGGTAGCGTCTTTATTCTGGCGCCACGCCCACTCTGCCTCATACAGCGCTTCAAAGCGGCTGTCGGCGTTATTCTGAACCACACTGGTGCCAGCTGACGGCGACGATGTGGAAGAACACGCCGTAATACCGATGGCTGAGCACGCTATTATTACCGATAAAGCTACTATTTTTATTGGGTGGGGGGATTGAGCTGTGAGCACCAGAGTCTCCTGTTGTTGTTATATCCGGATTGTAATAAGTCTATCGTATTTTGCTTATACTGCCTTAGCCAGTTGAATTGAGCGAGGATAAACCGCCAGGTTGACAGTCTGCGTAGACCAGCTTCGCAGCGGCTGTCTGTCGGGAAAATGGTGTATAAGGTATAGTGTGCCGGTATTTTCAGACAGGAGTAAATCATGCAAACAGGTATTGGCGGTAAGAGCCAGGAAGCCGCGCTGGCCGCGCTTTCAGATATGACGGCAGACACTCAGCTGATAACGCATAGTGAACACCTGGCCCGTATCGACAAAGCGCAACGCTATATGCGTGAGCATCAGATTGCGGCCATCTATCTGAATGCCGGCACTAACTTAAGTTATTTTACCGGTATGGACTGGTATGCCAGCGAGCGCCTGGTAGGCGCTATTCTGCCAGCCAGCGGTGATGTCGTTTATATTGCTCCTTTATTTGAGATTGATTCTCTGTCGGAGCGTCAGGTGATTGCCGGCGACATTGTGGGATGGCAGGAGCATGAAAGCCCCTATGAGCTGGTCGCCGAAGTATTAAAGAATGCCGGATTAAGCGGCGGTGATATTCTGGGCGTGGATGAAGCCACGGCGTTTTTTATTGTCGATGGTTTTAATAAAGCCATGCCGGATCTCGAAATCATTAACGCCAGTGGCGTGACAGCCCATTGCCGAATGCATAAATCGGCCAGCGAGCTGGCGCTTATTCAGCGCGCCATGGACATGACACTGGCAGTCCATCAGGCAACCGCCAGCATCTTGTATGAAGGGATCACCACCACCGAGGTCGAACAATTTATTCACCAGGCCCATAAAAAAGTGGGTGCCAGCGGTGCTTATTTTTGCATTGTATTGTTCGGTAAAGCCACGTCTTTCCCCCATGGCGTCAAAGACCCTCAGGTGTTGAAGAAAGGCGACCTGGTACTGATTGATACCGGTTGTAAGTTACATGGCTACCTGTCGGACATTACCCGTACCTATTCCTTTGGCGGGGCCAGCGAAAAACAGGCCCGCTTGTGGCAGGCCGAAAAAGACGCGCAACTGGCGGCTTTTGCCGCGGCAACCAATGGCTCGCCCTGTGGTAACGTGGACGCCGCAGCCCGGGTCAGTCTGGAAAGGGCTGGCCTTGGGCCTGATTACGATTTGCCGGGATTACCCCATCGTACCGGCCATGGCATCGGCATGGATATTCACGAATGGCCTTATCTGGTAAAAGACAATCCGCAGCCGTTAGCGCCGGGTATGTGCTTCAGTAATGAACCCATGATTGTAGTGCCGGGGGAATTTGGGATCCGTCTTGAAGACCATTTTTACATGGCAGAAGACGGCCCGCGCTGGTTTACCCAACCGGCTCAGTCTATCGATAACCCCTTCGGCTTATAACTGTAACAAAGTGTGGCAAAAGCTTGATATTGATTGCAAAGCCACCCACGTTAAGTAATACATTCAGGGATTAGCAGTATAAAAGGGCGGGAGGAAAACCATGCGAAACTTGCTGGACAGTGTGCTTAAACCGGTCAGGCGGGCGTCTGATGCCGGCTCGGCACAATTTGCCGAATGGTTTATGCAGTCCCGCCATCGTTTTACCATTACCGGCTTAAGCCGCAGTGGTAAATCCATGCTGTTTACCAGCCTGATGACTATTTTAAAGTATCGCAGTGAACAGCAGTATCAGTGCCTGCCGTTGCTGCGTTACCTGCCTATGGATCTGGTAGAAAATATGTGGGTGGAGCCTCTGGGCGACCTGCCTGAATTCCCGGTAGAAGAGCACATGGCGGCACTGGGAAAAGGCAAATGGCCGCCGGCTACCGAATCGGTAGCTGGGTTTCAGTTAACCGTGCGGCTGCGCCAGACCCACGGTGTTAAAAAGTACCTGTTGCCATTCACCGATATCGTATTTGAGTTTATTGATTACCCAGGCGAGTGGCTCACCGATTTACCCATGCTGGATAAAACCTTTACTCAATGGTCGGACTCCGCCTGGGCACAGCAAATAAATGAGCCGCAGAATCAGTTTGCTAAAGACTGGCACGAAGCGGTGAGCGGATTTGATTTTGAACAGCCGCCAACCCCCGATGCGATTAATCTGTTGGTCAGCAAATACCGCGAGTACCTGCTGGCTGCCAAAGCCCAGGGCATCTCCATGCTTCAACCCGGCAGTTTTCTTATCCCCGGTTCAGGTTTCGACTGGCAGGAGTACGGTTTTACGCCCTTGCCGTCGCGGATCAGCAGCGATTTATCCAGCCCGTGGACCCAGCGCTTCACCCATCATTTTGAGGTGTTCCAGAAAAACTGGCTGGCAGCATTAAAACAAAACACGTTTCGCGAGACAGACAAGCAAATTATTCTGGTGGATCTATTTGAGGGCTTAAATCACAGCAAGAGTCACTTGTACCAGTTGCGGGAAACCCTGAGTAATCTGGCGCAAACCTTTGTGTATGGCATCCCGGGCTGGGTGCAACGCCATCTGTTGCGCCAGCAAAAAATTGCCAAAGTCGCCTTTGTTGCCACCAAAAGCGATCTGATTCCGGCCGCGCAGAAAGATAACTTGCTGGCGCTGCTGAAAGACGTAACCCGGGGCGCTACGGCCCAGCTGGATAAAGACGGTATTCAGTTTGAACACTTTTTAGTGTCGGCCATTCAGGCTACCGATGCTGGTTCAAATGAGCAGGCCCTGCGCTACGTAAATAGTGAAGGGCGGTATATAGAAGCGACCTTCGAACCCTTACCGGACTCGTTGAAAGCCATGCCTGCTGATGAACATTATCCGGCGTTGCCGGCTGGCGTGCCTAAGGATCACCTGGCGCGCATTTTAAATGGCAATGGCCTGGACAGGCTGTTTCAGTATCTACTGGAGGACTAACCGTGAGCACCACAGAAAAAACCTATCGCTCCAAAGTCACGCAAACGGAAATTGATATGCAGCCGCCGGATCATGCCATGCCGGCTAAACGGGAGGCTGAGCCGTTAACTGTTGTTGAACCAGACAAGGGCTTTTCTGCTAAGTGGCTGGCGCTGCTTTCCGGTATTGGCTGTGTGGTGGGGTTTAGCTTATTTGAGGCGGTTACGTTTATTGAAAGTCATTTTGCTTCCTCGCCGGTAGCCACTTCAGTGCTCGCCGTGGTACTGGGTGTATTCGTGCTTAGCGTTTCTACCATGACTCTTGGTGAGGTGCGGGGCTATCGCAAGGTGACTCAGTTTATTCATCGCCGGCCAAAACTATCGGAGCTGGCGCGTAATGACTCCAGACAGGCAACGTTGGATGCTCTGCAGTTACATGCCAGCCAGTTTACCCGCCACAGTTATGCCGAGCAGTGCTACAAGCGTTTTACCGGGCTGTTAAAGGCCGACCATTCCAGTGTCGAGATAGTGGATATGTATCGTGAGTTTGTGGCGCAGCCGGTGAAAGCCAAAGCCAGCGAAGTGGTGAAAAAGGAATCCATGGCCAGTGGTAGCATGGCGTTTATTAGTCCGAATCATCTAATTCAGTCGCTGATGATTTTATGGATCAGCATGCGCACCATTAAACGGGTGGCCAAAGTGTACGGCCTTCGCCCGGCTACCGCCGGGAACTGGAAGCTGATGAAAATTCTTGCCCAGAATCTGGCCGCGCAGAGCATTTTTGATTTGGCTACCGATGAGATGACCAATCAGCTCAGTGGCTCACTGGCCGCCAAGTTAATGGAGAACTCTGCCGAAGCCGTGGCTGCCGGGGCCCTGAATGTTCGATTGGGTAAAACCCTGATGCGCTTGCTGGAAGAAGAAAAGTAGCCATCAGTGTGGCGCGTAGTTTATCGGTAAAAATAGCGTATTGGGCGTTTACGCTGTTGTCTGGAAGGAACCAACACCCATTTTGTCATTCTAAAGTCATGTTACTGATGTAACGTAGAAAACAAAAATGGCTGTGAAAAATATAGGAACACCATGATTACACGACGACAGTTTACCGTCACCTTAGGAACACTGGCAGCCGCCGGTATGTCAGGCGGCCTTTTCCGACAGCCCATGGCGGCAACCAATGTTGCCATGAAAACCAGTGCTGGTTATGGCCCGCTGATTGACGATCCTAAGGGCGTACTGGCATTACCCGAAGGCTTCTCTTATCAGGTCTTATCTTCTTTCGGCGATAAAATGGATGACGGACTACTGGTACCAGACCGCGCCGACGGCATGGGCTGTTTGCCACTGGATGAAAACCGGGTTGCACTGATCCGTAATCACGAATTACAGCCCAAGCATTTAACGGAATTCGGGCCCGGCCAGCCGACGCCGTTTAAATCTGCCTTGGCTTACGACAACAATAGACGTAATGAAGCCTTGCCGGGTGGCACTACCACTCTTGTTTACAATACGAAAACTGGCAACAAAGAGCAGGAATATCTGAGTCTTATAGGCACGGTGCGAAACTGCTCTGGTGGCATTACGCCGTGGGGAAGCTGGCTTACCTGTGAAGAAAGCGTTGATACACCTTCTGACGATGGTAATAAATATCACGGTTATGTATTTGAAGTGCCCGCCAACGCAAACGGACTGGTTGAGGCTAAACCGCTCAAAGCACTGGGGCGGTTTAATCATGAAGCTGCCTGTGTGGATCCTGAAAGCGGTATTGTTTACATGACGGAAGACCGCGGTGACAGTTTACTGTACCGCTTAATCCCCAATGAATACGGTAATCTGGCCGCCGGTGGTCAGTTGCAGGCGCTGGCCGTTAAAGGCTATCCAAAGTTTGACTCTCGTAACTGGAACAAACGTGAAATGCCGGTAGGTGAGTGGCTGGATGTTAGTTGGGTGGATATTACTTCGCCCGACAGTGCTGAAGATGATCTGCGTAAACAAGGGTATCAGGCAGGCGCAGCGTTGTTTGCCCGCGGCGAAGGCATTCACTGGGCAGAAGACCGGTTGTATTTCTGCTGTACCAACGGCGGGCACAAAAAGCTGGGACAGGTAATGGCTTACAAGCCTTCCGTCTATGAGGGCAGCCCGGGAGAAAGTGACGCGCCGGGTGCTTTGCAGTTGTTTGTAGAGAGTGCCGACAGCCAACTGCTTAACTTCGGTGATAACCTTACGGTTACGCCTAATGGTCATTTGATTATTTGTGAAGATCAGTACACCGCCATTGTGGATAATCATTTACGAGGTGTGACGCCAGCCGGTGAGGTGTATCCTTTTGCGCGGCTGGCTTTGCAAACCGAGTTGGCCGGGGCGTGCTTCTCGCCGGATGGCAAAACGCTGTTTGTGAATCTCTATTCGCCTGCCAAAACCCTGGCGATTTCGGGGCCCTGGAATCACCGGAACTCGTAAGCTTTCAAAACACGGCAGCCAGCCCTCCGGTTGCCGTGATAAATTCGGAATAAATTTAGTTGGTTTATTAGGAATAATTAATATTTCTATTCCTGCGAATAAGCTATTCCTGTGTAATAATTAATCACGTTTGCGAATAATGGTAAGCTGATTAACCCCTGAAAAGATATAAAAACGTTATTTGTTTACTTTGGTCGCTCAAATTTTAAGCTTATGAATTTATTTGATTAAATTTTGAATTTTTGGCTATTTTATAATGTATTGCCGATATCAACGCGATTCCGGCGAGGAAGTTTTGTATTTGACTAGAATAAATAAACGCTTTGAGCAGAAAATTATTATTGATATGAGATAAAATATTTCAAAAAATATGAATAATTAGAAAAAATTATTCTTGACGTGTGGTCGTGCTGTGGGTTAAATGTTGACCATAAGCGGTAATTTAGCCGCACTAAAAACAGCAAAAGGGTCACACTCATGAATAACGAACTCACGTCAATCAAGGCGAAATTTGTCGGGCAGTATCTGTCTGGTCAGATTCGTCAGGCAATTCGTCAATCCTGGAAAAATCGTTCAACCTCTACTGCTGCCGTTATGTTTGCCGGTGCAGTGGCTGCGGGTATCTGCGCACCTGTTCAGGCACAGCAAATTACCGGGAGTATTAAAGGTACGGTTACGGCGCCAGGCGGTGATGTAGCAGTAAGTGGTGTTCAGGTCGTTGTAACTAGTGATGTGATGCCCAAGCCGCGTAGTACAACAACCCGTCCCGATGGTACGTTCACGCTGCCGTATCTGCTCCCTGGCAACTACGACGTTACTTTCACCTTCGCAGATGGTTCAGTGCGTAAAACCAATACCACGGTACTGCTGGAACAGGCATCTGTGGTTAATTTTGCTTTTGAACCCATGCAGGCTGAACGCATTGAAGTATATGGTACTGCTATTGTTACAGAAGGTGATTCATCGCTGACTAACTCGTTCGGCGAAGACGTTATTGCTAACATGCCCATTGGTCAGTCTTATCGTGACATGCTGAAAATTTTGCCGGGTGTAGAATATACTGAAAACGGCGTACTGGGCCCCTCAGCTGGTGGTTCGGGCGTGGATAACAGCTATGCATTGGATGGTGTGGATTTATCCCTGCCGATGTTTGGTAACTTATCTTCATCACCTTCAACCCACGATATCTCCTATGTTTCGGTAGACCGTGGTGGTTCAAAAGCCATTGGTTTTAACCGTGCTGGTGGCGTAAATGTTAACTCTGTCACCAAGTCAGGTACCAATGACTTCCACGGCAGCCTAGAATACCGCATTCAGAATGCGGACTTTACTGCAACACCTACAGATGGTGTCATCAGTGACGTTGATAACAGTTGGATTATTGGCTCAGTGAGCGGTCCGATTATTCAGGACCAATTGTTTTTTTACGGCTCGTATTATCGTCCTGAAACCACCGGTGAAGATAAACAAACCGCTTACGGTCCGGCGAAATCTTATAAGCGAGTTCGTGATGAATATTATGGTAAATTAACCTGGGCACCAACTGACGACATTCTGATCAATGTTAGTCACCGTAATACCGACATCGAGGAAGAAGGTGCGTCAATCGGCGAGTTCGAAACCGATAGCGTTTCCCGTGGTGGCGAATCTAAAAGTAAAATCACCGCAGTTGATGGTTCATGGCTGTTAGGTGATACATCCAGCCTTACTTTTAAATATTCGAAATATACCGATGAAGGGGTTGAAGGCCCTGATGTTGAATTTGGATTTACACCAGCACTTGGCGATTCGTTAGATATTGCCAATATGGATCAGCTTGGTTACTTTTTAGTGCCCAGTGAGCGTGACTATCCGGCAAATGCTACGCCAGAAGAAATGGCCGAGTATGATATCTTCAACGCGCTGGCAGCTGGCTATGTTCAGCAGTACGGCTACATTGATGACGATGGCGAATTAAGCGGCGGCGGCGGTGTCGGCGCGTACCCTACTTATAATACCACTGAGTATAATCGTGAAGCGTTCCAGATTGGTTTTGATACCGAACTTTATACTGGTGATATGACTCACTTCCTGCATTTTGGTGCGCGCTGGTCAGAGGGCGAAGAAGAGCTTGCTCGTCTGTCTAACGGTTGGGGTAACGTCAGACTCATAGGTGGATTAGGGACAGACGTTGACCCAGATAGAACCGATGTATATTACCAGGCAACAATTCAGCAAATGAGCTTGTTGCAGAATGGTGAAACGGTACCTCCTATCAAGTCTTCTATTGAATCACTCGATTTTGAAATCAATGACGAAATTGAGCACGGTGACTTTACCTACAATATTGGCGTTATGGTGAGCCGGGACACGTTTTATGGTCAGGGGCTGCGTAAAAACAGCGCAAATGTATCAGGCTATGAGTTAGCGCCTGGCGCGAAATACGAAATGTATAAAACTGACTGGAAAGATATGATCCAGCCGCGTTTAGGCGTTACCTGGGAATATGAAGATTCCTCAACGGTATTTGCAAACTATGCCAGTTATAACCCCAATGCCAGTTCACTTCCGCGTGCTGCGTCGTGGGCTCGAAATACCCAGCGTGACCTAGATGTGAACTTCGACCAAGACGGCAACTACATTGACTTTGATCCAGCTGCAGGATCATCAGGTAAGTTCTTCGCCGATAACATGAAGCCGCGTCGTATTGATGAGTTCACCATTGGTACCACTAAACTGGTTACTAGCGAATTGTTCCTGCGTTCACACGTTCGTTATCGCTACGGTAGTCACTTCTGGGAAGATATGCCTAACGGTGCGCGTTCGTATGGCAAGTATGGTGATATCGGTCAGGTACCTGCGGATATTGCAGCAAAAGGTGATTATATCCCTAACCTGGGTGCAATGCGTGATGAAGTAGGCGGTTCCAGTTATGTGATTGCCGAAGTTGATGGCGGCCAGACCAAATACTGGGAATGGAGCATGGAGGCGGAATACCAAGATGACAAATGGTATGTAAACGCGTCTTATGTATGGAGCCATTACTACGGTAACTTTGACCAGGACAACACAACGTCAACTAATGATGCGAACACCTTTATCGGTTCGTCATACTATGGGGACGGCCGTGGTCGTATGCCATGGGATAACCGCTATGGAAAGTTAGCGGCTGATAAGCCACATAAAGTTAAAGTTATCAGCACCTATACCACTGACTGGGAAGGTATTATGGGCGCTTACTTTATTTTCCAATCGGGTGAAGCCTGGACTGCCTGGGATGGCACTGGTTATGGTTATGCAACTTCACATACCAGCCGTTATGCTGAACCTGCCGGCAGCCGCCGTGGTGCCAGCCACTGGCAGGTGGACCTAAGTTACACGCAAAACTGGGAGTTTGTTGAAGGTTATACTGCCCGTTTCAGAGCGGATCTGTTTAACGTGTTCGATAAGCAAACCGGATATAACTACAACCCGTACCTGACCGATGACAACTTTGGTGAAGCGCGTAGTTACTACAACCCACGCCGTGTTCAGCTGGCTGTAGGCGTGAAGTTCTGATTTCCGTATAACCTCGTTGACTCACGACGGTTGAGCCACCTCTTTGAGGTGGCTTTTTTGTTTTGTGCGCCGGGCATGGCGCGTAGTGCGAAAGCACTGTTCGATTCATTGTGGTGGTGAGTCGATGACTTGGAGGTGAAAGTCCTCTGCACACCCGGCAAGGG